>C687J35174_10011293_pt1 | contig 11005 bp, 18 predicted proteins | sample RifCSPhighO2_01_FD_35174 | JGI IMG/M metagenome (IMG submission 35174) | reverse complement strand
AGCCGGGGAATTGACTGCAGACAAGGGCGGGGTCGGGGGTGGGCTGGGGGGAAGAGAGGAGGGTGAAGAGGGAGCTATATTCAGTGCAGTCTGATTGATGGGCGGGGTCGGCACAGTAAATTTGACAGTCGGAGGGGGAGACGCAGCCGCCGAGCTTTGATATGGGGTATTCGACATTGTACTGGCTGGTCGGGTACTGGGGATTGGGGGTGGCGGAGGTAACTGAAGTGGAAAACAGGAGACAGGCAGCCAGCGAAGAAAACATGATAGTGTAAGTGTAATATTGGTATCGATCGGGGTAGTATGTCAAGAAGGCCGGGCGTGGACTATGGGGGAATATGTTAAAATGATGCCTGGGGTGGGTATTAAAAAAGAGGGCGGGGTGGCAGTTTCGGCGGGAGTTGTGGCGTTTAAAGAGAGTGGGGGAAGAGTGAAAGTGTTGGTGGTAAGGGGAATAGCAGGAGAGCACCCGGATTTGGGTTTTTATGGATTGCCGAAGGGGTTGGTGCATGAGGGAGAGGCGGATGAAGAGGCGGCGGCGAGAGACACGCGGGAGGAGACGGGATTTAGGACGAGAGTGGGAGAATACGTGGGGAGCACACGGTACGAAAATGAGTTTGGGCCGAAAGAGGCGAGATATTTTTTGGCTGAGTTTGCGGGGGGAAAAAGAGGGAAGCCCGATGGGGAATTTGTGTGGACTGGGTGGGTGCCAGTGGCGACGGCGTTGCGGGGGTTGACGTACAAGAGTGACCGTGAGATTTTACAAAAGGCTCTAGATAAGTTAGGCTAGTATTTGGAAAGGCGGTGAGGATTGATGGACAAAAAAGCATTGCACGTTATCACATTTTCCCTGGCGATGGTCGGAGCTCTTAACTGGGGCCTGGTGGGCTTGTTTGACTTTAACTTGGTGGAAGCTCTCTTGGGATCCGGTTCGGGACTGGCTAGATTGGTATATATCGTGGTGGGAGTGTCGGCGGTTTACGTATTCGCGACCCACAAGAACGATTGTAAAATTTGCGGGGAAATGATGGCCAAGAAGTAGGGTTGACAGTCGTGTATAATGTTCTGATGCGAAAGGCATTAGGGTTTTTGCTGGCGGGGTTGATGATGGTTCCTGCGGTGGCTGCATACGGACCTGATGATTTGCCGGAACAGGCTGGGGATTATCCGGTGCCGGGACGAAGTGACATGAGAATGAGGGTGTTTGTGTATGAACCACGGGCCGGTCGGCCGGGTGTGGTGGTGGACAAGTCGCTGGCGTGTGTGGATCCGGATCAGAATGATTTAGTGGCGCCGGCGGGGTGGAAACTGCCGGTGGGTAATTGGAGATATAAACTGAATGTGGGGAGCGTACCGTCGAGTGTGGGCGGCAGCAATTTGGGAACTATCGTGAAAGACTCTTTTGGCCCGTGGCAATCCGCCATAAGCAACCAAGTGAATTTTGTATATGACGGGGAGACGGGGGTTTCCAGAAGCGCTTTGGATTGGCAGAATGTGATCACCTGGGGGAGGACACAGGGGTCGGCGTTGGCGGTAACGTATGTGCGGTATTACACCGCGACAGGACTGGTGGCGGACGTGGACACGGTGATGAATAAAAAATTCACTTGGAGTTTGAGCCAATGCGGGCTATCCAATTCTTACGATGCCCAAAATATCATGATTCACGAGCTGGGGCACTGGATGGGGCTGGATGACGAATACACAGACAATTTTTTGGATAACACAATGTTTGGATATGGGTCCCGCGGGGAGACGAAGAAGAATACTCTGGAGGCGGGGGATGAGAATGGAGTAAGAGCAATTTATTGACATGACGGTGGTGATGCGGGATAGGATATCTAAACGGAAGAGGGATTCAGATAGGAAGGTTTTTTGGAAAAAATTGGACAAGTTTGCCAAGGCGATGGCGAGGAAGAATCCAGGTTTGAGTTTGAGTGAAAAATTGATTGAGATGAGGTATGAACAATGAAGGTGGTTGATGCTTCGGTAGTAATTAAGGCCTTACTTGATGAACCGGGGAGAGAGGAAGCAAAGGAGCTTCTGGAGAAAGGATCCGGATTTTCATGGGTGAAGATGTTGGGGAGTCGGGGGGTTAGACGAGACTGATTATGGACAGGCGGTCGATCTTTTTGGGGAGGCGGCGGTCGGTGGTGAGAAAATAATCGACATTGGATGAGAGGGCGGTGGCGATGTGGAGCGCGTCGGGGGTGCGGAGGCTGGAGTGCAGAGCGCGGAGTTTGCCAGCTAAAAGAGCGATGTCGCGATTTATGTCTACCAAGGTGGCCTTCCCATTGAGGGTAAGGAAGTTGATAAAGGTAGAAGATCTTTTATCTTGTTTGAGTTTGTAGACTTTGACGAAAAATTCCTCTAACACCAGGACTGATAGAAAAACGTGAGGAGAGACATCCTTGAGATGAGAAAGGAGACTTCGGGCTGTGTCTCCGGAGCGATCGGGAGAGGAGGCGAGGATGAAAATGTTCGTGTCCAGGGCGACCGTTTGGGATGAAGTAATGAAATTTGTCAGTCGTCCCATGAGCTTCTCTCGTTTTCGAGATATTTTTCGGCTTCTCCTGGTTTCCATAGACCTTTGACGAGAGGATAATAATCCTGGGGCCAGGAGAGTTTTTGGGAAGGCGAGAGAGTGATGCGGTTGCCCACCAGGTCTACGTCCAGCTTGTGGCCGGGCTTTATGCCTATCCGGCGGCGGATGGATTTGGGAATGACCACTTGATACTTGGTGCTAACCAGGGTTTGCAGCATATGTAATACGTTTTACTAAAGTGTATTACGTTTGTCAAGGCCCAAGTTCGCAGTGGAGTTTGGTTTCCCAGTTGACGCAAGTGTCTGTGCCATTGTTGCCTTCGGTGCGGTCGGTGCCAGGACCTCCGTCTAGATAGTCATTTTGGTTATTGCCGTATAACTTATCGTCGCCCTCATCCCCAAAAATTACGTCTTGGCCGTTGTTACCATTGAGGCGATCGTTGCCGGGGCCGCCTAATATACAGTCGTTGCCGCTGTTGCCCTCGACCTTATCGTCGCCCTCAAATGCCAGGATGATGTCATTTCGGGGGGTGCCGTTTAAGTTTTCTTTCTTGCTGGTGCCGAAAATAATTTGGCCATTAAAGCTGGATTCGATATCGCGGCAGGCTTCCGGTAGATCGAAGGCGATACCGATTATGATGTCGAAAATTACGGACGTGCCTTGGTATTCGTCCCCGGCGCCGGGGTTAAAAGAGGCGAAAAAATCGTAAGTGGCGGATGTGGACGGGGGGAGAATGTCAAACTGGAGAAAGCCAGGTTCAGTAGCCTGGGCGATTAAATCGGAAAGAGTAGCGTTGAAAATTTCTATGCCGTTTTCTTTAATGACCAGATCAATTTGAGATGAGAGGTTTTGAAGATCGGTGACATCGGCGATGCGCAGGCCAAGAGAGCGGTTTGAAGTGCCGCCGTTACTAATGATAACCGTGGCGGTTTCCTCGTCTCCAGGCAGGAAATTGGGGATATTAAAAATGGGGTCACCGGAGGGTACGCCCCAGTTAATTGTCAGGTCGCCTACCGCTTGGGCGGTGGAGACGAAATTGATTTTTTCCGACCTGTTTGCTGCTACCGCTCCCACGATAACAAGAGTAAAGATAGTGATGAGTTTTAAGAATTTTTTCATGGTGTTTCGGTAGAACTGCTAATGTTTTGGGGATCAGATGTAGTTCTCAAAACGAAATCTGTGGAGTTGTTGTCACTGTCAAATCCATTGCCCTTGTTCGCATCGCCTCCCGAAGTCATCGATGTGGTATCAGATGTTGAATATGCTTTTCTTTCTATACTGCCGTTGGCGGAGGGGTTTGAGGGGAAGGTGGATCCTTCAGGATCAGTGGAAGAGGGCCCGAAGCCGACTTTGTCAACTAGCGTGATACCAGCGTCGCTGTAGAGGAGGACGGTATAGTTGTTTGTTAATGCGTTACTGGGTGCGGAATAGTTGACATTTGCAGTGACGCTTCCATTGTAGCCATCGCCGTCAGTGATCAAGAAATATCCATGAGCAGGTACAGTCCCATTTAACGTCAGGACGAGTGTGTCAAGAGTACCGGCACTATTTTTTCTAGAGAGTCGCCAGCTGCTCATGGTAATTGGGGATGAAGTTGGGTTGTAAAGCTCTACGAATTCGTCGTCATTGAGATGGGTGCCATCCCCAGATATTTGAATTTCACTTATGACTAGATGATTTGCAACTACTGGTGTTGGGCTAGGAGTTGGGGAGGGAATGGAAGTTGGAGATGGAGTCGGTGTTGTAACAAACGCCGTGAAGGAGTTTTGGGAGCTGGTTTCGGTGTCGGAGAAATAGGAAATGGATTTGACGGTGACGAGAATAAAGGCGGCAAAGAAGATGGGGAGAATGACGAAGACTGGTTTTATGTGGATTCCGCCTTGACCCAATACCTCACCCCCAACCCCTCTCCTTATTTTAGGAGAGGGGAGTTTGTTTTTGATCTGCGAGATTAAGGCTTTTAGTTCTTCGTAGACGATGATCGTTGCTGGGACGATGACGAAGAGGATGAAACCGGGCGGGGTTTTGGCAAAAGCCGCTAAATATCCGGCCTGGGGGAGAGAGTAGATAACCTTACCCAAAATTTGGTCGCTGGCTATGACACCGGTGTCTGGAGCTTTGTTGGCGTCGCCGGCGGTTCTATATTGGCCATCTGCGGCAGCCACAAGTCGATGAGTAGTGGTGTCCTTTGGACCGGTTTTATAAGTGACGACGTCGCCGATTCTATAAGAACTAGAGGGGAGGACGACGACTAGACCTCCGGTTTTGACGGCTGGCTCCATGGAACCAGAGGAGACGATAAAGACCCGCAAAGGGAGGACTTTTGTAAAGTGGGCCAGGAAAAACAGGCCAGATATGGCCAGAACGAGAACGAAAAATATGTTGCCGATAATTTTAACTACCTTCACAGCCCTGTACCATCCCCCCTTGCGGGAGAGCACAGGGCTATCCTCCTCCCGCGCTTTGCGGGCGGGGAGGAGAAAAGCTACTATTCGGGATTACACAAGAAACCAGGATTGTTTCTATGTTGTTCTGTGTAGAACGAGATATCCGCTTGATATTTGTCGCTTTGGACAATATCAGTCGTATTTCCAGGTAGGGTCCAGCCCATGCCTAGATAGTAGGTGTTGCTGCCAATAAGTGGGCCAGGAGCACCTGTAAAGACGTTGTTGTTGGCGCTATCAGCCAAAGCCCAAGTTACAGGACTGGTTGGTCCGAAGCCTTGAGTCAATGGTATGTCGCACTGTTCTTGGAATACATTGTCTCCTGGGTCGGCAGTGTCAACATTGCAGATGTCTGCCCAGATTGTGAACACTAGGTTTTGGGCTAGCTCTCCTTCGCCAGGTCCAGGATCACCGCATGTGGCATCCACTCCACTTTCTGGTTCAGTACACCCCATATCGTCGTTGGCTGTGGGTGTGATGGTCACACAAGCCCAAGCGTCGTTGTCGAAGACGTGAAGGCTAACTGTACCCTCGCCGAAATCTCCAGGCTTGACATCCGTGAGATTAAAAAATTTTTGAGTAGTTAGATCTGCGAGAGTCCATGAACCTGCGTTTGGTGTGCCATCAACTAGTTCATTGTAGTAACCTTCAAAGTCAACTTGAAGATCAAGCTTTCCGGCGGTGAAGGTGTTATCTGAGCTGGTTTCGGTGTCTTGGAAGAAGGCGCCGGTGGCGAAGATGGCCACGGCTGCTACTGTCCCCGCTGTCATTAACCCGATTAATGTACGTTTCATTATTCTTTATCACCTCCCTTCCACGCAAAAAAGAAGAAAAAATAACGTGTTACTATAGGCGACCATAATACTTATGGGCCTCACATGTCAACTGGAACAAAGTGGATCAATTGGCTCCCAATCTGTTGGGTATATCACCCCCTCCTTGCTTTGCTTTAGGTTTCCCCCTCTTAAATTCTCGCTTTGCTCGTGACTTCGCCGTAAGAGGGGGATTATGGGGGTGATATATTGAGTTGGTGTGGAGAAGATTGATTTTTAACGCCCCCAGAATGGTGAGTAGACGAAAGTTGCTCAGAAATAACCCGACTAAGGCTGAGAGTATACTATGGACGAGATTGCGGAAGAGCCAACTGGGGGTAAGGATATTGGAATTTAGCAATGAGGAGGTTATAGGTGGTGTGGGCGGGGTGGTTGGTGATATTGTTGGGCACCTCACGCAAAGCTCTTGACAAAATTACATAATTACTATAATATGATTTGTGTAATATGACACAGATCGTCAGAACGCTGAGGAGCGGACAAATTACTATACCGGCGCCGTTTCGTGAGGAACTGGGGATTAGTGCGGACAGTTTGCTGCAAATGACTGTGGTTGGGTCCGAGTTACGGATAAGACCAGTGAGTGTCGTTGGCGTACGTCCCGATCCGGCTTGGTTGAAGCGACTGTATGACCAGTTTGGAAGAGCGCGTAAAAGATTGGGAACGCGAAGTGAAAAGGAGATAAATGAGGTGGTGGACAAGGCGGTTGCCGCGGTACGGGCGGGACATGATTAAGGCGGTTTTTGACACGGTGGTATTCGTGAGGAGCTTGATCAATCCGCACGGGAGGTGGGGAGAATTGATATTTAAATGCCACGACAGCTATGAGCTGTTTGTGTCCAAGCCGATTGTGGAGGAGATTTTGGAGGTATTACACCGGCCGGAGTTGGGGAAGAAGTTTCGAATGGAGAGAGACCTGGATTTTGAAAAGATTATCGAGATTTTGGGGCAGGCCCCCTATGTGGAAATAGTTGAGGAGGCATTTGTTTCCCGCGACCCGAAAGATAATAAATTTGTGGCGACGGCTGAGGTCGCCAGGGCTGATTTTTTAGTGACGGAAGACGAGGACCTGTTGGTATTGGGGGAGTACCGGGGGACAAAGATTATTAATGCTCTAGAGTTTTTGGGGGTTTTGAGGGATCAGGGGTAATAAATCCTGCTGTGGGCGGAGGCCGTTAGGTATTATTTGTCGAACTGGCCGGAGGCGTATTTGTGGAGAATTGAGCCGGCTAGGGTCTGGTAGGGGATGCCCTCGTGGGCGGCGCGGGATTTGAGTTGGTGCACAGTCCTTTCGGACAGGCGGAGGTTGATATTTCTAATTTTGTCTAAGGTCAGCTTGGCGGCTTCTTTGAGCTGTTTTTTAATTTGAGCCAGATTTTTGACCGTGGGAGGAAAACCGTGTTTTTCGAAATAGTTTTCTATTTCCTGTTCTTCCTGATCGAGAATGTAGTATTTGGGCATGGTTATTTTTTATCTATGAGGTAATGTTGGGTGGCTTTTCTGCTGGGAATAATGGTTTTAAAAAAAATTTTCCGTTCGTCTTCGACGTATGGGATTAAGTAGGCGTAGCCGTCGATTTCGATTATTAAGAGTTTTTGGTGGGGATATTTTTTGGGATTGGGATGATTAATGCAGTTTAAAACCCGTTGTTCTTCGATGGCGGTGACCACATCCTCAAAGGTAATTCCCCGCTGGGTTTTGAGGATTTGGTTTTTTTCCTGGTTCCATTCGAAGGGTTTTTTCACCTGGGGGGAATGTATCACAAAAGGTATGCTTTGTCAACAAATGCTATGACCTGATGGAGATGGGGGCAAAACCTGCGGAATTGTTTGTCGGGCCCGACCCGATTGAGAAGGGTTTGGGGTTGTTGAGTGGCTAAGATGACTATATAATGAGTGAAGTATGAAGAAGTGGGTGGGAGTATTTTTAGCTGCGGGGCTGGTGATGGCAACAGGAGTGGGGGCGAGTGAGGGGACGGCGGATATATTCAGCTTGCGGGGACGGCGGGAGCGGTGTTTTTTGGCGTCGGTACTCATGCCTTCCGGTAACTATAAAGTGATTATGAGCTGCCGGGATATGATTTTCCCGCCGGAACAATTTGTGTATGGTTACGCGGTATGGATTAATCCGGTAGAGGGGGGAGATCCGATTAAATTGGGAAGCTTAGGAGTGGGGAAGGGGGAATATGGCACGAAAAAGGCGTTTTCCAGCGTGTATATTTCGGAGGATCGCCCGATAGTGCGGGAGGGAACGAGGAAGATTTTCCCGCCGGCACTAATGCAGGGGGAGATGAAACCCTTGAATATTTGGGCGAGTGATGTGATCGCTGAGCCGACGGCGACGCCCGGGCCGACTGTAGTTCCGACCCTGGGTGAGGGGGAGCGGCCGGCGGATCAGGAGCAGGCCCAAAGCGTGAGAGAAAGATTGGGGGCGTGGGTAACCCGGATTTTAGGAGTGTTGTTTGGAGTGGGACTATTGGTGGTACTGGCGGCGGTAATTGTGATGAGTGTCGGGGGGCGCAAAAGGTATCCACCCGGCGTTTAGAAAGGAGGTGAGGTAAAGTTGATAGCACAAATTATTGACGAAGCAAAAAATGCGGTAATGGCGGCTATAAAAGGTGCGGATGATGTGATGACGGCACTGAGGACCGCGGTTAAAAATCAAATTACCGGGGCGGTAAAAGACACAGGGTCTGTAGCCGCATCCGGGATGAGTACGGTAAAAGACGTAGTGACCGGAGCCGTGACCGGAGCAGCCGAAGCGGGGACGGAGGTTGGCCTAGCTGCGGTATCGGTGGTCGAGGAGGCTATCTCTGCGGCGGAAGGCTTGGGAGTATCCGCGTCTGACGCAGTATCCGGCGCAGTAAATGGAGCCATAGATGCTGCAGAAAGTGTGGGTGGAAATGCTGTTGATGCGGTAAGAAAGGCTCTTTCGAACGCGGCAGCGCTACCTCGGGATTTAGTAGAAGCGGCGTTAAAGGGGAGAGGGAAGTAGAGAGTTGGTGTTTTGTTTTAAAAGGGCTGGGAAACTGGCCCTTTTTGGTGGTTATCCGCGAATAGAAAGGTAGGAGAAAAAGCCGAAGAAGACGAAGGTGAGCAGTAAAAGGAAACTTCTTAATAGGCCGGGGCGAAGGGGAGGGGGGAGGCGGGTGCGGTTGAGAATAAGAAGGAGGACAGAATAAATACACATAGTGACGGCGTTGATTGCCGCGGAAATGGTAATAAGCTGACGGGGCTGGTCGAAGCCTAAAAGCAGGATGAAAATGCCAAAGGCGATTTGGAGCCAGAGGACCAGGTAATAAGTTTTCGGGGCGGGTGAAGACGATGAGGGCCTAAGAAGCAGCAAATTTTCGGTGATGATGCGACTGGTGGAGTCCAAAACCGTGAGTTGAGTGGCAGTCAACATGAGTCCGGTGACGAGTAAAAATAACGGACCGAATACGGGCAGGGTGGAGCGGGCGATGGCTGAAGATTCATTGAGGATGAAATGGATGCCCGAGGGGTTGTTGGATCGTCCGTAGGCGGTGGAGTAAGCCAAAAGCGAGAGGGAAAGCATGGTGACCAGGCCGAGTAGCCAAAAAATAAAAAAATGCTCGACTTGGGCCAGACGCCACCATTTTTTGAAGCGGGTGAGGTTGCCGGGGGTGAGGGGGAAAGAAAATCCGGAGAGGGAAAAATGGCGGGGGGCGGTGGGATTGGTAATGAGACTTCCGATTTTGGGAGAGTAGTGGCCCATGCCGTAGCCTTTGTCGCGGATGTAACAGGATTGGGCTAAGTTGAGGTTGCCACCGGCGCCGGAAAAAGCCAGGGCTCCTAAGAGAGTGACTAAAGAAATATCCGGAGGGAGAAAGCGATAATTCGGGCCGATACCGATTAGGCCTGTAAATAGGGCTTGCCAGTGGGTGGCGCGGGCTAGATATAGGGCTAATAGGATAATAAAAGGAGTGCCGACCAAGATGAGATATTTTTGGATAGTTTCAACGGTGTGGTAGAGGTGTTTTCCCAGAGTGAGAATGGTACCTATGAGTAAGAATAAAAGAATCCCGACTAAAAGAGAGGATTTACTGCCCAGGGCATTATCTACCAAGGTGGCGCCAGCCAGGCCGATGCCGGGCCAAGCAAAGCCCAAAAAGGTGGTGGCGATAAACCAGCCGGGGAGGAATTTTAACCAACGGGCGAAGCCGACGAAAACGCTTTCACCGTAAATTAAAGCGTAGCGTTCTACTTCCAGATTGATAATAAACTGCATGGTGATACCGGCGACTATGGCCCAGGCTAGCCCTAGGCCATGGTTACTGGTGAGATACGGCCAGAGGATGATTTCGCCGCTGCCAAGCCCTAAGCCCAAAAGAATGAAACTGGGTCCCAGTAAACGGCGCAAGGGCGGGGGCGGGGGAAGGTCTTTTTGGAGGTGAGGGGGGATCATTTGCCGACGGCGTCACGGAACATTTGATTAATGAATGCGACAGTACTTTTGAGGACATCGAAAAAAAGACGGACTACGGTTGCTGTCCAGTAGGGAACGTTGGTGTTTAGGAAAATGCGGATTTTTTCGATAAATGTGGGTTGGTGTTCGGGGGAGGCGTATTGGGCCATGGTGATATATTATATAGTTTGTGAAGATTAGAAAAGTAGTGTTGGCTGGGGCAATTGCCTTGGGGGTGGGGTTTTCTATATGGGATCTAAACCAGTGGCGGCATGCGGAGATGGATAAATACGGACAGGGGCCCGGGGGGGCCGGTGATGAGTTGCCAGTGATCAGTTATCAGTTAGATAGAGTTTGGCAGAATAAGGAGGCGGGGGTGAGGATCAGGTATCCCGGGGAGTGGCCCATAAAAGAAAACTCTAAATTCGAAATTCTAAATCCTAAAATTCAGGTGTTGGTGAGGTTTGAGGAGAAAATTAAAATTAGTGTGGAAAAGATTGAGGGAGGGTTTTCGGATCGGGTGGATGAAGAGGTGAGGAATTTGGAAAAAGTGGGAATAAAAATGGCGCGGGAAAGGGAGTATGTAACCGTGGAGACTGCAAGTATCACGATTTTGACTTGGGAAGAGAACGGGCAGTTAATTCAGAGGGCGATGACAGCTAAGAAAGACTGGCTCGTGATTATTGATGGCTACGGGGCGGAGGAAGTACTTAGAGCGATGTTGGAGAGTTTGGTACTGATTTGAGGGTGGGGGGTGG
>C687J35174_10011290_pt1 | contig 11007 bp, 10 predicted proteins | sample RifCSPhighO2_01_FD_35174 | JGI IMG/M metagenome (IMG submission 35174) | reverse complement strand
TGGTCAATTTAGAATCTTTCCAGCCAGTGAATATTTTATTTTTGTTATAATGAGTTTCTCCATGTCTAAAAAGATAAATCTTTAGTTTTGCCATTCTTTTTTTGTTTTATTAATAATTCTATATTAATAAATATATCAAAAGCCAAAATATAAAAAGGTTTTATGTGACTTTTTTATATGTTAATAGGTTTGATAGGAAAGCCAAGCTGTGGAAAAAGCACTTTTTTTAAAGCATGCACTTTGGCAGATGTATTAATTGCAAGTTACCCTTTTGCAACAATAAAACCAAATCATGGCATAGGATATGTAAAGATAGATTGTATTGAAAAAGAGTTCAATACAAAATGCACTCCTGTAAAAGGATATTGTGTAAATGGCAAAAGATTTGTTCCAATTGAATTATTAGATGTGGCTGGTTTAATTGCTGGAGCAAGTGAAGGGAAGGGTTTGGGAAATGAATTCTTGAATGATTTATCCACTGCAGATGCTTTTATTCATATTGTGGACATAAGCGGGGAAACTGATGCAGAAGGAAAAGAAACACAAGATTATGATCCAGTGAATGATATTGAAATGCTTGAAAATGAATTGGACTTGTGGTACTTAGGAATTTTAAAAAAGGTATGGAAAAGTTTTGCAAGAATTGTTCAAAATACTAAAGGAGATTTTGCAAAATCAGTTGCAAGACAATTTTCTGGGTTGAAAGTCCGTGAAGATGATGTAAAGAGGATTGTATTAAATAAAAAGTTTAATTCAGAAAAACCAAATGAATGGGATGATAATGAATTATTAAGATTTGCTCATGAATTAAGGCACTTAACAAAGCCGATGATTATAGCTGCAAACAAATGTGATAGACCTGAAAGTAAAAAAAATCTTGATAAATTAAAAACTGCTTATCCTAATTTGACTATAATCCCCTGCTCTGCTGACAGTGAACTTGCATTAAGAGAAGCATCAAATAATAAATTAATTAAGTATATACCTGGAGAAGATAATTTCGAGATAATAGGACAGGTAACTGAAAAGCAAAAATCTGCGTTGAATATTATCAAAAAAAATGTTTTAGATGAATACGGTTCAACAGGAATACAAGAAATATTAAATAAAACTGTTTTTGAAATATTAAATTACATTGCAATTTTCCCTGCAAGCGCAAACAGACTAACAGACAGCAAGGGAAATATACTGCCAGATTGTTTCTTATTGCCTAATGGTTCTACAGCATTAGATTTTGCATATTTTATACATAGTGATTTTGGAAAAAACTTCATAAGAGCTATTGATGCAAGAACAAAGAAGGCAGTAGGAAAAGATTACAAATTAAAAAATAGAGATGCCATGGAAATAGTAAGTGGATAAGTTTAAAATTAAGTTAATGGTGGTGGTTCATGATCAGAGCCTTCTGGCGGTGGATTAACTATTAGTGATTTCTCACATATGCCTAATAATTCATCACACACGTAATTAACTGGGCAGTCATCATTATTTACACATTGCTTAAAACATCCCCCATCATAGCAAACAGTTCCTGGAATAGAAAGGGGTGGAATAGGTGGAAATAGAAAGGGCCATATTACTTTACACTGTTGACCTGGATTGTTAGGTACAGCCACACATTCTCCATTGTCATTATTACATTCTTGACACATGGGGCAGACTACATTTTCACATGGATCTTCATATTCATTAGAAATGTCTGGTTCAGGTTCATCTGGATCTCCTAATTGATATAATTTACCATTATTTGAGTCTTGATTCAATATAAAATTATAATTAAAGAAAATTGGATAGAAATAATTGAATATTAATAACAAGATAATTATGATAATAAAACAAATAAGAATATTTTTTGGTGAGAATATATTATCAACTCTCTCTCTCTTCTTTTTACTCTCTTTTTTCATATAACCTATAATCTTTTTATATATTTAAAAATATACTATTTAGAAATTCATTCTCAAATTATTTAAATATTTTGATTTTTATTTTCAACTTTGATTTCTTTAAACTTTCCTACAAAATCCTCAATTGCCCCATCAAAACTTCCAGAAGACATAAACAAAAAAACATCTCCTTTATTTTTATTTTCTGCGAAATATTTTACCATTTCTTTTGTGTCTTCAAAATATAAGGCCTCTGGGACATATTTTAAATAATCTTTTACTTCTATAGCAGTTGGATTTAACTTTGCTTTTTTATGTGCTGTTTTATACAAAACAGAAATATCTGCTTCATCAAAAACACCTGTATATCTTTTTATAAAATCTATATCAAAACTACTGTAAGTATGGGGTTCATAAATTGCCCAAACTCTTGAATTTTTATATTTCCCTTTAATTGCCCTTATTGTTTCTCTAACTTCTATAGGATGATGGGCAAAATCATCTATAATTTTAATTTCATCTTCTAATCCCTCAAAAATTATCTCTTGTCTTTTTTTTACTCCTTTAAATTCTTCAATTGCTTTAAAAATTGTCTCTTCATTAATACCTAATTCTTTACAAACCTTTATTGCACCAATAATATTAGAAATATTATGTTCTCCTAAAAGATTTGTTTTTATTCTTCTTCCATTCAGATTAAAATAAATTCCTTTATCATAATTTATATTATTTGCATCCTTTAACGAATAATATCTACAATTTTTCATTTCTTTTACTAACTCACAAGCTTCTTTATTATCTTTACAAACAAATATATTTGAATTTTCCGGCATGCAATGAAGCAGCATTCTAAAAGAATTAAGATAATTTTCTTCATTTGGATATATATTTACATGATCTAACTCGGCACTTGTTAATATAAGGTGTTTTGGATTATAATACAAAAACTTTGGTTTTTTGTCAAAATATGCGCTTTGATATTCATCCCCTTCTATAACAAAATATTTACCTTTACCAAAAGAAAAACTATCCTCAAAATTTTTTCCATGGCCACCAATCAAATAACCTGGTTCTAAACCCGCATATTTCAAAATCCAAGTAATTAAGGCAGTTGTTGTAGTTTTTCCATATGTTCCAGAAACACATATTACTTCTTTATCTTTTAAAAAGAAGGATAATAACTCTGCCCAGGACATTATTTTTAATCCAAGTCTCTTTGCTTCTAAATATTCCTCATCATTATCTAGGTGAGCAATCACAATATCAATATCTTTAGTAATGTTTTCTTTAAAATATCCCAACTTTGTTGGAGCAAGGTTGTTTTTTTCCAAAAAACCTTTGCTTGGCTCATATAACAATCTTTCTGAGCCACTAACATTTAATCCTTTTTCTTTCAATGCAACAGCAAAAGCGCTTGCAGCAACTCCCCCAATTCTTATAAAATGCACCCTTTTTATCATCTTAAATTTGGAGTTAATTAAGTTTATAAGTTTTTATACAAAAAAATATTTTTACTATTAATTAAATGCTTCATAAATTGAACTTTCATTAATTCTTATATAATAAAGATCTTTATCATAATGAGGATTATACATATAAAAACTTTCTCCCTTCAAAGAAATATGTTCTTTAGATTTATAAAATTTAATTCTTAAAGAAAGTTTCATTAAATCATAAATAGACATATCTGTAAATATTCCTTTTTTAGCTACAAGATAAATTAAAGGTGCTCTCAAAATCTTGGTTGGTCTAGCAGTTTGGGATATAAAAGATTCCAAAAAATATTTCTGATTATTTACTCTTCCATAATCTACATCTTTAAAATGTCTATATCTTACGAAATATAATACTTCAGTTCCATTTAATAACTGATATCCTTTTTTAACTATAAGCTTACAGGGAGTGGGATAAGGATTACTTACATTCAGGATACAATTGTTTAATTCAAATTCAGTGCCCCCTTCTATAGTACCATTAATCTCCCATCCGTAAAGGTCAGTAGGAACATCTAAATATATACCTCCAACAGTATCGACCAAATCTTTAAATCCATAAAAATTTGTTTTTATATAATGGTGAATGGGCATACCAGTCAATTCTCTAACTTTATCAATTGCTCCTACTGTACCTCCTATAAAATGTGCAGAATTTATTTTATTATATAATGTTCCGTTCATAAAAGTATCTCTTGGTATTGATATCATTCTTAATTCATTTGAAGTTTTATTTATTGAAATAACCATTAAAGTATCAGATCTAGATGGCTCTCCTGACCTACTATCAATTCCTATAAGTAAGATATTTAATCTTTGATTTGAAAAATATTGATCTAACTTAATATTCTGTTTAAGTTCATATGATTTTTTTGTATTTATATCAAGCACCAAATTATATCTCTCATTAAAAGGTTGCGAATTAAGAAAGATAATTAATATAATGAAACAAAATATAATGAAAAGAATTAATGTAATCAGAATTATCTTTTGTATTTTCATATTGAATTCTTAACAATTTAATAAAATAAAAACTATTATTTATATAAAAAAGCTCTCTTTTTTGCATCTCTCATAATTTTAGTATTATTCAGCTAAGTTTATAAGTTTTTACACATTTAGTATTGAATGAATAAAAAGAAAAGGAGAAATTTAGTAAGAATGATAATTATAGCTTTAATATTTTTTATTATTATCTCTTTGATTATTATGTATAATAATAAAATGTTGAGTAAAGAAGAAATTATAATTGTAATAGATGCTGGACATGGGGGAAGTAATATTGGTGCTGTTAGTCCATCTGGAATTCTTGAAAGAGACATTAATCTAGCAATTGCAAAATATATTAAAAAAGAATTAGAAGATAAATATAAAGTAATATTGACAAGAAATGATGATGATTATATAAGTCCAAGAAAAAGAGTTGAGATTGCAGAACAAAGCAATGCAACTCTAATATTAAGCATTCATCAAAACAGCTATGAAAATAATTGTAGCAAAGGCGGGTCGGAATTTTATCAAAATAATAGAGAGCTTAGATCTTTAGGGTTCTCTATTCAAGATTCTCTAAATAAGAAACTTAATTTTTCCAAAAGACAAGAACAAAAATCACAAGATTTTAGCATATTTAAAACAGATATACCTACAATTTTATTTGAGGTTAATTTTATCTGTAATGAAAATATCGCTAAAATATTGAATAAGTCTGAAAATCAAGAAAAAATAGCACAAATAATTGCTGATGAAATTTACTCTTATCTTAATAAAGGAACGACAACATGAAAGATAACATTAAGAAAAGCAGAATAAAAAAAATTTCGGTGATAGTTATCATTACATTTATATCCATTTTTTATTTTGCTATTCCCCCACGTGAAATTGATCTTTTATTAATTCCAAAAGAATCACTATATAACAAATCAAAAAATGTAGCTTATCTTAGTCAAACTCCAACTATGGATGAAAAAATAATACTTGCTTATTATCCAGGGGAATATGTTCAAATTAAAGAATTACCTATTTATACAAAAGAAGCTCTTATAATTATCGAAGATAAGCGTTTTTATTTACATCCTGGAATAGACCCTATATCTATTGCAAGAGCAGTAAAGGAAGATTTAAGGACTCTCTCGCTATCTCAAGGAGGTTCAACAATAACACAACAACTAGCAAGAAATGTATATCTCGGTCCTGAAAAAACAATCAAAAGGAAGGTTTTAGAAATACTGATTTCTATTAAAATTGAATCGGTTTATTCAAAAGATGAAATTCTTGAGTTTTACCTTAATTATGTATATTTTGGAGATGAATTATTAAATAATTCTGATTATGCTAAACCAATGTATGGTATTCAACAAGCATCCATTTTTTATTTTAATACTTCAGCAGAAAATTTAAATCTAGCTGAAACAACATTTTTAATTGCAACATTAAGGAATCCAAGAGCTTATAGTCCCTATACATATTTCCAAAAGAATAAAGAAAGACAAGAATTAATTCTTTCTTTAATGCTGGAAAATGAATATATAACAAAAGAAGAATATCAAAATGCTGTTAATTATAATATAACTTTGATTTCTCATAGAATAGATAATGAATATGTATTAGAAGAACTTTTACCAAGAGGTGTTCCAACAAATCATAAGACCTTAATAATTTAAGATGAGATTCTTTTATAAAATACGTAACTTAAAATTCCAATTAAAACATAACTTAATGAGGTGACAACTGCTGCTCCTATAATACCATATACCGGAATAAAGATAATATTAAAGATAATATTAAAAATTGTTGCAATGAGATTTATATAAAAAGTATAAACCGATTTCCCATAAACTAAAATAGCTTTTGAATGTGGCATAAAAAGAATCCTAAAAAATACGCCAGCAGTTAATATTGCCAAAGGCAACGAAGCATCAATATACCTTTCGTCTAACAATATTCTTATTATCCTTTCTGGAAATAAAATCATTATCAAAGCAGGTATAATAGTAATAATAAAGATATAAAAAACACTTCTATTTATTAATCCTTTAAAATCTTTTTTTCTTTTTTTCTTATAGAATCTTGTCATAATAGGAATAAACATATATAAAACAGCCTCTGGTAGAATAAATAAAAATAAAGAACCCAGCGTAGCAACATCATAAACTCCTACTAGAACAGGACCATAAAAATAACCTATAATCATAATATCAGCCCATCTTATTAACATGTAAATACTCGCTGAAAAAACCAATGGTAATGAATAAATTAGAATTTTTTTACTTGTCTTTATAAATTCTTTTTTTGTTAACCTATAAAATCCTATAGTTTTAAATAATATAAACCCAGATAAAATTGGAGTAATAAAAGTAGCAAAAACATAAACCCATAAAATTCCATAAATACCAGAACCCAATAAAAAAAATAATAAAGTAAATATTATCAAAAAAGATCTCTCTGTTAATTGTTGTATAATTATTGATAATGTAGATTTTTTTAATGCCTTTAAACCCTCTATAAAAACAAGTCCAAATGCTCCAAACGGTAAAGAAATTGAAAGAATTCTTAACATATAACCAATATGATTACTATGAAATATGTTTGCAAAAAAATCAGAGGAAATATATATTCCAATAGCAAAAATAACTGATGATAGAAAAACAATATAAATAGAAGTTGTAAACACTTCTTTAGATTTCTTTTTATTTTTTTCTTCAGAATATAATGACAAAAATCTTAAAATACCCTCATCTATTCCTAATTTTGCAAAAATAAGTGCAAAAGAAACAACAGATAAAGCTAGTGTGAAAGAGCCATACATTTCAGGACCTATTTTTGTTAGAATGTATCTATAAGCATAACCAACCAATTTAGAGAATAAAAAACCAATCAATGCGATTATGGCAGCCTTTCTCAATATTCCAATCTCTTTCATTATTCCTTTAAAAAAACTAAATATAAAAGCGTATCGAAATGTATATTTACTTTTTCATATGCAAACATATTAAAATTGTGATAATTTTCATTAATAATAAAAACATAAAAATGGAAGAGTATTCTTTTTCGAAAAAGCAGGAGATTTTAGTTAGGGTTATATGTATTATCCTTTTAATTTTTATAATAAATTTGATTATTATGCAGGTAATAAATAATAATACCTTTTTTTTAATTTTATTAATATTATTCAATCTTTTTTTAGCTTTTTACTGGTACGATAAAATGATATTTTTTATCCTTATTCAAATGCCTCTTTTCCCTTTATTAATACCTGCAGAGTATAATAGTTATACTTCTCCTGGAACTGAAATTATTGTACTTTTATACATTTCAATGTTCTTATTTAAAACTATTATCTCAAAAAAATTAAAATTAAAAAAAACTTCAATTGATTTGCCACTTTTTATTTTTATTTTGATAAGCACTATATCTATAATAATTACTATCAAAAATTCTTTAAATATTAATTTTATAGAAACTTTTATTATATTAGCTAATCTTCATCCATTGTACAATTTTGATTATATTTATTCATTTTATCCTTTTCGTATATATCTTCAAATTTTTGAAGGTGCTCTATTATTTTTTACCATAGTAAATGTTATAGATGTAAAAGTACTAAAACAAAAAATAAAGATTGTTTTTTATACTATTCTAGGTATGCTACTCCCTTTGATATTATATGGTTATTATCAACTAATATTTGATAATAATTCATATCTTTTTATTGGGATGAATAGAGTTTATTCATTAATGATTAATCCAAACCCATTTGGTTTCTTTCTTATTTCTCTTATTCCTATCTGCTTTTCTTATATATTTATTTTTGGTAGTTATAAAAAAATAATTCCTATCATTTTGTTTATTCTTTCTTTAATAATCTTATTTTTTACTTTTTCAAGAGGTGCTTGGTTAGGTTTGACGGTTGCTTTTTTATCTGCTATATTAATAATTACAAAAAAAAATAAAAAATATAAATATCTGAAAATAATTTTGATTATTTTACCTATTATTTTATTAATTCTTGCAATGATTCTTTTTAATTATAATCCTAGTATGAATAAACTCTTAAAAAGTAATATTTATTTATCTCATTTACTTACCCCACTCGATTTTGATAAATCAATTCAATACCGTACCGCTGGAAGATGGTATATTTGGTTGGCTGCGATTAATGCTTTTAAAGAGAATCCTATATTTGGTATAGGCCTAGGTAAATTTTACGAAGATATGTCCAATTATTATCCTCCAGATATTATTCCCTGGACTTACCATCAAAATGCTCATAATTATTTTTTACAAATTGGTGCAGAGCTTGGCCTTGCTGGTTTGTTACCTTTAGTAATTGCATTTTTCCTTACATTGAAGTATGGAATAAAAGGTTATCTTAAAATTTCTGGAAAAGATGAAAAAATTCTTCTTTTAGGATTATTTGGAGGATTAATCGCGGTGCTTACTCATTCAATGGTTGACGATGGCTTACTTACCCCAAAAATACTTTTTACTTTTTGGTTTATTGTGGCATTAATACATATCATCTCCTCAAATCAAAAAGTTGATAAAAAGTTTATTAAACAATCAAAAACTTAACAAAAAATGCAAGAAATAATAATGTATAGTTGGGGGTTTTTTATTATTACCCTTATTTTAGGTTTTTTTTGGATTAAAATAGCAAAAAAATATAATATAGGAGAGCAATGTGACCCAAAACTCTATCAGCATAAACAAAATACTCCTACTATTGGTGGCATTATCATTCTTATACCATTATGGATATTCGTTATTCTCTTTCCAAATTCAACTTATTTCTTTATAATGGTTTTTGCAACTCTTTTTTTCTTATGTGGATTGATTGATGATATAGTTAAATTAAAAAGAAAGAATAATTTTGGTTTATCCTGGACACAGAAACTTATACTACATTTCTTTTTTGCAATAATATTCTGTACTATTTTTTATGTCACAGTTTCTAAAAGCATTCCCTATCTTTTCTTTAATGTATTCTTCTTTGTTTTCTTTGTTAATGCGGTTAATATAGCGGATGGTCTTGACGGCCTGGTAATTGGTAATTATATTCTTATATTATTATTTTTAATAACTGCATTTATTTTCTATGACAATATTCTATTATTAAACTTCTCAATAATTCTCCTTGCATGTTCAATAGCATTTTTAATATTTAATTTTAATCCTGCAAAGATGTTCATGGCTGATGCTGGTGCTTCAATGCTTGGTGCTTTACTTGCCATGTTAACAATTTTAGGGAAACTAAAGTATTTTGTATTTATCGCTTCTTTATTCTTCATATTAGAAGGTCTATCTTCTCCTATTCAAATACTTTCTAAGAAATATCTAAAAAGAAGGGTTTTTCCTTCTGCACCATTACATAGAACATTTTTAAGAATTGGATTTTCTGAAAAAAAGGTTGTTTTTCTATCCTGGTTTTTAACATTAATTTGTGTTATAATAGCTACTTTTTTAATGATTTATACATAATAAATAATTATTTATACTGATTAAAATTTAATTTTTTATGCGTGCATTAATTATTGCGGGTGGTACTTTAGGTCACATAAAACCCTCATTAGAAATTGCTGAAGTTTTGAAAAAACAAAAAGATGAAGTAATATTTGTGACTACTTCTAAACAAAAGGGATATATTGAAAATAAAGGGTTTAAGGCTTATACTTTAAATGCACCTTATACAAAAAGACTTGCCTCATTTAACACAATAAAATTTCCTTTAAAATTTATTAATTCTTACATAAATTCCAAGAGATTATTGAGAAAAATAAATCCAGATGTTATAATTAGTCTTGGAAGCTATCTTTCTATACCAATAATATTAAACTCTAAGAAAAGAATACCTCTTTTTCTTTGCGAACAAAATGTACTTCCTGGAAAGGCAAATAAATTTGCTCAAAGATATGCAAGAGCAGTTTTTACAAGCTTTGAAGAATCAAAAAAATATTTTTCCATTCCAGTTTATAATTATGGTAATCCTTTGAGTAAAGAATTCTTCAAAAGGAAAAAAACAAAAAACAAAAATTTTACTATCCTTATTTTTGGAGGTACAAATGGGGCAGAGGATATTAATAAGGTTATAATAAACAATTTAAGAATATTAAAAAACAATAAAATAAATATCATTCATATCACCGGAAATTCCTATTTTAATGAAGTGAACAATTATTATAAGAATCATAATATAAAGACAACTATCCTTCCTTTTACCAATAATATTCTCTCTTATTATAATAAGGCAGACTTAGTCATTTGCAGAGCTGGATCTTCTTCATTATTTGAATTATCTGCTCTAGAAAAACCTTCTATTATAATACCTCATCCAAATTCTAAAGATAACCATCAGGAATTAAATTCAGAAATAGCAAAAAAATCTGGATTTATTATAATTAACTCAAAGAATATCTCCCATTTGCTAATTCCTACTATCCTTAATATATCACAAAAAAAACAAACCATAAAGATTAAAAATAGACTAGCAAAACAAGATTCAGCTGGGAATATAGTAAATAAAATTTATGGAATATTAAAATATGGAAACTGAAATAAGAGAAAATGAATCTCTAAGGGGATACTCTCTTTTTGGTATGCCCTCAAGTGTTAAATTTCTTGCTCTTCCAAAA
>C687J35174_10011285_pt1 | contig 11012 bp, 14 predicted proteins | sample RifCSPhighO2_01_FD_35174 | JGI IMG/M metagenome (IMG submission 35174) | reverse complement strand
TGCCGCGCGGCGGGTGACGAGGTGTGGGCTACTGCCTGATGCCCAACCACGTCCACCTGATCCTGGCGCCCTCGGACGAGGGCGGGCTGCGCGCGGCGCTGGGGTGGGCGCATCGGCGCTATTCCCGGCGGGTGAACTTCCGCTAGGGCCGGCGCGACTACCTCTGGCAGGGGCGGTTCGCCTCGGTCCCGATGGACGAGGGGCGTCTGCTGGCTTGCGCGCCGTATGTGGAGTTGAACCCGGTGCGGGCGCGACGACGGCGCGCGTGGCGCCGCTGCTGGATCGTGCAGGCGATGGGCGGCGTTCCTGGCCGCGGTCTCTGCGAGGCCGAGCACCGCGCGATCCGCGCCGGCAAGCGCACGGGCCGACCGCTGGGCTCCGCTGAGTTCGTGAGCGAGCTGGAACGCCGCCTGGGCCGCGGGCTGGCGCGCCCGAAGGCCGGGCCGGAGGCAAAGGCTGAGAGTTAAGCGTTGTGTCCCCGGATCTGTGCGCCAGCACATCAAGGCGATCCTGCAGGAGGCCAGCGTCGGTCGCGAAGCCGAACTGGCGCTTGCGATCAAGGCGCTGGGCTGAGCGAGGCGCGGCTCGCTACTACCAGATGGTAGGCGAGGACGGGGGCGCGACGTGATTATTCGGAGATGAACGGCACGGCCGTCGGATGGGACCGGAAGGGGTCCTGGGGTTTTGTTGGGGGACTTCATGCGTTCCAAATTCATCGCAGGCGCTGGGGCGCTTGCGGGCGCCGCGCTGCTCGCCTGTTCGGCGTCGGCGACGACCTTCACGATCTCCGACCTGCAGGCGGGCGAGGTCACCGCTCAGAGCCTGACCGCGGGGGGCAAGGCTTCGGGTAGCGACAGTCATACCACTGCCTGGGCCCAGACCGACTTCGGCCTCAACCGGCTTTACATCGACGCCAGAGGCCGGCCGAATGACGATTACAACACCTATGTCGCCTCGATCTGGGGCGAGAATTTCGCTGTCAGCGACACTGCCGCCGGGCCGGTGAACCTGACGTTCACGGTCAGCGTCGATGGCGTCGCCGGGCCCCTCGTGGGCGAAGGCGAGCCGCCCCCGTTCAACTTCTTCCTGAAAGCTGTCAAAGGGCCAGTGAGCGCTTTCGAGACTGAGGATGAGGAGAATGGGGTCCTCTCCTACGAGGACGTAAGCGTTCTCGGCGTGCCGGTCGACGGGCCCACCCCGGACTCCCCGCTCGTTCTTGGATCGGCCACCCTCTGCCCGATCACAACCTTCGAGGGTGGTAGCTGTCCGGCAGCCGTTTATCCGCCGACTGCCGTCACCCTCAGCTTCACCGTCAACCCAGGCGACCGGTTCTTCGTCCTCGGGGCGCTAATGGTGGAAGACCTGGTGGCGGGAACCATCGACTTTAGCCACACGGCGAAGCTGGTCGGCATCACCGCGCTGACCGACGCCGGTGCGCCAGCGGGCTTGACCAGCGACAGCGGCCGGCTCGTGGACCGTGGCGACGGCAGCTACGGGATCGCCGCGGTCCCAGAGCCGGGGACTTGGGCGCTGATGATCCTGGGCTTCGGCGCCGCGGGCGCGGCGCTGAGGGCGCGGCGGCGGACGGTTTCGGCCTAGGACCCGTCGTCTATCAACAACGGATTTTCGGTGACAGTGCACTCAATGGGGGGCGCTGCTCCTGCAAGCCACACGTCTCGATTGAGTGCACTGTCACCGAAAACCACTGCATGGAGGCTTTCATGAAGAAGATTGCTGCCGGCCTTTTCCTGCTCGCAACGTGCGTGGCCGCGCAGGCCGCGGCCCAGGAATGGTCGAACTGGGAACGGTTCCGCACCGTAGACAGCGTCAACATCGACTACAGGATCAAGCCGGACGGGGACGGGTTCCGCGTCGCATGGAGATGCGTCAACGTCAGCAGCCGTCGCATCTCGTGTTCTGTGGGCGCGGGCGAGAACAAGTCTTACGGGTGCTATCGCGGAAGCACCAAGGTTGGATCGACAGAAGCGCTGGGCGAGCGCGCGGGGGTGCGAGGGGGTGGAAGCTACGAATTCCCGTCCGAGCCTGCGTGCCGTGGATTCAAGGCGACTTCCGTACGTCCCTTCGCCGAGATCGCGATCGAAGATGAATAGCGCGGACGGTCGCTGTCGCAATCTAACCGGGGCCTACTCGCGCCGCGCAACGGTGGCCTTCGCCCTCGCTGTCCTGGGGACTCCTGCGGTCGCGAGGGCAGACGAGACGATTGCACTGGCCTGCGATGTCTCCTGGCGATCGATCTCGACGCTAGGCGACCGTGAATCGGGTCCGCTTGGCCGGTGGGAGATTCTCGTGCTGATGCCGGAGAAGGAGGTGATCCTCGTGAAGGGGTGGGCGAAGGACAACGAACTCAGGGAGACCAAGATCGCGGTGCTGATGCCGGCCAACGTCTCTGAAGATTGCATCGACTTCTGCCTCGCCTATGACGGGTGCGGCGGCTACCAGGAAGCCAGGTTTGGCGAGGCAGCCGTCGGCAGGGTCATCATCGAGCGGCAACGCGGGACGCTTAACATGACCTACCGGTGGCGGGTCGGCGCCGGCGAAGGCGGCTATATGAAGACCTACAGCGGGTCGTGCGAACCGTTGCGTTAGCCGGCAATAACGCGGAGTTCGCGGGACCTGAAACGTCCGACGTGTCAAACGATCGCCCGAGCCGTCTGGGCGATGATGATCACAAGCGAGCGCTACCGCGGGCCGCTCGCGGCTGAACGAGCCGCAGGCTGGCAACGAGTGCGAAGGGCGAACTGGAGTTGATGCAGAGAGCCGGTTGAAGCCGCGACTGCCAGATCCCGTTTTCGACCCTGCACTTCGGATGCGTGCAACTGGTCGGGACCCGGTAGCCGCGATCAAGGCATTATGGCCTGCGGCGGTCCCAACCCCCTTGGACCCGGTACGGCTGCCGGCGTGGGAGGTTACGGGGACACGATACCTATCCCCACGCGAACGTCTAAAGCCTGGGAGGGTGCCAACGTCTCTTCGTGGCGCGGATGCGACGACTGCGTCCTACCGCTGCAAGTCGTGGTAGCGGGTCAGTAGGGCTCGCAGGCAAGTCCATCGCCATCCCCGTCTTGTCGCGGCGAGTAGGCAGGAGAGCCGATCGGGATGTCGTAGACGCCGGCTGCATGGGCGGCGGCGCAACTGGGAAACCGGTTTGCAGGGCCGGTGGACTGCGCAGGCTGGAGTGGCAGCGTAGACGGGACCAATGCGGAGGCGCCGGAAGCCGACGAGATCGGTTCTTTAGAAGTGACTGCGAGGAGGGCGGCGAAGGCAGGGCGGAGATCAGGATACAGGCTGTCCAAGCCGAGCGCGATCACCGTGAGGCAGGACGCCCAGTAGACCAAGAGCAGGCGCCTTCCGACAGAAGTCAGTAGGCCCGAGCCGCGATGCGTACGCGCTCGCTGGAAGCGACGTTGAATGCGGCGTACACGCTCGGCGCTGCCCGGTCCTTCGAGGCCGCGAAGAGGTGTGGGTTGTCGCGTGACGCGCTGAGGTTGCGCGTGCGGCAGCTAGAAGTGTTTGAAGGGAGAGGGTTAAGCTCGGCGATCCAAGTTTCCGCTTTTCGGATCGAAGCCAAGGACGGCTTGTGGCGCATCCGAGACCAAAAAAGGGCCGAATCTTAATCCGGGCCAAGGTTACACAAGAAGACGTCGCGCTTGGACCAAGCGACCAAGGCATCGGGCGTCGCGTGCCTGACAGAGTTTCGGCCGGAAGGGGTGCGGTGTCGCGGTGGGTCGGCGTCTCGAAGGCGTCACGCAGATCTATGGCCGCCGCTCGAACCGGACGCGCTCGGCGGCGGGGGAGGCGACCGCCCGATAGCCGGCACGCAGCCAGGCCTTGCACTGCACATGCCGAGTCGCGGCGGCTTCGTTGGCCCACCATTCAGGGCGGCGAGAGCTCTTGGGCAGCAAGGCTCCGAGCACGCGTTCGATGTCGCGGAAGCTCATCTCATAGGTCGCCGTGCTCTGGCGGCGCAGGTGGTGCTCCAGCGGATCGTATTTTCCCATTGATCCCTCGAATGGCGAGCGGAGCATCTTGCAGGCGGCGCGGCGGTCGGCAACGCTTGTGTCTGCGCGCCCGACCGGCCAGACCGCATCCGGGCGTCATGGCCCGCTCCCCAACCCCGATCCGTGAGTCTCCGATGACCGGCAGCCGAGACCAGGCCCTCGCCGACGCCCGCAAGCTTCTGCGGGGGTTCGGCGCCGCACCCGACGCCCGGCGGCGGGCGCAGGCGGTGCTGTCCACCCTGCGCCAGGCCGACGACTGGAGCGCCGCGGGGCGCCGGCAGATTGAGGCGGCTGACGCGTGGCTTCGCGGCGGCCCGTCGGTGACCGCCGTGGAGCCGCAACTCCGCGCCTTGCTGGCCGCCCTGGCGAAAACCTCATGACCGAGACCCCACAGTCCGGCAGGCGGACGATGCTGGACGCGCGGACCGTCGACTTGATCCACCGCGTCGGCCGACGCACCTCAACGCCGCTATTGCGCCCGCCCGTCCCCACGTCGGGGGCGGATGGCGCGCGTTTGACATTCTCGCCATTTGTTGAACGGTCGACGGGCTGACCTCGACCACAGAAATCCTGGAGTACGCCCTCGCCAAGGTAGCGCTGGGGGACGACTTCGGAGCTGCGCTCGTGGCGCGCAAGGGCCGCACGCTGCGCGGTCTGGATATTGAGCTTTGATCTGTCGGGGTCGCTGCGGCGCTTGAAGCCGCAACGCCCCACAGCGGCGCTCGTCCGGCGGGCCGACAGCGCGCTGCCCGTGGTGACGACGCTCGTCGGACCCCGCCTCGAGCTCCTGCTCGATACGTGTGTCTATATCGACGTCCTGCAGGGACGCACCCCGCCCGCTGTGGATGAACTCCTCACACAGCGGATCCTCAACCATTCCACGGTGGCCCTCTCCGAACTGACCCACCTGTTCGGCCGGCTCGAACCGGCGTATCCGGCGACGCGGGCGACCCTGCGGGAGCTGGCTGGCGTCATCGAGGACGTCCCGGCGCAGCGCCTGAGCGCGCCGGGCGTACGCGCCTTCGGCGAGGCGGGCATTCTGGCCGGCCTCGCCGCGCGGCCGGCCGGCCGGCCTTGCCCATGGCGTGGGACTGCTGAACGACGCCTTACTCCTGCTCCATGCGGCGGAGTCCGGCTGCGTGCTGCTGACGCGCACCCTCGCCGATATGGACCGGCTTAAGCAGCTGGCGCCGCATGCCGCCTTCTTGGTCTACGACCGCACCTAGGCGTCTCGCGCGCTGCCGGCGCTGGCGTCGGCGACGCCATCGGGTAGCCTACGCCGATGGAGTCGGTCGACGCCCGGGAACGCATCCGCCTGCTGGTGGGGCAGGCCACCACCCTGCTCGGCCTAGCCGAAGAGGGCCTTGCGCGTGTCCGCCTCACGCCAGACGACCGCTTCACGGTGTTGTCTACCTTCGTCCTGCTAACCAGCGTCCGGGACTGGGTAAGGACCGAACGCGGGCTGAAGACCTATTGGCCGAGGATCCCCTATGGCGAGGCCGTCCGCGAAGTCGCCAACGGCGCCAAACACCTCGTGCTCAACGCGCGCAGCCATCCCGACCTGCATGTGGAAGGCCTCAGTCCCGAGGACGATATCGACACCATCGACTGGGACGAACTGGGTAGCCAGGTCCCGATGATCACACTTTGTGTGCGGCGCTGGCAGGACGAGCCGCTGCGGTGGCGCAGCGCCATGTGGGTCCTCGAAGAGGCCGTGGATGGTTGGCGCCGGGAATTGGGCCTGCCGGATCTGAACTACGCCGCCCATCACTGAGCCAAGCCGCGGCGCTCATCAGCCGGGCGCGGGAACTGTGGCGCCCGACGAGGTCGCAGAGCACGACCTTCGGGGACGTGGTTGAGGCGTGCAGCCACCGTTCGCGGCTTGGCGTCGTCAAAGGGGCCCGCGCAGGTTGAGTTCGGCTAGACTTAGCGAATCAATTCGCGCCACGTCCCCTAAGGCATGAAGACCACCGTCGATCATCTTCCGGAAGGCAAGCGGCGCGAGCTCCAGTGGGTGCTCGAGGTGCTGTTCCGCGAGTTCGAGGAAGCCACGAAGCGCAAGGCGTCGCCGCGCGGACAGGGGCGAATCCTCAAGGTGGTCTTGTTTGGCAGCTACGCCCGTGGCGACTGGGTCGATGACCCAATCGGCGGCTACAAGTCCGACTATGACCTCCTGATCGTCGTGAACCACGACGACTTCACCGAGGTCACCGAATACTGGATGGACGCCGAGGCCCACCTCGAGCAGGCCTTCGACATCGCGCATATGCTGTCAGCGCCGGCGCACTTCATCGTCCACTCGTTGGCCGACGTGAACCGCCAGCTCACCCTCGGCCGGCCGTTCTTCACCGGGACGGTCGAGGAGGGTGTGATGCTCTATGAGACGCCGGACCACCCATTCGCGCGTCCGGCCAAGCTTTCGCCCGAAGAAGCTTATCGTGAAGCGAAGGCGAATTTCACTAAGTGGTCGCGCAGGAGCGCGAGCGCATTGAAAATCGCAAGGTTTGCGCTCCAAGAGGACGAGTTAGATGACGCGGCGTTTCTGCTGCATCAGGCTGCCGAGCGCTTGTATCATTGTACGCTGCTGAGCCAGACGCTCTACTCAACGAAGTCGCATAATCTGAACTTCCTGCGTGGCCAGGCCGAGCGTGTCGCGCCCGAACTGATCCCGACCTGGCCGCGCGCCAATCGGTTCGAGAAGCGCTGCTGGGAGCTCTTGCGGCGCGCCTATGTCGAGGCGCGCTTCTCAGATCAATACGAGATCACGAACGAGCAGCTGGCGTGGCTGGTGGAGCGGGTGACCGATCTGCAGCAGCGGGTGGAGGCGAGCTGTCGGGCCTACCTGGCCATGATCGCGCCGAAGGCCTGACACGAGCGATGGGCGTCGGGCCGCGTAGTAGCGCCTGCGTGACACGCTCAGTTGCTGAGGACCGCCCTCAGGTCGGGGATGAAGGCGCGCTCGCGTATGGAATTGGCGCTCCCCACACGTCGGCGCTCGCGGCGCTCATGTGCACATGCGGGAACTCGAGCGCCTTCGGCGGCGCCTCGGCGTCGGATGCGCCGGCTGGGGGACACAATTCCTGTCCGCGGTAGAGGTCACAGGGGACGGCTCAGGTTCCATCGACCTCGTTGCGACGTGGTCCCGCCGAACGGCCCGGCCTAGATCAGCCGAGGAGGTCTCGCACCGTGGCAAGAGGCAGGAACAGGCGCAGGGGCTGGGAGGGCAGCGGCGCAAACCCGTAGCCGGTGTAGAGCTTGAACCTTCGTTGCACGAGGGCGGCGTCTCCACAGTCGAGAACATCGAGCATGACGACCGCGATGCCGACATCGTCAGCCGCCCGCGCGATCCGGGTCAGGGCGTCCACCAGAAGATCGCCGCCATAACCCTTGCCGGCGAAGCGTGTGTCGACGCCGATCATGGAAATGTAGGCGGCAGGGATCTGACCGTGACGGGGCCGGGTGCGCGCGAACCGGGCCGGGAGGTCGCTGTACTCGAGCGCGTGAGCGTTGAGGGCGTAGAAGCCGATCAGCTCACCGGCCGGTGCGACCATTGCGAAGACCCGGAGGTTGTCGGCTATCGCGAGTTTGTTGGCGGTCTTTCGGAAGAAGTTATCGACCTGCCCCACGCCGCAGGAAAAAGCCGCCCGATCGTGTTTGGCAGGATCGAGCGGCTCGATGATGGGGTGGTCAGCGCCGGATGCCGTCACCGGCTGGCGATCGTCGCCTTGTGACGACCGAAGGCTGCCCGCAGCTTGTCCGTGGGCGGGGCGGGATTGTCCAGCGCAGCGAAGAAGGCCGCGTGATCGACCGGCTGGAGCACGGTGCGCTCATGCGCGGCGATCGTCTCGATGGCGGAGTTGTAGGCCGCGTTCATCGTGAAGACGGAGTCGTCGACGCCCGACAGCGCGGCGGCGCGCTGGATCGCCTCCTTGATCCGAGGCTTGGTGCGGAAGTTCATCCGCTCCGTGCTTCGTTCGTCCACTTCGCTCACCTGGTCGCGGAATGTGAGCATAGCAGGCTCCTCAAACTTATTTGAGTTTGTACGCCACAACGGCGTACAAATCAAGACATTCCTGCAGCGGCTGCAATCGGGATGAACCGCCGCGGGGCGACGGGCCAATGGGACTCTAGCCGGCCGCCCCCGCCTGTGACAGTCTTGTGGCCGGCGCGGGCGGTGGATCGCTCGCGCCACCGCGACGGCCGATTCGCCGCCGCTGGGCGCCCGCGCCATAGAAGATCGCGCCTCCGGCGCGGGAAAGCGCGGGGCGCGGGGACACTGATCCTTCGCGTTTAAGACGCCCGGTCGCCACGACGCGCGGTGCTTGTGTGAGGACTTCATGTCCCGCCCCCAATCGAGCGGCTCGGCTCGCGTCCGAGCGGCGTGTGATCGCCTGCCGGCTGGCGTGTCGACCGCGATCAGCGTGTGCGACCCGTCATGGCGCGCCCACCTCGTATGGCTCCGCGCCACCATCGGACGCCGCTTTGGATCGGATCTTGCCGACGACATCACGCACGAGACCTACTTGCGCGTCGTGGAGCGGCCCGCGACGGAGCCCGTCGAGAACATCCGTGGTCTGCTGATGACGGTGGCCGCCAACCTCGCGCGCGACACATTCCGGCGGCGGCGAGTGCGCGTGGACCACGCGGCGGCGATCGGACCGCCTTTCCCGGAGGATGCGTGCCGACATACCGCGGAAGACGATCTTCTGGTCCGGCAAGCGGTCTTGGCCTTGCCTCCGGCGCTACGCGACACCTTCCTCCTGAGCAAGATCGGGGGCTTGACGAACCGCGAGATCGCGCAACGCTGCGGTTTGTCGGTGCGCACTATCGACAAAAGGTTGCAGAAGGCCATTACGCTCTTCGTGGCTCAACTTCGGGATTAGGCTTCGAACGATGGGCACCCAGCAGGGAGAAGACCGTCGCGTCCTCGAAGAGGCCGCCGCCTGGTTCACCCGACTTAAGCAGTCGAGCGTCAGCGAGGCGACGATCGAGGAATTCTTTGCGTGGCGCGAAATGCCTGTGAACGCGGAGGCTTACGCCGAAGTTGTGGCGCGATGGCGCCAAGCGGATCGCGTGCGCAACGACCCCGAGTTGGTCGCCCTGACCGAAGCGGCGTTACGCAGGGAGACCCTTCCGACGAAATTGCGCCGGCTTCTTCGCCGTCCGCTTCTGCCCCTGAGCCTCGCAACCCTCGCCCTGGGTGGATTGCTCGTCCTCCTCGTCGCCCAGTTCCGCCCTCAGACCTATGAAACCGACGTCGGCGCCCAACAGATCGTCCGCCTCGACGACGGCTCAGTCTTGCGACTGAACACCGACAGCAAGGTCGCGATCCATTTCGGCCGGACGCAACGCACTGTGCGGCTTCTGCGTGGCGAAGGGTTCTTCGAGGTGGCCCACGATCCGGGGCGACCGTTCGTCGTCGAGGCTGGCGCGACGCGCGTGCGAGCGCTGGGCACGAAGTTCGACGTTCGTCGGCTCCACGCCGGGACGCAGGTGACCCTGCTGGAAGGTCGCGTTCAGGTGACGCGCTCGAGCCGCCACGACACCTGGACGCTCAAGCCCAACCAGCAGATCACCGTCAATGGGACGGTGGCCCCGCCACGGGTAATGGACGCGACCGCAGCCAGCAGTTGGACCACGGGACATATCCGTTTCCATGAGACGCCCCTCGCTGCTGCGGTCGCTGAGATGAACCGCTACAGCCGGACCAAGATCGTGCTGGACGCAGACCACTTGGTCGACATCCGCGTCAACGGGATGTTCGAGACGGGCAACACCCAGGCCTTTCTGTCTGCTGTCACCGAGTTGTTCGGACTCGAGGCGGTGACGACATCGGACGGCTACGTGTTGCGAAGCCGCGTCCCTGCATCCGCGGACTGAACTTTTTGCATCTCCCCGGTTCGCAAATCCGCCGACTGACGCGTCACCCTTGTGACGCTGGTCGACAATGAAGCGCCCGCCACCCCGGCAGGCCGAAAGGCGGCGTCGGGGGAGTAGAATGTATCGAGCCGCCCGCGCCAGTCTGAGACGCCGTCTCCTGGCCAGCTCCGTTTGGGTTCTTGTCACCATAGCCGCACTGCCCGCCGCAGCGGCGCCAGACGCAGTTCCGGTAGATGTGGCGGCCGGCACCCTGGATTCGGCGCTCACGTCTCTCGCAACGCAGACTCGCCAGCAGGTCCTGTACACGGCGGATCTCGTGGCCAACCGCAAGGCGCTCGCCCTCAAGGGATCGTATACGCCCGACGAGGCGCTCAGCCGCCTGCTCGCCGGCAGTGGGATCGTCGCCAGGCGGACGGGCCCCAATGTGCTTGTGCTGCAAAGCGCCGCCGCCAGCGGCCCGCCCATCGCCGGATCGGCGGCGAGCCGCCCTTTCCAAATCGCCGGGGCCTCAAACGACACTGATGCACCTTTTGCGACAGCGGCGCCTTCCGTGGCCCAAGCCAACTCGGCAGCGGAAGCCGTGCTGGTCGACGAGGTTCGGGTCACCGGCTCGAACCTTCGGGGGGTGTCTCCGGCGGCGGCGGTGCGGATCCTCGACCAGCAGGCACTGGAGCGGACCGGCCAAACAACGCTCACAGATGCGCTGCGCTGGCTCCCGGAGAACTTCGGCGGCGGGGCGTCCGAGGGCGCCAACACCTCCGGCTCCGATCGGCTGGCGCGCAACGGCACCTACGGCACCGCTCTGAACCTGCGCGGCCTTGGCAACAACGCCACACTGGTGCTGATCAACGGCAAGCGGGTTTCGGGCTCGGGTGCGTTCGGCGACTTCGTCGACATCTCGACGATCCCGTCCGCCGCCGTGGCCCGGGTGGAAGTGCTCCTGGACGGCGCCTCGGCAATCTATGGCGCTGACGCCGTGGGCGGGGTCGTCAACATCATCATGAAGCGGCCCGAGGACGGCGGCGAAACCCGACTGCTGGCCGGCATCGGGACCGCGGGCGAGCCGGCTCAAGGCCGGCTCGCCCAAACCTTCGGACGGACGTGGGAGGGGGG
>C687J35174_10011275_pt1 | contig 11017 bp, 13 predicted proteins | sample RifCSPhighO2_01_FD_35174 | JGI IMG/M metagenome (IMG submission 35174) | reverse complement strand
TTGAATACGAATCAGAATGCCAGTGAAATCAACAGTGTTTACAATTGGCTTGCTGATGTTAATGCCTATCTTTATAGACTGAATTCAACACCCAGTAAAACAGATGAGAGAGTTGCTGGGCTCTGTGCCGACTCTGGCAGGGTTTACCTGGATTGCCTTAGGGGTCCATCCAATTTGGATGGTGGTTTCGGGGTCGAAATTTTTCCATAGGAAATAAATGTTAACCAAAATCTTTTTATTTGACTTAATTTTTTTAATTTTACCCTTGATGAGGGGGTTACACGCATATTCATAGCAACAGAATTTTACTCTGTTCATGAAATTCAACCACGACAGAAATCTGAAGTGGTGGTGACTATTACAGTGAATATGCTATTCCAGTTGCTAGGCTCAATGCCAACTCTGACAGGGTTAACCTGAATTGCAATAGGGATCCATCCAATTTGAATGATGGTTTCGGAATAACCCCTCCATCAAGATTATCCAAAATGTACAATCATTTATGCTCTTATGAAAATCTTCTTCTTGCGTATCTAAAAGCAAGAAAAGGAAAAACGAAGAAGAGTTATGTAATTAAATTTGAGAAGAATTTAGCAGATAATCTTAAATCATTAAGGGTAGAATTATTATTTCATCATTATGTTCCAAGACCCCTGAAGACGTTTATTTTAAGAGACCCAAAGACAAGAAAAATATCAAAGTCTCATTTCAGGGACAGAGTAATCCATCATGCACTGATAAACCTTCTTGAGCCAATCTATGACAAGACTTTCATTTATGATTCCTATGCTTCAAGAAAAAACAAAGGAGCACAGAAAGCTGTGAAGAGACTGATAAAGTTCCGGAATAGAATAACAAAAAACGGAAAATCAACTTTCTGCAAAAAGATCAATGGAAAAGAATTGAATTTAGTCAAGGGTTATATTCTAAAGGCAGATATAAAACATTATTTTCAAGAAATGAACCATAGTGTTTTAATAAATATAATAAGGAGAAAAATCAAGGATGAAAAGGTAATCTGGCTGATAGGGAGAATAGTGAAAAACTTTCCTACAGGGATGGACGAAGGAGAAAAGGGGATTCCATTGGGAAATTTCACCTCACAATTTTTTGCAAATCTTTACCTGAATGACTTGGATTATTATGTAAAGCATGAATTAAATGTGAAGTATTACATAAGATACGTGGATGATTTTGTAATTCTGCATAAAAGCAGGAATGCTCTGGAAAATTATAAAATTCAAATTCAAAAATTTCTTATGAATGAGCTTAAATTAGAACTTCATCCAGATAAGTCAAGGATTAGACCATTGTATTCAGGAACTGACTTTCTTGGATTCAGGATATTTCAGAAACACATTTTATTAAGAAAAAGAAACATAAGAAAAATCAAATCCAAAATTAAGAAAATAAAGAATTCAGATGAGTTGATGGACTGTGTGGAAGGATTTTTAGCATACTCAAATTTTGCCAATTGCCATAAGCTGAAATACGAGCTGATAAAAAATTTGGACAGAAAAATATGGTATAAGGATATAAACCGTTATTTGGGCGTTAAGTTTTCCTCTTTGGAATAGTGAATTGTTAAGTTAAGGTTTATAATACCTCTGAATTGGTTAAATTAATCTTATTTTTTTAATCTCCAATCTTCCAGTGCAATAATTTTCCATTATTTTTTCTGATTCAATAATTTCTATTTTTTTACTGAACAAAGGACAATTTAGAATAAAGGTTTCATATTCCCCCCCTTCAGCACCTAAATGAATTTTTAATTTCTTCAAATCTTCAATTAGTCTCTCATCAATTTTTCTTCCAAGAAAAGATTCATTCAAGCCATCTGCGGCTATTCCAGTGATTATCGCCTCAAAATTATTTTTTATTAATTCTCCAAGATAATTTTCAGGATCAACATGCCAAAGGGGGGTTATTGATTTTATTTTCAATTTCCTGCATAAATCCTCTATTCTTGACTTTTGATATGATGATGCAAGAGCACCGGAAATCAAGGCTTCAATCCTGTATTCCCTAATTGCTTTTTTTATTGCTGTCTCCAAATCCTTCAGCTCCTTTTCCTTCTCTGCTTTTGTATTCTGAGTTATCAAGGGGATATTAAGCACTTCTGCCTGATATTTTATGAATTTTACATTTGGATAATGAAACATGTAAGAGTCTGATTTCTCTGGGAATAAAGAGATTAAACAAACTATTTCATAATTATCCTTTTCTTTATACAATGAATATGCCGAGTCCTTTCCGCCTGAAAATAAAACTGCTGCTCTCATTTTAAAAAAGCTTAAATAAAAGAGTTCATAAAGTTTATTATGGCTTCATCGTGGATTTTCTATGCTCTTCTTGCCGCCGTGTTTGCAGGATTGGTGGCAGTCTTTGGAAAAATAGGGCTAAAGAATGTTGATGCGAATCTGGCAACTACTATAAGGGCATTTGTCATGTTTATGTTTCTTATTTTGGTCATTCTGTTTCAGAACAAGTTTGCTCTTATATCGCAGCTTAAATTTGCTGATTACGCTTTTATAGTTTTGGCAGGCATTGCAGGAGCATTATCATGGCTGTTTTACTTTCTGGCACTGAGAAGCGGGGACGCTACAAAAGTTGCTTCCCTTGACAGATTAAGCGTTGTATTTGTAATGATATTTGCCATTTTGTTCCTGGGAGAAAAGTTTAGCCTTAAGGTTTTAAGTGGGGTTGTGCTAATTGTTATTGGCGCGGTTATGATAGTTATCTAGAAATGCAGTAGCCGGGGGTCGGACCCGGGTCACAAGCTTGGCAAGCTTGCGTTCTACCACTGAACTACTACTGCGTATGTTTTTGATGAGGAAAATGGGTTTAAAAATTTTCGTTTTAGATAAGTTTATAAATTTCCAATCTAGATTTTATAACAATGAAATTAAAATATAATAGTTACTCTAATTACTTCTTTATAGCCATATTTTTGATAATTGTTGTGTTGTCATTTTTTGTAATCAAGAACTTTATAACTTCAATATTGTACAGCGTTGTCCTTGCATTTTTCTTTTATCCAGCCTATAATTTTCTTAAGAAATTTGTCAGGAATAAATATTTATCGGCTTTCTTGGTGATTTTTCTTATAATTGCCCTGACTGCCCTACCTCTGGTATTTTTTTCAAACGCCCTTATTCAGGAGGTTCTGAAAGTTTACGGGAGCATTAACAGCTGGACTTTGGATCTTGATCCTGCAATAAATGAGGGCATTAAAAATTTACTCCTCGAACTTGGAAATTCCGCGTCTAACTTCCTGTTAAGCCTTCCAGGAAAATTAACATCAATACTTGTTTCCCTGTTTGTTTTATTTTATCTGCTTGTTGATGGAAATAAACTTTTGCTGAGTTTGAAGGAGCTTGTTCCGTTAGATGACAGAAAAGTTGAGTTACTCTTTAGGGAATTCAAGCAGGTCTCATACGGGGTTGTGTATGGTTTGATTTCAGCAGGGATTATTTTAGGAGTCCTTTCATCCATTGGATTTTACCTGTTTAAGGTCAGCAATCCAGTTCTATTGGGTTTCCTCACAATGATTCTGGTTATCCTTCCTATATTTGGAAGCCTTATGGTGTGGCTGCCAGTGTCGTTGATAAGCATTGTTGGGGGAGACTACTTTAATGGGTTTGGACTGATGATATATGGTTTTATTGTCCTGACATTACCAGAAAACTTCCTGATACCAAAACTAATCGGCAAAAAGGCAAAATTACATCCTGTTTTGGTCATTCTTGGAGTCTTTGGAGGGTTGAAAATATTTGGCTTTGTGGGAATAATATTCGGACCTTTTATCCTCGCTTTACTAATAACACTACTGAAGTATTTTATTAATGAAAAATGAATCTGAAAATTAGAGATTTGGGCTTCGAAACTGGAGGTCCGTTTGTCTCTATCATGAACCTGCATGATGCTGAGGATATGGATATCCGGCCCGGAGACAGAGTTTCAATAAAAAAGAATGGGAAGAAAGTAATTTCTGTTGTTGATTTGTCCGGCAGTGGCAGGGTTTTGAGGGGGGAAATTGGACTCTTTGATGAAGTTCTAAGTTATCTTAATGCTGAAAAAGGCGATGTTGACGTTGCCTTGGCAAAGAGACTTAAAAGCTTGTCCTATATCAAGAAAAAGTTGGAAGGCAAGAGATTAACCAAAAAAGAATTGTATGAGATAATAAAAGATGTCAACGCAAACAATCTCAATGAAATTGAACTGACATATTTTGTTTCTGGATGTTATAGTAATGGACTGAGCATGAGGGAAATTGAGGATTTGACAAATGCCATTGTAAGCAATGGTTCAAGATTAAATCTTAAGAGAGAAATAATTGTTGACAAACATTGCGTCGGGGGAATTTCAGGCAATAGAACGACGATGGTTGTTGTGCCCATAATCTCCTCTTTGGGAATTACAATCCCGAAGACAAGTTCAAGGGCGATTTCAAGCCCTGCAGGAACCGCTGATACAATGGAGGCACTTGCAAACGTCAGCTTTGATGTTAAGAATATCCGAAAGATTGTTCAAAAGACAAATGGTTGCATAGTGTGGGGCGGTGCTGTTGATCTTGCCGCTGCTGATGACAAGATGATTAAAGTAAGGCATCCCCTGAGTCTTGATCCTGAAGGGTTGTTATTAGCATCCATAATGGCGAAGAAGAAAGCCGTTGGTGCCACGCATATATTAATTGACGTTCCTTTTGGCAAGGGCGCTAAGGTTATCACAAGAAAAGATGCACTTCACCTTAAGAATAAATTCATGGAAATAGCGAAGGGGCTGGGAATTGAAATGAAAGTTATCCTCACTGATGGAAGACAGCCAGTGGGCAATGGAATAGGCCCCAATCTTGAAGCCAGAGATGTGTTGAATGTTTTAATGGGGAATGAACCCTATGATTTGAGAGATAAGGCAATTTTCATGGCAAGTGAAATACTTAAGATGCTTAAAATAAAAAATGCGAAAAAGATTGTTATTAACTGCCTGAACTCAGGTGTCGCTTATGAAAAGATGAAAGAGATAATAAAAGTTCAAGGAGGAAGCATGTTCAAGCCAGAGCAGTTGGAGTGCGGAAATTTCAAAAAGAATGTTTATGCATCAAAGGGAGGGACTGTCAGGGAACTGAACAACAAATTTGTAAGCAAGATTGCAAGGGTTGCGGGTGCCCCACAGGACAAGACTGCAGGAATTTATTTATATAAGAAATTAGATGATAAAATCAAAAGGGGAGAGTTATTGTTTACTATTTATTCTTCGAGCAACAAGAGGCTTAGGTATTCTTTTGAGTTACTTAGGGAAAGGAATCCTTATGTAATTAAATAATCTTTTTTTGTATTTTATAATCAGCATTATCAGCAACAGCAGTGCAGTTATTACCCCCACCTCTGTGAAGAAATATGATATCTTTGGACCAAGATACGACGAGGTTTCTGTTAGAGGGTATGTCCTTATGCTTAAATCAAATATCCATTTTGAATTTAATGTTATGTTTATATCTATCAGCCTCTGATATAAAGGATAAAACAATGCCACTGCCCCTACTGTCAAATCTAATATCAGATGGGAGGTTAGATAATACAGTGAAATCAGGAATATTTTTAGATTTCTGCTGAACAGGTATATTAACAGACTTAACCCCGTTGTGAAGAAGATATTATGGAACAAAAATCTGTGGGTGAAGTCTATGAAGAAATCCATGTCAGGGATAAATACAAGGAATGCCAATCCAACCGCTAATTTCTTATCCATCTTTGGGAACAGGGCTAATAACACCAGCAATGGAATTATGACATGCATTATTGGTTCCATAAAGTTTTTAATTGGCTTTTGTTTATAAAAGTTTATGCAGAGGTGGCGGAATGGTAGACGCACTAGAATTTTATAATGGTGAATCTCGAAAACTATCAGGAAAACTAGTGTCCTTTGGACATGCAGGTTCAAATCCTGTCCTCTGCGCTTTATACTTTAAATAATCCTCTCTTGAACAAAAATGCGGTTGCTATGCCTGATATGAATGTTAATACTGCATTTACCCCAACTGTTTTAATCGGATGGGGAGTGTATGTGAAATAATGCAGGACGAGCGTCAATGCAAATGCTATGAAAGTAGGCACGACTCCTGCTGCAAGGTAGAATTTTATCCCTTCATTGTACTTGTCGGAAATTCCCTGCAAAAGCCTTCCTGTAAATCCAGAGAAGATAAATCTGAAAATCATTTCCTTCACTGCTGCAAGAATTGTCAGTATTATTGCTCCATTGAGATTTATTATGAAAGTAATTATTCCAAAGCTGACTATGGAGATGAAGGCAATTTTATAATTGAACAATTTATTCATTCAATAACACCTTAATTATAGAGGCAAATGCAGGTCTTGTAATAAATACGCCTATTGTAACCCCTGCGATTGTTGCTATTGCAAATCCAGTCAATAATCCAGCTCCTGCCCTTAATAATGGAATCATAGCAGCCAAAGTCGTAGCATAAGCTGCAAGAATTATGAAGAATGCTTTCTTGTAACGCTCTTTCCAATTAGTTGATTCTTTTCCCAGTACTTCGTCTGCAATGACAACCTGATCATCAACTCCTGTACCCACTGCTGCTATTATTCCTGCTATTGCGGCCAAATCAAGATTGTATTTTATCAAAGTCAAGAATCCAAGAACAAGAAGAGCCTCAGAAGAACTTATTATCACCATCGGTATTGAAATTTTTATCTTTCTATATCTTATGAAAATAACCACTGCAACAGCAGCTATTGCCAGCAATGCAACAAGCAATGCATTCTTTTCAAATGATGAACCCAGCGTTGGACTTATGGAATCAAGCTTTACAATTTCCAATGAAGTTGGCAACGAGCCCGTAATCAGAACTGTCTGCAGTTTCNTCATACCACTTACTGCGTCATTGTATGCCTCTTCTTCAGTATTCCCTATTCCAGGCCCTGAAATTAAGATGTCCCTTGCTGCCTTTCCCTTTANATCAGCAGCAATGTTTAGTGAATCGACCAATACTCCATCAAGATAAAGCTCCAATGGTTTTTCCAGATACTGGTATCCCAACTCTGAAACATTCAAATCAAGATTTTCTGTGACTTTTGCCTGCCTGTTTGCCGCTTCTTCCGATAGTTTAATCTGAAATTCAAACTGACACTGATAACCTCCTTCCATCTGGTTACAAGTTCTAATTCCGGAACAGGTTCCATCGTCTCTGCATACATAGGTAACATCCTTATCCCCTCCCCTGAACACAATTTCATTCCCTATTTTTGCTTCAAAGTTACCCTGCTTTCCTATCAGCTCCTTTACTTCCTCTTTTGTTGCACCTGCAATCTCAATCACAACAAATTTGTTTCCAGAAAGGTCTGTTGCCTTTTTAATCAATAGCTGTCTTAGACCATAGACATTCAATCTGTTCTCCATGGTTTCAACAAGATCATCAAACTGCTGGTCCTCCAGCTCTTCGGTCGGCTTTACAAGAGCCCTTGTTCCGCCCTGCAGTTCCAATCCTCTTATTATATTAGAATCTGCCACCTTGTCAACGATCAAACCCATATTTTCTTTCAATAAGGTGTATTCTTTTTTGTCTGTTGTAATCCTTACAGTTTCTTCGGAATTTAGAAGTGCTGCTGAATAATCATCAAGATTTTTTATTTCCTGATTGTTCACGGATTTTATTACTTCATAATTGGTAGGCAGTGCTTTTGTATCAACAACAATTCCTGCAAATGAGGCTGAGGAATTTGTCTCCACGGATTTTATTGCAACTCCCTCTGAATTGAACTGCGGGTTAATAATTAATATTGATATGAATATACAAAATAGCAAAATTATAATTCTGAATGTGAATAAATTTTTGATTTTCATTTTTTCTTTTTAATGTACCATAACAGTATCGGAGCATTTCCGAGATATGTTGTAATTATATCTGTGAATAATGCTATAAGTATTATAAAGAATATTTCTTTCAATACAGGCGCTGTTGAAAATATGTAACCTACTAATAATGCTACGATTGTAGTTATTGTCATAGTTAATCCCGTCTTTATTGCCCCTTCCAGCCTCTCATACAAATTTCCTATCTTTCTCTTCAGCAATCTTGTTGTAAGCAAAATATCTGTGTCAATTGAATAACCTATAACTAACAATAATGCTATTATTCCCCCCGATGATATCTCCATTCCAAATAGGGATAAAACTCCTAATGTTACAATTATATCCCCAAGCGCAGCAAATACAACTGCCAATGAGGGTATGAAAGTCCTGAAAACAATGAAAACCACAATTGCCATCAATAAAAATGCAAATATTATTGTTAACACCAACTGTCTGAAGAACGATTCAGAAAATGAACTTGAATATTCCTCGACAGAGTATTCATCTTCCGTGAAATGGATTTTTTCCTGCAGGTATTTTTTTAATTCAGGCTCTTCGGCATTTGAGGCTTCTATAATCAAGCCTATGTTTTGCCTTGTTCCTAAATCCCTCAAAGTTCTTACATTGAATGCAGAATATTTTTCCGACATATAGGAAGAGATTTCCTGCTGGTCAAGATTTGATTTTTCTATTGTCATGGAGATTCCACCTTTCAGTGAAACGTCTTTTTTGACGAATTCTCCGGTTGATAAATAACTTACTCCAAGAATGATAAGGGATATTACCAAGAGGGTAATCGGAATCAGAAGTATTTTCTTGTAGTTTTTATCATAAATCTTTTCTAAATTCATATTTTATTAACATTTATAAGATTTAAAAGGTTTTTTGTATTTGGTTTACGATGGAAATATTCAGACTGCATCACAGGATAAGGAGAGACCCAAGAATTGACACTCATCTGGCTCTTGTTGCCAGAATATTTGGGGTTGGTAAAATCTATTATTCAGGGGACAAGGATAGTGGATGGGAGGAAAGCATTTCCAAGATAGTCAAGAAGTTTGGGGGAAGCCTGAAACTTGAGTATGTTGAAGATGACATTAGATTCATTAAATATTTTAAAGGATGCAAAGCTCACCTGACAGTTTATGGAGTTGATTTTAGAAAGAAAATTGAAGAGATTAAGAAAGAGAGGAAAGTTCTCTTGATTGTCGGCGGCGAGAAAGTTCCAGGTGAAGTTTATGAACTGAGCGATTATAACCTGAGCGTTTCAAATCAACCTCACAGCGAAATAGCAGGGATTGGGATATTTCTTTATGAATTATTCGATGGAAAATTCAAGAAGTTCAAGGGCGAACTTGAAATCAGGGAAAGCGAAAGGGGAAAGATTATTTTAAAAAAGTAGTTTTTTGTTTTGATTATATTTATATAGTTGTTTTTGTTTTTATGCTTATGGGTAATGAACTCGTTTTTAATGTTTATTTTAGGGGGGGATATGCTGCTGATTCAGGAGAGGGAGGATTTGAGAGGTGTGAATATGTTCTTCAACAGTTGGATGGGAATATGGTTAATGATTTAGATTCTGTATACATCCATTATACCTTGTTTGAAATTGCTCATAGAATTATAGATCATTCCTCTGGTAGACCTAATTCCATATTTAACGTCTTAAGTAAGGGGCGCATTGTTGAAGGAGGAGGCGTATCAAATGGATTATTTATTAACCCTGAATCAAAGATGGTTATTTTTTGTGATCCCCTTACTTCTCAAGAAATACATTATCTTGGTTTGAGAATAAATTCTATTGTGAAATCACAATTATCTGATTCTGACTCCATTGAAATTATGCTTGAAGAGGAAAGTTTATTTCCTTGGAGGCATAAAATATCTGTTGATTCCAGAATAATGACCTTTATGTCTAAGCCTTAATTACTTTAACTTTATGCCCTTTCTCCAATGCTTCAATTCTGCATACATCAAAAGCTTCGCATTCAAGATTGTTCTTTATTTTTTGCTTTGAGTATTTTCTCTTTTCAAGCCTTCTCTTCAATCTTTTCAAATCACATTTGGTGATTATGCACAAATCAACATACTTCGGATTCAGATAATGAGTCAGGTGAGAGTCAAGAACAATCTTTTTGTTTTTCTTGATTAATTTTATCAGGAACCTGTTTAATTTTGCTATATCAACCACATAACTCCTGTCTTTTTTGCTGTAATAAGAGTACAGCTTATTTTCTTTTATTAATTCATTCACATCAACGTACTCAAGATTTTTTTCCTTTGCTACCCTCTTTGCTACCGTTGTTTTTCCTGTTGCAGGGTTTCCGGAAACAATTATTACCATTTTAATCCACAGTGAATAGTTTTGAATCATGAACGTCAAATATCCCCAATGAGGCTCCGCAATCAAGCCATCCATGCGCATAATTCAGGGCTGCAAATGCATTTACAAAATCTTTTTTGCTATAGAAGTGTTCTGCATCGCTCAAGTAATTCTCAACCATCTCCAATATAACATTTCTTGCGTTGGATATTTTTATTTTCTCTTTAGAATCCTTCGCTTTCTTCAAGGCCTTTTTTGTAATCTCAAAATATTTTAGAAGTTTTTCCTCAGTAATCAAGCTCATTTTCCTTTACGTTTTCTTTTTTCCTTCCTCATTTTTTTACGCTGCCACTTCCATCTCATCTGGCCTTTCTTCTTCCAACGTCTTGAGCTTCTTTTCATTTTATATTTTAATTTAGAGTTCTATTTTTAAATCTTTCTTATGGATTTATATCAGATTTATTATTGAATAAACCATCATTAATGCCGAAGTCAACAACCCCAGCAGTGCTATGACTGAAAACTTGCCTATGCTCAAAAACCTTACCTTAAACTTGACCCTGTCAGGATTTATTTTGTATCTCAGAATCAGCAATGATGCATTGACAAATGCAAATGTCAGGAAGATGGATATGTTTGTTATATTTGCAACAATCTCTATGCTCTCAAAGAAGACAAAGACCAAAGTAATTATCCCTATGAGGAATACTGCCAGCCATGGTGTTCTTGTTTTTGGATGAACCTCACCAAATTTTTTAGGTATTGCATTCTGTTCGGCCAAACCATAAGTCAGCCTTGATGATGTTACTAATGAAAGCA
>C687J35174_10011253_pt1 | contig 11027 bp, 9 predicted proteins | sample RifCSPhighO2_01_FD_35174 | JGI IMG/M metagenome (IMG submission 35174) | reverse complement strand
GTAGAGGAAAAAATATCCCAGATTCTAGGAAAATGATTACAAAGATGCCCGTGTAGCCAAAGGTAATAAGAAGGTATGGGATGTCGAAAAAGTCTAGCATATTATTTATTTAATACTTTGAATAATTCTCTTATATTTTTATATTATAGTCTTTGCGCCCAATTTTTTAAAATCTTCTTCCGAATAGAGGCCAGTGGTTATAGCAACGAAACTAATTCCTGCCTTATGCGCAGCTTCCAGGTCGGTGATAGAGTCCCCCACATAAGTTATTTCTTCTTTTTTAATTCCTTCCTTACTTAGCTTTTCTAAAACAGGCGTGAAGACAGCTGGGTCCGGCTTGTGTACTAGGGTATCATCCGCACCCTGAACTATTATAAAATCTTCTAGGGGAAATCCATGATCTTTCAAGTCATCAATTAAAAAGCGACGAGCAGTTGCTGACACTACCCCGATTTTTATGTTATCTTTTAGGAGTCTTTTCACTAAATCGACCGATCCTTCATACACAACTTTTCTGAAATCGTCTCGAGTTAATGCTAAGTTGGTATAGATATTTTCTACCGTGTCTGAAAGTTTATATAAACCTTCCACAAGTAGATGTAGCGGCTTACCCCAATGCTCTCCTAGGTCACCATCAGTAATATCTATGTTGTAAAATTTCTTGGCAACGTGTTTATGCTGGTCCCACTTTTGCTTTCTGCTTTCGACTAAAGTATCGTCATAATCAAAAATTATTGCTTTGTATTTAAAGTTAGGCATTTTGGGAATTCTCTTACATTATGTGCGGGCTTTCAGAGTGGATTTCAGAATTAATAAAAGACCACTCTTTGATTAAAACAAGTCTTAATGCCCTTCAAAATATAGCATGTTTTACTAAAACATCATAAGTATCATCAGGGGGTATCCGGACCCCGGAAAACGACCCCCGTACCCCTTTAAAGGGTACTTATAATAAGCTGTATGAGTATAATTTGTATTGTACAGATAACTTGTATACAATAAAGCATATAATTATACATAAAACTCAAATTTACCAGAATCTATAATAATAATGAATTTTAAACATGCCCACAGACAAAACCACAATCGAATCCTATAATAAATACACCATAAAATGTGCTGAAAAAATGCGGAGCGGAAAAAACATAAAGCATACATATCTAGAGAAACCAGCTATGTATAAAAAAATTCCAAACTTAAAAGGAAAAACGGTATTATGTATAGGTTGTGGTACAGGTGAAGAATGTCAGCATATAAAGTCTCTTGGGGCAAAAAGAGTTGTTGGTATAGACATATCAAATGAACGTATTAATTTTTTAAAGAAAACTATCCCTAATTTAGAATTTCATACTATGGATATGGAAAAGTTAAATTTCCCTGATAATTCTTTTGATTTCATCTACTCCAGCTTAGCATTACACTATTCAAAAGATTGGACAAAAATACTTACTAAAGTTTCAAGAATACTAAAGAAAAATGGAACATTTCTTTTTTCAACACACCACCCAGTTAAGTGGGGGGCGGAAATAAATAAAGCAGTAGGTAAAAAATCTTTTCTAATGGGGTATCAAAATAATGGATCTAAAGAAGGTAAGATTTTTGGGGATTACTTAGCTACAAGAAAAGTAAGTGATGTTCTGTCTGATGATTTTAAAGTGACTTATTATCATCGACCTATTTCTGCAATGATAAGTGACATATTAAAAAGCGGGTTTATAGTTTCAGATTTTATTGAACCAAAACCATTGAAATCTGTTCTCAAAGTAAAACCTGAATTCTACAAAATATATTCAAAAATTCCTATGTATGTTATTTTTGAAATAAGAAAGAAATAGAAAAAATTATTCTTCTATTCCGTCTATTAATTCTACTGAGAAATTATTACCATCTGAAATTACTTTCATATACCCTCCATGAATAAAGGATCCCTCTTTAAAGGATTTCCTTTCGATGTAACCTACCTTTACTAGAAAGTTTTTTATATCTCCGCCGTGAGTAACCACAAGCACACTCTCATTTGGATGATTAATGGATATTTCCATCAGCTTGCCCATAAACCTAATTGTAATATCTTCATCAGTTTCAATGTCGGGGGCTAGTCTAAATGAAATATATTCTTTTTCAGGTAAAATTTCTCTTTCAGCTAACTTATCCTTAAAAAAGTTCTTATATACCTCAATCTTTTTACCCTCAAAAGTTCCATATGAACGACCTCTTAATGATTTAGATTTTTGAATATCTATATCTCGATTACCCTTAATAATCTCAGCTGTTCTATGCGCCATAGATAAATCTGAAGAATATATAGCACTAAAATTCACATCTTTTAATTTGTGACTTGCTTCTTGTGCTTGCTTAAGTCCGAGCTCAGAAATATTTGACTCCGACTGACCTTGGTTTATTTTTTCCAAATTCCACTCAGTTTTTCCATGTCTAGCTATGTAAATTGTACAAAAACCATCTTTATTTACTTCATTCATAATATTAAATTAAACTTATATATTTTTTCTCAAGAAATACAACACCGTTAGGTTTTTTAGATTTCTTGTAAAGTTCTCCGACCTGAGTACTTGTTAAACCCTTGCGAAAGGACAAGGCAAATCTTAATAAATCTCTTCGCACGACATGCTTCTCAAGTTTATCGAAACTTGCTACCCTCTCAGATCTAACTTCATCAAAGATTTTTACAAACTGCTTTACCTTATTATTAGTTGAAAAGTGTGACCTGGAAAACTTAAGGTATTCATCTAAAGTTAGATACAATCTTGTTTTATTAATAAATGCCAGCAATAAATTTATTTCGGAAAAATAACGAGTTTCCTTTTCAGATTTTTTTGCATGAGCCTCGTCTCTTCTTCTAAATTCTACCCACTTACCATTTTCTCTGTACAACGGTGGTGTGAAATCGTTATATACTATCTTATTTTCTGAATCCAAAAAGAAATTATCTGGATTGGGATCAATAGAACATTTGAGTTTATTTCCAGAGGTATTGCCTTTCTTGTTTGAAATCTTGAGTATTAACTTAATAATTTCATTAAAATATTTAATTTTCATTGAAATATCTTTAATAGCTGTAACTTTACCTAAAGGTAAATATTCCGTAACTAATAAAATGCAATTTTTCTCCTTATCTATCTTAGTAAGAAAAATTTTAGGAACATTATTAGGTATGATTTTTTTTAAATGATCGTAGTATCTCGATACAGATTTTTCAAGGAGTATAAGTTCTGTGGAATTTAATTTATATTGTCTTCCTATTTTTTTGATCACGTACTTACGGCCAAGTGAAACATACAGGCCAGCCTCACAGTGAAGTTTATCGCCAGTAACATTTAAATTCTTAACGAATTTACTATTGACTAAGATCTTCTCTGTATTGTCATTATTTCTTATCATTATTAGTTGGGAGAATGATATCTCCTGGTTTCTCTAAAGAGATAAAAGTAACACCATTAGACTCTCTTAACGCGCCTATAACTTTAACTTTATCTCCTGGTCTAATGAAATCTTTTAATGACCAATTACCAGTCACAACATCTATTTTTTCCCCTTCAGTTTCGACTGAAAATAATCTAGGCAAAGCTGAAGACATTGAGGTATCCAAAGCTGTGGCTTCAATTGTAATATCATGAATTTTCTTAGAACCTATAACAATAGGAGTTTTTCTCTCTTTATCAGGCAGGGCGCAGTTGAACGATAACTTAATGTTAGGTTTTAATATATACCTCCTTCTTCTTAAGGTTATAATCCTGGCCTCACTTTCTGTAATGTTAAATTTTCGCATGTAGTGAGCTACATATTTTTCTATTGTTTCAGAAGACCTATCTGTTAGACCTATTTTTTTGCGCAAATCACTATTTCCTTCTATCGCAGAAACTACTCTTTGTAAATCTTCAGGCCCATAAATAATCAAATCTATGTCTACTGTTTTTGCTGCTGGTGAGCCTAGAACACTACGTGAACCGAATAATCCGAAATCCACGTCTTTAAATTCGCCCATCAATTTTTTTAATGATTCAGTGTCTTCTTCTCGACCGTTTTTTAAAAACAAGTCTAAATTGTCCTTATTACGTGCAATTCTAGTATTATCCTCAAGCGGCATAGCTAGGAAGCTTAATTCAGATGATGGATCGTAGACTACGTAGTAACTCATTTCTTCTGAATCTAAAGCCTCTCCTACGCCCTCTCTGTAGCCATACAACTTCTTACTCCATGGTTCATTCGCATCTTTTCTAGAATATGTAATAGAGGTTGGAATTCTAATTGTAGACTCATTTCCCTTTTCGTCCACAACCTCACAAACGAAATTATCTCTAACGAAGCCCACTTTTTCTTTACCAGGTTCTAATGAAATAACAGCATCATACGGTTTAGGATCTTCCTCCTTTTGCTCTCTAACTTTATCTACGAAAAATTTTGGTGCTTCACTTGGCATAATTAAATATTATTTAAGCTATAAACACTTCCGTTTAATGGGGTAAGGGTAGTTTCCTTGCCAGTAGATTCTCGTATATATTGGTTTACTTTTTGAGGATATTCTAAACCCAACCCTCCACCGTATGGGTTAAAATGTTCAAAGAAACAATGTTTTACTTTTGAATCTCTTAAAACTTTCACCGCATCAGAAACTGTAGAGTGGTATAAATTATGTTTAGTGTGTTTTCTAAATTCCACGTCATGCAAGTTGAAAACTAATAAATCAACTTCACTAAAAAAAGTTTTCAGGTCCTCATTGAAAGCTCCAGGTTCTTCTATATCTTTTTTGTCGAGTACTTTTTCTGAAACAGATAGTTCTCTACCGTCAGCACTTTTATAAGTTGTATTAAAGCCTGTGTCCCCTGTGTATCCAATTTTTACTCCATTCAAGTCTAATACAAAACCATATGCACCATTAATTGAATGTACAACTTCTACGGGCTTAAGTTTAACACCGTTATATAATTCTACCTCTTCATTCTCATCAAGCAAAATTATCTTATTCTCCCTAGATGAAGAGTGGTAGTGACTCATTGCGTTATCATTTAAAGAGTGTTTCGAAAATAGCACATTTAATTCAGGGTTCTCTCTATAAGAGACCATCTCAGCAATTACATTAGAGTCGTTTTTGTGGTCGATATGTGAGTGGGAAATAAATAATGTGTTAGTACGAGCCAAATTTACACCAATCTTTTCTGCTCGCTCCAGAATATTGATTCCAGGATCAACCATCATTTCTAATTCGTTATACTTAATATAGAAACCAGACCATAAGGGCTTCAGAGCACAGTTCCATTTATGATCAGGATTGTACTGACGGCCAAAGAAAGCAATAAAGTTTCCCTCAATTTTGTGAGGCATCTCTCCAAGTTCTTTTCTTAGAGCATTAGAAATTTCTTTTGCTTCCTTTGATAATTGTTTAATTTCAGTAAAATCGATGGGCATAAATTTATTTAATATTAAGATTGATAATTAAAGTTTTCAATACGATATTTATATTTTCATTTAAGGACCGGGAGTTTTCTAAACAATTCACATTTGGCATATCCATCTCATTATTTAAAATATCATTCACCGCCAACAGATTTCCGAATACTTTCTCAGAAAGATTACGAGGATTTCTTGTGTCGCTGTTTCTTAGTTGTTTATTATATTTTTTTTTATTAGTTATCTTTATGTGGAATTGAATACAGTTCTTATCAAGATAACGAGTCAGAAGCTGTACCCCTTCTATAATACAGGAAACTCCCCCAATGTAATACTTCTTAATCATTGAGTTAGTTGCCTTACTTATGATTAATGCCTGCTTGTGTATATCTACCTTATTAAGAGGAAAGAAATAATTATTCATCTTAGAGATAACTTTATTTTTAGGATTCATCACAATCAAAGTTTTTACTATCGACCCCAAACTAACACGCTGTCTTATATCTAATATATTTGATAAGTGAAAAGCCAAAGTAGTTTTCCCAGCCCCATTAACACCAGAAATCACAATAATGAGCGGACGATCGCTATTTTTTATATGTTTTTTGATCTTATTAGCTAGTTTATAGTTAATTTTTTCCATGTACTTTTTTGAAAAGCCCCTCAACCTTCTTTACTTGTTTATTCAATTCAAAATCTTTCTCTATCATAGCATAAGCACCATCGATTAAATTATTTCTTAACTTGCTATCACTAAAGATTAATTTAATTGCTTCAGCAATTTTTTTAGGACTCTTAACTGGAACCAATAAGCCCGTTTTATTGTGTTTAACTACTTCATTTACGCCAGAAATATCTGTAGCTACGACTGGCTTTTTCATCGCCATGGCCTCTAATAAAACGATACCTAGCCCTTCTGAATATGAAGGCAATATCACAAGGTCTGAAAGTGAGTATGCCATCGGCATATCATCAATGGTAAACTGATCAACCCTTATTGTTACGTTATTTTCGATTTTTAAAGATTTTATTAGGTTGAGTACTAATTTGCTAAACTTATCATTAGTAGAAAGCTTGCTTGTGGGAATTAAAAGTTTTACACCAGGAATTATTTTCTTTAATTGACTGATGGCTCGCAAGATATCTAAAATCCCCTTTCTTTCTATTAATCTCACAGGGCAGAGAATAACGAAATCATTTTCACTAAATCCATACTTCTCTCTGTCAGCTTTAATTTTATAAGAAAACTTGGATATATCTACACCGTAATAAATCCGGTGAGCATTCTTAATTTGGGAATTAATATTCTTCTTTACAGTGCTAAGATAATTGTCACTGCAAGCTAAATAAGCATCAAATGATCCTTTATTAAAAATAAATCTTGCCACTGAAAGTTCGAAATCTAAGTTCCCTGGCCATATACCTACTAGTTTATTTACATCCAATTCTGGAGTAGAGTGATAACTATAAACGTGCTTTGCCCTCAAACCATCTTTAATTAAAGAAATTAAAAGACAAGGAACATAACCATTGGAATAGATAATGTCTGGATTAAATTTTTTTAAGAATGTGAATGATTCCATTAGTAAATCTCTAAATGGTGCTTTCATTTTTATTGATTCTCGAAAAAGCGGTATTCTTACTATTTTAAAATATGATGACTTATAGTCTTTAATTTTCGGTTTTAAAGAATCAGGAATATCACCGGTTAAGACCAGGACTTCGTGCCCCAACTTTCCTAACCCAACGGCTAGATTATATTGATAAGTTTGAGCACCGCCAATGATAGGAGGAAAACTATGGGCATATATACAAATCTTCATTTTTTTATTAGAAATCATATTATCTGGTATAAATTTTATTAAAAATAGTTTTATTTTCTTCTACCCATTTGTAAAGTTTTTTGAGACCGTCTTTAGGAGAAACTTTTGGATACCAACCAAAATCTTTTTTTGCTAAAGCAACATCAGAAATATAAACCTTCTGGTCAGCAGTTCTCCATGAACTTAAGTTATATTTTAAGTTTTTACCGACTATATTTCCAATAATTTTTAAAGACTCTAAAAGAGATAAGTTAAATTCAATCCCTCCACCTATATTATAAATTTTCCCTTTTGTCTTATTTATATTCACAAAAGCTAGATCATAAGCATCAATTAAATCGTCCACATACAAAACATCTCTCACCTGCTTACCATTACCAAAGATTGTAATTTCTTTATTAAAAAGCGAAGAAATAATAAACCACGCCAACCAACCTTGTTCTTCCATACCAAATTGATTAGGACCATATATACAAGATTGTCTAAACACAACTGTATTTAAATTAAAAACTTTAGCATAATCAGTTACGTACTGATCACCACACCCCTTTGAACAACCATACGGGCTATGGAAATTTAATTGATATTTTTCTGAAATATTTTTAATATTTTTATATATATAACGTTCCTGTTTTTCTATAATAGGCACATATTCCAAATTGCCCATTACCTTATTAGTACTTGAGTAAATCAAAGCAGCTTTTGGTGTTATGTTCCTCATTGTCTCTAGTAAATTGAAAGTCCCAAGCGCATTAACCTCAAAATCTTCTCTCGGATCTAATATGGAACCAACTACAGTAGTTTGTCCGGCTAAATGTAAAATTAAATCAGGCTTAAATTCTTTAAAAATCCTTACTAGAGAAACGTAGCTAGTTATATCTATTTTCTTGAAAGAAAATTTACCCTTAAGTGTTCGCAACCATTTTAAATTTTGCTCAGAACCAGACCTGCTTAAATTATCTAGCACGAGAACACTATAATTTTTTTGAAGATAGTACTTAACCGCATTTGAGCCAATAAAACCACAACCACCAGTAATAAGAATTTTAGTCATAAAATTATGTATAACATTAATTCAAATAAAATCTGTATCAACCAAGGTACTATCTAAATCAAGAATAACAACGATTTCTCTTTTATTATATTAATATAATATACCTTGATTTGGTCATTAGGTCAAGAAATATAATCAGAAACTCTAAAAAATCTGCGGGCGATGAGGGAATCGAACCCCCGCCAAAGGATTTGGAGGCCTTTGTACTACCATTATACTAATCGCCCTTATCCCGTTTACGCCTTACACGAGCAAAAGCCCGCTTAAGCACAAACGGGTTTTGGAAGCACAAAATAAAAAATATCGTGCTTCCTACTTAAGAAGAACATACAACAAAACTCTTTGTTGTGGCTAAAGTATAGCAGAAGGAATTAAGAAAACCAAAGGAAAACTAAAGTAAAATAAAGCTTATTTCTTAGATTCTTTGTGCTTAGTTTTCTTCTTGCACCACTTGCAAAACTTTTGGAGCTCAATCTTTTTAGTGACGAGTTTCTTGTTCTTGCTGGACCAGTAGTTGATACGCTTACAGGTTCCGCAGGCGAGTTTTATTAGTCTATCTTGGGACATGAATAGATACTATTATAAAAAGGCTTAAAATGCAACCTCTGAGCCCCTAGGCATGCCTCTTAATACCCCTTATTTTTGATCAAAAGCTCTAGGAATTCCTTCGGGAACATCGGCTTCTTTTCCGCCAAAGCTTGATGGTATATTACCGTAGATGGGGTTAGTCCGGGTAAAGTGTTGATTTCAATCACAATAATAGTACCAGTTTTAATGTGAACGAAGATGTCTATCCTTGAATATCCTCGAATCCCTATTTTTTTGGCAACTTGTTCAACTAAACTCTTTACTTTATTCAAGTTCTTAGTAGAAATAATTTCTTTTGGTGGAGGAGTAATGTTTACCCCGGTTCCACCTTGGAATTTTTCTTCTACAGAAAGTATTGTATCCTCGGCTATGGTAATAGATGGGGAAAATGATCTAACCTTCCCCCTTTCTTCGAAAACTCCCACTGTCATTTCCACATACCCACTTTTAGGAATATGAGTAATTTCCCCTTTGTGCACTTTCAGTCTATCCGTCTCGATAAATGATTCGAAAATAATATCCTGCACATCACCCTCTGGCATATCGATGCTATGTGTTTGATTAGTGAAAGTATGTGGCTTGGCAATCTTTACTTTATTTTTTATCAATGATATATAAGTAGACAAATCTTTTTCATTAGAAAGCATCACCACACCAGCAGAACATCCGTCCCCTCTTGGCTTTCCGATGATGGTCTTTGTGCTTAGCCGCTCTACTAGCATCCTCCAATGCACTTCTTTCAAGTCGTTGTCGGTGTGTTCAGGGACATCCCTTATTTGGAACAGGGCGTGCTCAGCCACGGTTACTCCTTTTATCTGTGCTTTTTTTATTGTTTCGTTCGTTTCCCATTTATCCATGCATAATTTTGAAACAACGCTTCCGGATCCGTTAAATTTTATTTTTTCACCTTTTAGAATCTTCTGCAGTGTGCCATCCTCGCCAAATCCACCATGGAGAGCTATAAAAACAAAAGGAAATTTCTGGAGTATTTGAGCGAGTGAATACTTTCTAGGAATAAAGAAGTTCTCGGTAGTGTCCCCGCTATTTAAAGACAATTTAATCTTGACCTTCTCAATGAGGAAAGAAAGCCTGTCCACATCCTGCTCCGCGCTCTTTGCATTTTCAATTATCTCCTCTACCGTATGATTTAGAATATACGAATACGGTAGCTCCCAGACCTCGCCCTTTGGGCCAAGTAGGTACGGAAATGGTTTATAAATCTCTGAGCCTCGCAACTTAAGCCAGACATTCGTACCACTCATTAATGAAACCTGCTTTTCCGCCGTTTCCCCGCCGAAAAGAACCGCTAGTGGCTTGCGATCCTCGGCAATAAAAATATTTTCTACCGCCCCCGAGATTCCTCTACGCATACACGCGTTATTTACAATATATCGGAAGAGGTCCTGATGTGAAAAGCCAATGCGTGAAGCCTGCTGGAAAAGAAAGCTGTTTTGCTCCATGCCTGAAATAGGATTGAAGTCCGAAAACCAAATATTTCCGTCCGGCATCAGAAATCCATCGAAGCGAGCAAAATCCTGCATTCCAAAAATAGAAAACAACTGTTCCGCTTCAATTTGAATTTTTTCAATAATTTCGTTGGAAAATCTAGGTGGGCAATGATACGTAACATGTCGAGTAGGTAAATATTTTTTACGGAAGTCAAAAAATTGATTTTCCGTATATTCTACCTCTATTTCTGTCGGCAATATAGCCACCGGCATATTCAGCCTGTTTTCTAAAACAATTACTGTGAATTCTATCCCCCTAGCAAAGGGCTCCACTACTACCCGAGTATCCATGCGTTTACTAAAGAGGCTTTCTATGCTTAGGAGAGCGTCAGAGATATTCTCTACCGAGAAAACCCCAATGCTCGATCCGCCGCTCGCGGGCTTAACTATCGCGCGAGTAATATCCTCATCTTTCCAAAATTTATTTACTTTTTCCTTAATGTCTCTTGAAGAATCGGTAATCTTTATGACAATAGAGTTCGGCGCATAGAATCCAAGCGAGCGAATGTACTCATTCGCTTTGTATTTATCGAAGGCCTTCTTACATGAGCTTGAAGATGAACCGATAAATGGTATCTTGTGCTTTTCGAGGAAGCTCTGTAGCTCCCCATCCTCTCCGAAGCTTCCATGTATACAAGGAAAAACAAT
>C687J35174_10011248_pt1 | contig 11031 bp, 12 predicted proteins | sample RifCSPhighO2_01_FD_35174 | JGI IMG/M metagenome (IMG submission 35174) | reverse complement strand
ATATTTTTCAAAATCCTTTTCTTTTTTATTAAAAATATCTAGAACTTTTTCTGCTTTGTATTTTTTAAGATTTTCACGCACTTCTTTCTCGTTGAGTTTATCTAACTTGTCAAGTTCTCGTATAACCTCTGCTTTCTGCTCTTGCTTTATTTTTTCTTTATCTAAAATTTCATTTAATAATTTTCGATTATTAAAATTTATTTTGATTTTGATTCCTAATTTTTCGAAAATTTCACTTGCAATAGCGAGTATTTCTGCTTCGTCCTTGATAGAACTTCCAACAATATCTGCATCGCACTGAATAAATTGCCTCCAGCGATTTCCTGCAATAGGCTCATCTCTAAAAACAGGGCCAATCTGATATCGCTTGTAAGGAAGTTTTTTGTTCATAGCTAATCTTTTTAATTGAAAAGTAAATTCGTAGCGAAGTGCAAGTTTTCTTTCTCCTCTGTCCTCCAGTTTAAATATCTCGCTTACAGCTTCATCATTAACATTATCACCCTTAACAAATTCTTCATATTCTATTATTGGAGTTTCAGCAGGAATAAAATTATATTTTCTGAAGATATCTTCGATTATATTTCTTATTTGAATTCTTTTTTCAGCTTCGTTGCCTTGTATATCGCGAAAGCCCTTTACTGTGCCTAAAGCACCAAGGTTCTTTTTGGCTTCAATCTCCTTTTCATTTGTCATTTTTATTAAACTATTAAGTTTTCCTCCTTTTTATTGTTATCTTGGCTACCTTCAAAGCGGAAGGAGGGAGTCGAACCCTCGTCCCAAGCGCCACAGGCTCGTATACTAAACCGTTGTACTACATCCGCCATTATGTTCTCATTTAATTGAGAGTATCTACTTTTCCAGTTATTAAGCTTATTTAAATTTTTTTGAGTGCTCCAACCTATCATTTTTTCATATTTTTTAAGAGCTCCAATACCATTTAAAGAGATTATTCCTTTTGAATTTTGAATATAAACATTAGGATTAAAACCCAGCATATTAAGAATCTCTCCAACTTCTTTTATAAGTCCTTTAGAAAATAAAGAAAGAGTTATAGTTGGATAATATTTTTCATAACCATATCGAGTTTTAAAATACAAACTTCCATCCGTATCAAACAAACCCCTCAAGAAAGAAGTTAATATTTCAACATTATTTACTTTAAGGGGTTCTGGAAAATTAATATATTCTTTATTTCCCGATTTTATTTTCATTACCTTTGTCTTAAATTCACATAATGCTTGAGAATATATCTCAAATCCATATGTAGATTGAAATTGCTTGAGATTTATATTTAGATTATATAATTTTTTAAATAAAGGTCTAATATAATCTTCATAGTATGGAATCTCATCTTTAAAGTTTCCTTTTAGTCTGTAATCGTATCTTTTAGCAGAAAGGAAACCATCCCCATAATGCATTCCAATTTCTTCTGCTAATTCCGGAGTTATTTTATTGGGCAATTTTATTTGTTTCTTTTTATCAGAAATACTAAAGTTAACTTTAGAACAATCTAAATTAATATTTTTATTTTGAAAGCTTATGTTTATTTTATCAAATTTTTTTTTCTGCTCGCCTAAAACTTTTCTGCCAATAATTATCAATTCCTCGAAGATTTTTCCATTATAAGAATCCAAGATAAATTTTTCTTTTTCATTAAGTAGTAAGACTATTTTTTTAAAAATTTCATAGGGTATAGAGGATAATTCAAAACCATAAGACTTGCTTAAAGTGCTTTCGTTTATTTGTAATCTTTTAGAAAGCTCTCTCCAACCAAGATTAGATTTATCTTTTAAATCTTTAATAAATTTTTTCTGATTTCCCTTCGAGAAAACAACCCTTTTAGCCATAATAACTATAAGAGTTTCAAGTTTATAAATTATTGTACTAGCGATTAAACTATTTTCTTCATTTGATAATGACGATGCAAGAATCTTATCTGATTGGTTAAAATTTGATAGATTAGAAGAGCTTAAGCTAGAAAAATCGTTTCGGTTAATGCCGACAAATCACAATTTTAATTGCCATAGGAATATAAGAAAAATCAGGTTTTTATAGTTTTCGATTGCTGTTTTTACTCTATAAGCCCTCGAAAAATCTTTATCCATTCAGGCTCACAAAACTAGAATTAGTATTTTTAGCTCTATTTTCAGTTATTACTTTTATTTGCATTTCATTTTCCTAACACCTCTGGACTTTCTGTGTCCTTACTTATATCCTCAATAAGCTTTTTCAGAAAAACTCTGAATTTATCTAAAAAAGCATCAAAGTCATCATGTATTTTGATTAAGAGAATGTCTTTTTCCTCTTCTTTGCTGAATGGAAACCCGCTTTCTTGCTTACTACTTAGATTTACCTTGTATTTTTCAAACTTGAGCATAATCTCAGTTTTATCGATTATTTTCTGCCTTAATTCTTCAAGATTAATCTTTTCAGCCTTTGTTATCATATAAACATCAATAAAATCCCTTGCTTTACTGCCTCTTCTTGTAAGTATTGCTCTTATTTTTTCAGTTAGTATTTCCCTTATATCATAGCATTTAACTTTTGGAATCCTAAAAATCCATTCAGAACTTTCGGGAAGTAAAAATAATTCTTCTTCAGAATCATTATGTTTTTCGAGTAAAATATTATCGGCTCGCTTTTCAACTATCGGATAATTTAAATTCTCTCTGTGATTTATTTGAACCTTGATGAATGTATCTTTTTGCAATTCTTCTGAATGATACCAGAGTTTGAAAGTGACAAAAGCATTGCTTCCTCCAAATTCTATAAATTCTCTCTCTTCTTTATTTGGCTTGAAGCTTAAGCCGAGAGATTTTGCAACTTTGTCTATGATTAACGCTAATTTATCAATTTTTTCAGAAATAATCTTTCTTATTTGATTCTCGCTCTTTCCTCCAAATTCTTTCGAGTTTACATAAGTAAAGTCCAGATCTTCTGAAAATCTGTAATAGCCAAGATAACATTTTATCAAACAAGTTCCGCCTTTGAAAGCATAATTCTCAAAAAAAGATTTCTCTGAAACAAGCATGGACAATATTTTCCCCAGAAGGATGTCTTTTTCTATAAGAGGTCTGGCTTTGATATTTGTTTTTTCTTCTATATAGTTGATAATCTCTTTTGGTATCATGATTTTATGCTTTCAATTAATTTAATTGCAGTTTTAGGATAATGCTTAGCATATTCCCTCAGTTTAGTTTTATTGCACTTATCAACATAATCAATTATGGCATTTTTCGCGCCACTTTCTCCAAGATTGCCATAGATGGCAAAGTAAACTAAATCCAATATCGTTTTTTCAGTATCCGAATAAGGATAGGGCTCCTTTATTATACCAAACCTTGTAAGTTTAGTCTTTATGTTCTTGAACACTATTTCTCGGCCCATGATAGTCAATGGATTTTTCAATTTTATTTTGTCTGAGATAATAAATTCCCTTGTAAAATATTCATGGGTAAGATTATTTAGCTTTAAACCGCTCTTTAATCCAAAGTACCAATTTTTTATCCCCCTGATTTCTAAAGCATCCTTCAGTATATTGTAAAAATTTGTTTCTAATTTGCCGAATTTTCTTTCATCAGTAGAGTATATATAAAAGATTCCTCTGAAGATTCTTGCAAGGTATTTATTTGAAAGAAGATAACCTATAATCGACGCATAGGACATTTTTAGAGGCTTGCAATAATCTTTTACCAATATGTCTCTCGTTATGATATTATGCTTTTCCCTCGTTATTCTTAACTTTTCAACTATTAATTTGTAGCTCATTGTATTTGGTTTATAATTATATACTTTATATATAATTAGCACTTAAGAGGTATTTATATATCTTTCTACTTAGCGCCTCCGCCAGCTATAAAGATATTGTCAAGTTTTTTTGTTATTGATTTCAAAAGACCAGCTTTTTTGGCAAGCTCATTAAGCAAAGGGTCAAATATCTTTCTATTGATTCGTCGGAGTAATTATTGTCTTGTCGACAACAGGAATCCCTTCATAAAGAACTCTTTGGAAAGTTGAAGGAACATTATCAGTTATGTAAATTTCATGAATTTTTAATCCCCATTTATCTGTTGCGACGTCTCTTAATTCATCAAGAGTTTTTTTCTCAAGTTCTGTAATAAATTCTGCATTTTTCCATTGCTCAAAATTTTTTCCCCTGCTTTGCCGCGCAAGCACTGAAAGTGTATGGGATTTGAGGGATTCTTCGTAATTATGCACTTGGGTATAAGCATCATAATAATCAAGAATTTCGTATCTAAGATTGCAGCTTATTGTTATAACTTTGCTCTGTTCATCAGTAGTTGGAACACTTATGTTTCCAAGATTCAGAATTCTTTCTTGTTTATAATCTGTAACAACTGCTTCAATAAAAGGAAAATAAAAATAAACTCCTGGAGAAATATTTTTAACCTCAAATCTTTTTGGATGAATAGGCATTCCGTTCAAAAAACTTCGCTTGTATGCTTTTGGAATTCGTGGATTGCAAAAGGGAATAATATACTGTAATTTACCACCTTCTTTTTTTATTGCCTCTTTTTCTTCTGCAACTATTTTTTCGAGGTCTTCTTGATTAAGCTTTTTTCTTTTCTCGACAACTTTTCCAAGCCTGAATTTTAATGCGTGCTCATATTCATAAACTACTTCGACAAAACCAAATTTTTTGCATAATTCAAGAATATCGCTCACCCAGCTCATTTTTCCTCTTTTATTCTATATTTTAGCATTTTTTCGCACATCCAACACAACTTTAAACTTTAAAAACATAGTTATCTTGTAATAATCACGAGTATAAGTCATCATGAAAAAGAGGATAAACTATTCTGAAAGTTTGTCGACATATAAAATGTCGTTAAGCATAATTAGAATTATTATTGGTCTTTTAATTGTTATTCTAGGGTTTAATCTTAGCAGAGTAATTGATTTTCTTTTTGAATCAGATCATGGAATAAGAGAGACTCTTTTTTATTATTTTACTAGTCATCTAATAGTTGCTTCAAAAACACTTACTATAATCCTCGCTCTTGCATTGATAATTATTTCATGCCTCGAATTAATTTTTGGAATAGCACTGACTAAAAAGAAAAAATGGGGCGCTTGGGGATTGTTTTGGACAACATTAGCGTGGATTCCTTTGGAAATTCTTTTTGTTTCAAGATTTTTGGTTATTTCAAAAACAATTTCAATAATCGTAAATCTAGTTATGATTGGACTTATTGTTAATATTCTTCGTAATCACAGTGAATATTTCAGATGAAAAAATTGCTATCTCTGTGCCGAGAGCACAAAGTATTTTCCGCAAATTTTTTAGCTTTTAGCTACCGGCAATTTTAGTCTGCAAAAAATTCCTTGAATTTTTAGGCCCCAAAAATCCAGTGGATTTTTTGGTTCTAAATCGCAGCAAGCTGCGAGGTATTAAACAAATGTTTTATAAACCTTAATTTCCTAGTTATTTCATGAAAAAAGGCGTGATTGTTTGCTTGAGTTTGGGAGTATTTTTTAGTTTTATACTTTTTCTTGGAAATGTTGGCGCAGTTTTATATAGCGGTTCGGATAGTTCTGGCAGTTTTCTTGGATCTTATACTCGTGAAGTATTTACGCCGAACGTTCCCAAGAATCTCAATGGCGATTGGTTTTTAGTATCTGATAAATTTTTTACTATTTGGAGTAGTGGCGCTGAAGATGGTTGTTATGGCAACTATTATCTTCCTGATGGTAATCAACTCTACAATAATATTGCTCCGAATCTACAATGCTCTAGTGCTACTACTGTCGAAAGGTTTACAAGATATAAAAGCAGCACTTCTTGCAGTGGATCGGAATGTTCGCCTCGTTGTGGATGGAACGATGTTAATAGCTATCAACAAATAGATATTTTGACTTGTCCAACTAATTTTCAATGCAAGGAAATCTCTGACGGAGAGGTATGGTGTGTTAAATCTTTTACTTGTACAACAGAAATTTGTGACGGAATTGATAACGATTGCGATGGAACTGTAGATGAAGGAACACTAACTTGCGGAACAGGACAATGTTTTAAAATAATTCCTATGTGCAACAATGGATATCTTCAAACATGTTATCCCGAGGGTGGAGCAAGTATAGAAATTTGTGATAATATAGATAATGATTGTGACCATGAGACTGATGAAAATCCAACATCAATATGTATCGCAGGTTCTACTTGCACTTCAGGAACATGTATAGTAAATAGTGCCTTAACATCCGCATTATGGAAAGACAGTACAGGCACAACAACAATATCTTCAGCATATGCAGGAACAAATGTTATGCTTGCAGTTTCCGGAATAGGTTTTACAGGCAAAACAATAACTTATAAAATTTATAACGGAAATAGTTTAATAAATACTACAAGCAAATTATCGAGCAGCGATACTTCTGCTTCGCTTGTTTGGATGGTTGAATCAAATGGCACATATACTTTTAATGCTTCTTTATCTTCTACTTCACTAATAATTCATTCTGGAGCTTTAACAAGCCCAAGCGAAAGAAATGTTACTGGAGCTTGCAATGGCAGTTTGCTTATAAATGCAACTTGGAATGATAATAAAACTTCTGGAGCAGGAACTTATACTTATACTCAAAAATGGAATATTAGCGCTTCTATCTGGCAGCCAGTAATTGTTTTGAATACTGAATATAATGAAACTATTGGAGATTGCAACTTTAAATGTCCAAGCGAATATTTATGGGATGGAACAAATTGTGTTCAAAATATTATTAATAATTTATATTGCACGAATTTTGGAACTCAATCTCAGTGTGAAGACGAATCTAATAGCGCTGTTTCTGCTGCTGCAAAATTAACACTTGATGATAATGGAGAATATTGTGGAGCACAAAATATTCTAGATCCAAATAATCTTGCTAGTACTTGTTATTATAATGTAAATTGTAATTGTGTTTGGGATGGAACTTCATGTAATGGAGCAGACGCTGATTGGAATTATATTGAAGGAACTTGTTCTTCAGGTTATAGTGGTAATCCGGGAATATGTTCTACAAGTGTAAAAATTCTTGAGGATAACTGCAATAATCCAAAAAATAATAGAATAATTCAAGTAGTTGCTACTTGGACAGGCAATGCTTATCCAATAAACTGCAACAATCAAACAGTAACCTATCCTTGCATGTCAACTGCAACATTAAGTTTCTTTGGAGTTACCCAGATGATTATTGGAATATTTGTTGTTGCGTTAATTTATTTGAGCTATTCTTTTATAAGAAGTAAAAAGCAAGGAATTTAAAGACAGTAATTAGTTAATATATAAAAATGGAAATTAAACAAGTTCTTAAAGAGCAGTTATTAAAGATTAGTCCTTCGAAAGAAGAATTAGGTGTTCTTAGTGATAAAGCTAAAGAAATTTTAAATATTCTTAAGACTAATATTCGCAAGTCAAAAACTTCCGCGGAAGTTTTTGTCGGAGGAAGTTTTGCTAAGAAAACAATAATAAAAAAAGATGATTATGATATTGATATTTTTATAAGATTTAATAAAAAATACGATGAAAAACAGATTGCTAAACATCTTGTGAAAATTGTTCCTAAAAATGCGGAAAAACTTCATGGTTCGCGGGACTATTATCGAATCAAGTCTGAAGATATTGCTGGCATTAGTGTTGAGTTTGAAATTATTCCTGTAGTTGCAGTAAAAAAGCCAGAACTAGCTAGGAACATCACTGATTTAAGCTATTTTCATGTAAATTATGTAACCAATAAAATTAAAAAAAATCCTAAACTAAAAGATGAAATAAAAATAGCCAAAGCATTCATACATTACAGCGGATGCTATGGCGCAGAGAGCTATATTAACGGATTTTCAGGATATGCTGTCGAGCTTCTTGTGATTAATTACGGAAGTTTTCTGAATTTTATCAAGGCTGTTCTTGCTTCCAAGCTTGATGAGAGAAAAAAAGAAAAGATTATCCTTGATCCTGGAAAGAAATTTAAAAATAAAAATGAAATAATGAAAGAATTAAATGAATCCAAGTTGTTCAGCCCGATTATATTAGTTGATCAAACATATAAGCAGAGAAATGCGCTTGCTGCACTTTCATATGAGACTTTTTACAAGTTTAGAGAATATTGCGCTAAGTTTTTGAAGCATCCTTCAAGTGATTTTTTTATTGAAAAAGATATTGAAGCAAACTTCTTGAAAAAAAACAATAATAAAGCAAGCTCGATAATTATCACAACTAAAAAACAGGCAGGAGATATTGCTGGAACAAAGTTGAAGAAGTTTTATGGCTTTTTTTTAGCTGAATTGAAAAGGTTTTTTGAAGTTAGGGATTCAGAGTTTATTTACGACGATAAAAATAATATCGGAAAGATTTTGCTTGTTTTTGAGCAAAAAAAAGAAATAGTATTCAGCGGGCCTCCGATTAAAATGAAAGAGCCATTAGCCTGTTTTAAAAAAGAGCATAAAAAGATAAAAATTATCAAAGGAAAAGCCTATGCTTACGAAAAAAGTATTGATTTTAATGAGTTTTTAAATAATTTTATGAATCAAAAAAGAAAAATTATTGAAGAAATGGATGTTGAGGAGATTAAAGTTTCTTAAAAATTATCATCAATTTAAAACTTCGATTGTCTCTCATGTTCGGTAATCTCTAATCAATAAGAATAATGCAACAAGCCTTAAAAATAAGAAGCGAGTAATTGCATGAGAATTAAAAGGGCTGAGCCCGTTTATAGAATTAATGTTAAATTTAAGCAAAAATTAGAATTATGCCTTTCTAAAACCTGCTTTTCTTAATTGAAATGCTAATCTTGGATTTACAATACCAAAACCTAAAAAACTATTAGCATAAACTTGAACATACATCTTTTCTTCATATCCTTTAGCAGTTACAGATTTAATTGATTGAGGATCTATTATGTTTTTTCCGAATAACATACTTTTAAGAGTATACATCTTCTCTTTCGCCCCAATGAGGTATTGTCTCAGGATGAGGCTTTGCACCAATTTTTTCTAAGAGAGATATAACCTCTCTATGAGATTCTTTTAAATTTTCTGATGGTTTTATGTAAGTATAGCCTGTCATTTTTATATTGCTGCCTCGTATTGTTTTCTTGATAAAGTTAATGGATCAGCCCCTTGCTTTACTAGTTCTGCTATTTTTTGCTTTTCTCTTAAAAATTCTTGACCATGTTCTGCATGCCATTGTTCAGGTACATCCAAATTAGCAGTAGCAGTTTGTTTTGACACAGAAGTATAGCCTAAATCTTCAAGCAATTCTTTAACTTCCTTTTTTATTCCAAGAATTGCTAATTTTCCTGAAGTAGAAACTCTTGCTTCTAATTTTCCATTGTTTTGATTTATTTTTACATGATTATGATTTAAAAATCCAAAAAAATCAACGTGTATAGCTCCACCATCTAATTGACTTGTTGTTATAATTGCTCTAGAATCCAAAAGATAACTTCTTAATTTGCTTGCTTCTCCAGCTAGACTTCTAGCTTCTGGTGAATTATTTGTAAAAACATATTCACCTGTTAATTTATCGTATGCCATTTTGAGGACTAATTAGACTCCACTACTGAATTTGTTTTAGGTTGAGCGTCAAGAAAATCATATTTTGTTAATGTTCTTGAGGCTAATTCATTTGTGCCGTCTTTATTTATATCCCTAAATAAATCTCTATAAATTTCTCTATAAGTTATATTAACTGATTGAGGCAGTGAATTTGATGCAAATTTTTGATAAAGATTTTTATGTCTTTCATCACTTCCTTGGCTTATGAATCCGCCATGTTTGCATTTGAAAACAACAGCCCATTTTTCAGGCACTCTGCTTGAACTTATTTGAACATTATTTCCTAATCTTAAACCCATATTTCCACTAAAATCAACTCCAAAACTATCTCCTACTGGAAGTACAGTAAGACCAAGACCTAAATCATGTCTTGAAGGAGTATAAACAGTATCAGCAACATATGCATCTTCATGCAAAACAGGAGATTGAGAATATTTTATTTCATCGCAGCCAACCAAGGCTACTAAACTTGTCGCAGCAGCGAAAGGCATAATTTTTCTTGCTAATTTTTTTAAAATTTTCATTTTATCCTAAGAATTAATTCTCCCAGACTTTATTAAATAAGAATGTAAGTGCGTTTGTGAAAAAGGGCGTATTAAGCCATATAGCTATTTCTTCTTCAGCAACAGCGCTTTCTGCAAGTGTGAATAATACTTGTTCTTGATCAATTATGAAGAATTTTGTGTTAAGACTGATTGGCTTTATTTTTTCTTTTAATTTTATTGAGATTTTTTTTATCTCTGCTTCGTTTCCTGAAAGAGCAATTTTAAGATTTATGTTATTTTTTCTTAACTTTAATATAAGTGCAGAAAATAATCTTATTTTATCTGAAAAGTCTCTTAAAGATGTGCAAATTATAACTTCTTTCTTTGCGTTTTCAAGTAATTCTCTTGCGTGATTGTAGATTGTTGTTCTTCCTTTAACGCTTCCTGAAAGATCTTCATGTTTTACTGGTTTTATTCCTGTTGTGTAAATTCCTTCAAGCTCGCTGTATTCTGCTGTGTCTTTTAATTTTGAAAGAAGCTCGACTCTTTCTTCAGCGTCTTTAACCATGTTATTTTTAAGTTTTTCAAGAATTATTCCTGGTTTTACTGCAATGTATTTTGCTGGTTTTCCTATTTTAGATATTGCGAAGCCTTGTTTTTCAATTGATTCAAGAACATCGTATGTTCTTGAACGAGGGACGCCTGATGCTTCTGCTATTTCGCCTGCGCTTGCAACGCCTTTGCCAAGCAAAGCCATCCAAACTTTTGTTTCATAAATATTAAGACCAAAATAGTCTTTTATTTTCTTAACGAGTTCTGGTTTTATTATCATTTTATCTCCTTAAAACCTTTTGCAACGATACATGGGCTTCTTCCCATTGCTTTTATTGCATCAAATTTTAGTCTTTCTATTTCTTGCAATACTCCTACTTCTAAACTTTTTTGTTTTCCTTCAGGTAGAGTAGGCAAAGTATTACTAAAAAAACTTGCTTT
>C687J35174_10011238_pt1 | contig 11037 bp, 10 predicted proteins | sample RifCSPhighO2_01_FD_35174 | JGI IMG/M metagenome (IMG submission 35174) | reverse complement strand
CCCCCCCGCCTCTCCGACCTTTTTTGACTCCTCCGGATCCGGAGGGTTCCCCCCCAGAAGGATGTCCACACCGCGTCCTGCTATATTTGTGGCAAGTGTTACAGCCCCAAAACGGCCCGCCTGAGCAATTATATGGGCTTCCCGCTCGTGGTTCTTGGCATTTAGGATTTCATGCTTGACCCCGGTTTTTTTTAGCATTTCTGAAAGGTATTCATTTTTTTCGATGGAGATAGTACCTACCAGGATTGGCTGACCTTTGTTGTGACGATCCCTTATTTCTCTGATGATCGCTTCAAATTTACCGTTTTCAGTTTTATAAATACTGTCAGGAAGGTCCGCTCTAATCATATCTTTATGAGTCGGTATCTCCACTACATCCAGATTGTAAATTTTATGGAACTCCTCCGCCTCTGTTAGCGCCGTTCCAGTCATGCCGGCTAGTTTTTTGTAAAGCCGGAAATAATTTTGAAAAGTAACGGTCGCCAGGGTTTTAGACTCTTGTTTTACCTGAACTCCCTCTTTGGCTTCGATTGCTTGGTGAAGACCTTCCGAATATCGCCGCCCAAACATGAGCCGGCCGGTAAACTCGTCTACAATAACTATTTCTCCTTCTTTGACTACGTAATCGCGGTCCAGGCGAAACAAAGTTTGAGCACGGAGAGCTACATCGGCATGGTGGCGAAGCTTGATCTCACTGTAGATTTCCTGTCCGTATTTCAACTCAAGTTTTTCGAAACCCTTATCAGTGTAATTTACTTGGCGGTGTTTTTCTTCCAAAAGATAATCTTCAGGAGCCAAGGTTTTTGCAAATCCTGAAAATTCGCGGTAAAGATCCGTACTCTCTGCGTCCGGGGCAGAGATGATCAGTGGTGTTCGGGCTTCGTCTATGAGAATCGAATCTACCTCATCTACAATAGCGAAATGTAGATCTCTCTGGGACATGCTCTCACGCGACGGCGCCATATTGTCGCGCAGATAGTCAAAGCCAAATTCATTGTTCGTGCCGTAGAGAATGTCCGCCGCATAAGCCTCCCTTCTGGTAACAGGAGCCATATTTAACACATCGATCTGCACACCAGCGCCTCCTTCCATGGTGACCTGGGCTTCCGCTGCGGATTTCTCTGAGTATAAATAAGACGCCTCGTGTTGAATAGCTGCTGTACTCAGCCCCAAATAATGATAGACCTGGCCCATCCATGAGGCATCACGGCGTGATAAATAATCGTTTACAGTTACGACATGTACACCCCTGCCAGCCAGAGCATTCAGGTACACGGCGAGAGTCGCGGTCAAAGTTTTACCTTCTCCAGTTTTCATTTCCGTGATCTTCCCCTGGTGCAGCATTACCCCGCCAATCAGCTGTTCGTCATAGTGGCGCTGGCCGAGCGTACGATGTGCGGCCATTCTGACCACTGCGAATGCCTCAGGCAAAATTTCGTCGAGAATTATCTTCTGATCCTCCCACGGTTTATCTTTGAGCTGCGCTTGCCATTTACGAGTCTGTTCCTGAAACTCGGAATGTGAAAAGCGCTCAAATTTGCGTTCGAGCTCGTTTATTCGATCTATAGATGGTTTTACAGTTTTAACCGGGTTTTCTGTCCCCAGTAGTTTTCCAAAAAATCCCATATTTACCTTGCAAGTATACGCGAAAATTTGAGAAATTTCAACGGCTCGGACAGGTTTGTGCTGTTGAACTATCTTTGGCTTTTTCGGAACCCTGCGGCTTGCGCTTCGGCCTCTGTATCAAAGCAAGCTTCGGGTATAGTGCGTTTATAAAACGATCCGCCGGGTATGTGGTAAATCCTGGAATTTGATGAAATATTGCCTTTGATTTTGCCTTCGCAGTTAAGATCGGAGGTGTCAGCACCTGCCACTTGTCCTTCGGAATTGGTCTCCCCGCCTGATTGCTTTCCTGCGATATTTAAGCTATTATTAAGCTGAGTTAAATCGATAGTCGGTTCTTCGATCTTTATTTCAGGAGGCTTTTGGGAGGTTTGATACGCTCCCAGACCATAGAATAAGCTGGCAGTCAGCACGTATCCCAAAACCAGAGCAATTTTTTGTTCATGTCCCTTCAGTTTTGATAAAATGAAACTAAAATACGCTTTTAACCTCGGTAGAGTTTTTACATTGTCGCTTGCAGAGTTGTTCGCGGTGTTTGAAAACATGGCCTTGTCATTTCGCCTCGTGGATCTATACCGCGAGGTTTTAATTATTGAGGTCGAGGAAAAACTTGATGTGGTAAAGCTGCAGAAAACACTGGGCGGCACTATCAAGATAATGCAAGTGCTCGATTCCCTGGGTCGTAAAAAGTTTTTAAGTCCTTCTCTGGTCCTCAAAGATTATTTTGACGCAAAAATGCTCAAAGAGCAATTTTTGTCGAACTATACCGGCAAAATCCAGATTGGCATTTCTTATTACCCAATGGCTGACCCACGCGAATTGCCGATCCGCGGAGACAACAAACGAATTGGCTTTAATATCAAACAGATTCTAACGGCGGCAGGCTATTCAGTACGGCTGGTTTTGCCGCAGATGGCGGGATTTGCACTGGCATCAGTGGTGGTCACCAATGAGCACCTTTTGGAAAAAGGCGCGGAGATAGATTTGCTGGTCGGCATGGAGCGGGTGTATTTGGCCAAAACACTTACAGTGCAGAACTTTGAGGATTATGGCCGGCGCGATTATCAGCGGCCCGCGCGCGACATGCAGGTTGGCATGCTGCCGCCCAAGGTAGCCCAGATCATGATTAATCTTGCCCAACTGCCAGTTGCGTCTAGCGGGAACCTCAAACACGCGATTCTGGACCCGTTTGTGGGCTCAGGCACGGTTATTCAGGAGGCTTTGATTATGGGCCACAAAGGAATCGGCTCAGATATTTCCCAAAAAGCCATAGAGAATGCGGAAAAGAACCTGGAATGGATAAAGAACCGCTACAAATTGCCTCCTGGAAGGTTTGAGCTGTTTGTCGCGGATGCAAAGAAGCTCAGCGAAAATCTTCCAAAAATTGAGATTGACGCAGTTGTCACGGAAGCAACGCTTGGACCTGCTTACGGGACATCTCCTAAGCCTCAGGAAATCGAGAGGAATTTCAAAGAACTCGAAGCTATCTATATTGGTGCGTTCGAGTCATTCAAAAAGTTCCTTGTCCCCGGAAAACGGGTGGTGGTTGCCTTACCTGCTTACCGAACAGAAAAGGGCTATATCTATTTCCCAGGCATTGACAAGCTGGCGAAAACAGGGTACGATATTGTAGATCCTTTACCGGAAATCGTCGCTGAAAAATATCCTTTCCTGCAAATTACAGCGCGAAAAAGCCTAGTCTACGACCGCAAAGATCAGTTTGTATCAAGAGAAATATTTATATTTAGAAGTTTATAGCATTAAGTCGCAAAAATTAGGAGCGCAGTCCCGAAGCTTACCGAGGGACGAGCACGGATTTTTGCGAAAGAGGAGTGGCAAGGGAATTGTAGTGGCCGTGAGTTAATCAAACGGACACGAAGATTTCCCCAGACACGAAGTGGCACATAAAAAAGCCGGAGGCTCAACTTCATTAGGACGCGATTCAGCTTCAAAACGCTTAGGCGTTAAGCTTTTTGGCGGTCAAAAGGTCAATGCTGGCAATGTGATAATCCGCCAGCGCGGGACAAAATACGGGCCGGGAACAAACGTCAGACTGGGTAACGACGACACGATTTATGCTGCAAAAGGCGGCACTGTTAAATTTCAAACCAAAAAACGCAGACGCTTTGACGGCAAGCTTGCTTCAAAAACTATGGTAAGCGTGATTTAATAAAAAGCCCCAGAGAGCGGGGGCTTTTTAAATTTGTTTTATGAATCACCAACACATTGAGGTCTGCGTGTTCCATATGGAAAGACTGATGTTGCTGTCGGGTACATTGCATGGAGGAGTGCTGGCTAGATCATTGCGCGCCAGATCTTTATATGCGGAAAATTGCCCATTAACGTCAGTCAGGGTCATATCCGGGATTCCCCTCTCTAGAAATTTATAACTTATCCCGTCAGAATTGTATATATAACAACCAGTCGAAGGATCTGCCGGCATGCTGGCTATATAGTTCGGCACTAGACCAGGAGCGACTTGAGCCTGGTCATAGCTTCCCCACCCTGCACACTGGCTGCGCCAACCGTTTGTTGTTGGATACGAGCCGAGATCTAAATTGTAGAGTTCCAGAGCAGTGCGAATCTGCAGGAGATCTGCAATCCTTTTTGCGTTTCGGGCCTTAAGTCTGGCACTATTGAGGGACACCATGATGACGCTCGACATGAGGCCGATGACCGCTATAACCACCAATAGCTCGATCAGGGTAAAGCCCTTATGCGTTTTTTTGACTCGCAACATAATCAGTCGCATTGGAAGAAGAATTCTTAATGGCACCAATTGACTTTAACGCAGTAGTAAGGATCATTACAGCCTCCATCACCTGCGCTATAATGATCACCGTCAGCATCGCTTTGTAAGGCGGGATGATTGGTTTCAAGCTGGGCCCACAGAATATACATCTGATCATTACACCATGCCCATCCGGTCTTGTAGGTTGTACTGTTATCATCCACGTCAGGAGTAGGGTTTAGAGGATCATCCGGCACTTTTGATAGTGCTGCTTGATAACCGGAAATATCACTCCCGTCTCCCGCCCATTCCTGGCAATCAACTCCGGTCAAAAGGCAGGTCTTGAACTTGAGCCAATGGCCTTCCCAGGAGGGGGAGCCTCCTGTCCTCGGATAGCGACCGTAGTTATCGTAGAATAGCTCAAGCGCAGTACTGATTTGCCTAAGGTCGGCAATTCGTTTTGTATCCCTAGCTTTAGCCCGAACGGAATTTAAAGCTACCAAAATCACGCTTGCCAAAAGCCCGATTACGGAAATGACGACAAGGAGTTCAATAAGGGTGAACCCCTTATTCAATTTTGACATAGTTTTTTATTTCGATTGTTTTATTGCCGCTTTGATGAAGCCGTCAAACAATGCTTGCGGTTTCCAAGGGCGGCTGTTGAACTCCGGGTGGAACTGAACTCCCAAAAACCACGGGTGCTGTTTACGGTCGAGTTCGGAGATTTCTACAAGGTCTTTTTTCTGGTAGATTCCTGAGAAAATCATTCCTCTATTTTCGAGCTCTTTTCGGAATTTATTGTTGACCTCATAACGATGTCTGTGTCTCTCAATCACCCTATCGGTTTTGTAAGCATCGAAAGCGAGTGTGCCTTTTTTTATTCGGCATGGGTAATCGCCCAACCGCATGGTCGCGCCGAAATTTTTGTCAGCTAGATTCTTTTTTTGTTCAACCATGACGTCGATGAGCGGGTATTTGGTATTGCGGTCAACCTCAGTGCTGTTCGCATCCTGCATTTTTGCCACATTTCTGGCAAATTCCACAACAGCCAGCTGCATACCATAGCACAATCCAAAGTATGGAATTTTCTTTTCTCTGGCAAATTTGATTGCGGCCATTATCCCTTCTACTCCCCTGCCTCCAAACCCACCCGGTACTAGGATGCCATCCATTTTTGCGAGCCTTGAAATGCTGCCAGGGCTTTTTTCAAAATCCTCGGAGTTGATCCAATGCAGTTTCGGTACGCGGTTATTTGCCCAAGCTGCGTGTCTCAGGGATTCAACTACGGAGATGTAGGAATCGGCCAGAGTGTAGTCCCCGGTCGCGAAATATTTTCCCACAACTGCGATATTCAGGGGAATTTTTGCGTTTCTGATTTTGCGTACCAAAGTCTTCCATTCCTGCATGTTCTGTTTTCTGGGGCGCATGCTGAATTTTTCCAAGATTTTGTCCCCGAGGCCGTCCTTTTCCATTATAAGCGGGACTTCATAAATAGATTGAGCGTCCGGAGCAGAGATCACATCACCCGGGGACACGCTGCAGAGCAGGGAAAGTTTTTGTTTGCGTTTTTCATCCATCGGCAGTTCGGACCGGCCAATGATGAAATCCGGCTGGATGCCAGCGGAGTTTAACGTTCGCACCGCGTACTGTGTGGGCTTGGTTTTCATTTCCCCTACCGTTTTTGGGACCGGCAGGTAGCTGACTAGCGCAAATTGCACGCGGCCGGGGTTTTGGAGCTTGAGCATACGGCCCGCTTCAAGGAACAGCACGTTTTGGTACTCGCCGACAGTGCCGCCGATTTCTATAATGACAAAATCCGGACTTCCTTTCCTGGCAATAACGTTAATGCGCCGAATGATTTCATTGGGAATGTCAGGCACCACCTCAACATCTTCACCTTTGTATTCTAGGTTTCTTTCCCTCCTGATTACCTCCTGATAAATTTGACCGGTTGTAACATAGTTGTCTTTGGTAGATAGATTACCGGTGAAACGTTCATAGTTGCCCAGGTCCTGGTCAGCTTCGATTCCATCACTGCCCACGAAAACCTCGCCATGTTCCGTCGGACGCATGGTACCGGCGTCAATATTTACATACATGTCGCATTTGATCAGTCCGACCCGGAAGCCTTTAGAAATCAAAATACGGCCGATAGAGGCCGTAGTTACACCTTTGCCAACCGAGGACATTACACCACCGATGACAAAAATGTATCGGGTTGATTTTGTCTGGTTTTTTTTGGATTTGGGCATCAATCTTTGGCTTTTACGTAAATTTTAATTTTTTTCGAACCTGCTCTTCCTATCTCCACCATCACCTCGTGTCCGCCTGCGGTTTTAATGGGAGTATAACCTGGAATTTTCACGCTATTTCTAAATGACGGTTCTCCCTCCATGATTTTAGCGAGGATTTCCGATTCTTTCAAGCCAGCGTACAAATGCCCGTTTTTATCGCCGGGAAGCTCGAATTCAATGGCTTTACTAGTTGCTCTTTCCAGAAACCTTCGGGCACTCTTTTGCCAGCGAGCGGTTTGCTCTTCAGATCTTTCCATTTCCGCCTTTCTGGATTTTAGAGCTTCGGGGGTCGCTAAAATAGCAAGATCATGTGGGATTAAAAAATTGCGGGCGTAACCCTCGGAGACATTCACAACATCACCACCACGCCCAAATTTTTTTACGTCTTTTGTTAATATGACCTTCATTTAGTTATTGGAAATGCTAATATCGTAAATCAAAATAGTCTGTCTAGGGCTGATGAAACTAGAATTTTAAGATGTAATTTTGCATTTTGATTTTTAAACTTCAAATTTTCAAATATCTGCGTATCACAATCGTAGAAGACAGTACTCCCAGCATCAAGCCAGTGGCAATGAGCAAAAGAAAGAGGAGCCAAAAATCCATGCCGAGATAATCAAAACGCTGAACTTCGAGTTCTAAGAATCGGGAAATTTTTGGGGTTAGCACATAAATAATGGGATAAAGAATCGCGGATGTTAGGAGCGAACCGGCAAGGCCGTAAAGGGCACCTTCCACGATAAACGGGCCCCGTATGTACCAATTGTTGGCACCGACGAGACGCATTATTTCTATTTCCTCACGCCGGTTATATATGGTGAGTCTGATGGTGTTAAACATCACAATAACGGTAATTACCCCGAATATCAGCGTAAGACCGAGACCGAGATTCTTTATGCCGTCTGTGATGCGCGACAATCTTTCCACGATGTCGCGTTTGTCAGTGATTTTTTTGACGTATGGGGTAAGTTTTTGGTCCTCAAACATGCTGATGATTTGCGGGTAATCATCGAGGGTATTAACGCGAATAGCGAGTGAAGCAGGAAACGGATTCTCCGAATCTGTGAACTGTTCCACGGATTCTATGAGCAGGGGTTCGTCTTTATGCAGTTCCTTGAACCTCTCGCGGGCGGTTACCGAAGGGATGAAAGTCACGCCTCTAACCTGCGGTAGCAATGAAACCTGTTTTTCAATTTGTTTGATTATGCTATCCTCAACATCAAGTTTAAAATACACACTGATGTCAACCTTTTCTTTTATGGTTTCCAGCGATATGTTTGTGAGACTACCTAAAATGAGCAGGCTGGATATTATAAAGAGCGTGATAACCATGACTGCGGTGGCTGCCAGAGATAGCCAAAAATTGCGCGAATAATTAAGCGCCCCGTTCTTGAGTATTCTATAAAAAGTAATTTTGTTCACCCCGTTAGAAATTCCTTATGGTTAAATATAGACCTTCTGGTTATTTATTTGCCCTTATCAATTATAATTTGTAACGGCCTTGCGCTTCATCGGAAATTATTTTGCCATGCTCGAGGACAACGACTCGTTTTTTTATACTCGTTTTTTTATTTTGTCCACCAGTTCCTTGGCATGGGTAGCAAGAACAATCGTGGTTCCCATTTCATTGATTTTACGCAAAAGCGTTAAAATTTCCAGAGCGTTAACGTTGTCCAGGTTGCCCGTTGGCTCGTCAGCCAGCAGCAGGAGAGGCCGGTGCGCGAGCGCACGGGCAATGGCAACTCTTTGTTTTTCTCCGCCTGAGAGCTGGTCAGGAAACGCTGCTGCCTTTGATTCCAAACCGACAAGCCCAAGAAACTGCGGTACCTCTACTTCGATCTGCGCTCTAGGCATACCATCAACCTCCATTGCGTAAGCGACATTTTCGAAGGCTGTCCTGGTGGTCAAAAGTTTTATATCCTGAAAAACCACGCCAATCTTGCGGCGCAAGTAAGGTATATCTTTAGAGGCGATTTTGGAAATGTCAATTCCTTCGATGAATATCGTTCCACCGGAGGGAATGTCCTCGCGGATAATCAGCTTGAGAAGTGTGGATTTGCCCGCGCCGCTTTTTCCGACGATAGAAATAAAATCACCTTGAATGATCTCGAAATCAAGATCATCTATTGCGATGGTGTTGTTCGGATAAGTTTTGGTTACATGGTCAAAATGAATCATTGTTTAGCTTGTAGGAATTAGGTTGTAGCTTGTAGAAATTGTCTACAAGCTACCAGCTACGACCTACTTTCCAAATACTTTTCAATAAACTCATCAAGCTCTCCGTTCAGAATATCATCTATATTGCTCGTCTCAAAATCTGTCCTGTGATCTTTCACTAGCTGATAAGGGTGCATAGTGTAGCTTCTGATTTGATTGCCCCATTCTGCGCTCTTGTATTCGCCTCTCAGCTCCAGTTTTGCTGCGATTTGTTTTTCTTCTTCCAGCTTTTTGAGTTTGGCGGTGAGAATTTTCATGGCCTGCTCTTTGTTCTGGGTTTGGCTGCGCTCGTTTTGGATCGAAACAGTGATTCCGCTCGGGATATGCGTGAGGCGTACAGCAGAGTAGGTAGTGTTTACAGACTGCCCGCCATGGCCAGATGCGGTTTTGGCTTCAAATTTGATGTCTTTAGGATCAATTTTGAACTCCTCCTCTCGCTCTAGCACAGGAAGTATTTCCACAAGTGCAAACGAAGTTTCTCTGGTGTGTGCCGGGTTGAACGGGGATAGTCGAATGAGACGATGCACCCCTGCCTCGCTTTTGAGGTAACCGTAGGCATAGTCACCGTGCGCCTCAAATGTCGCGCTCTTAATGCCGCCTTCCGGATTGCGGTTGTTGTCAATGAGAATTGTCTTGAATCCCCGCTTTTCCGCGAACCTCAAATACATTCGAAGCAGGATTTCTGCCCAGTCCTGCGCGTCCAAACCGCCTGCCCCAGAGTGTATCGAGACTATAGCGTCATGGTCATCGTATTTATCACTGAAAAAGGTGCTAACCCGTGTCTGCTCGTAACGGCGCTTTAAATCCTCATATATGCTTTCTAGCTCACTCCCTGTATTTTTTCCCTCCCCTTGAGGGGGAGGGTTAGGGAGGGGTGAACTCAATTTTACCAATTCCTCAAGCTCGACAACATCTTTCTCGAGTTTTTCCCAAAACTCCACCTGATTTTTTAAACCGGCAAGTTTTTTACTGACCTCCTGCGCGTTTCTGTTATCCTTCCAGAAATCCGCTTGACCAACCTGATCTTCTAATTCAAGAATTTTCTGTTTTTTTTGAGCAAGCTCAAAGATGCCCCCGTAAATCCTCGATTGAGGATTTTAGTTGTACTATACGATTTGATAGCCTTACCTCATTCATGCATAAATCATAGCAGAAAAATGCCAAACTCGCGAATTTGCGAGTTTGGCAGTCTAATTATTTACGACGGTAAATCGCGAATGAAAAATTTTCATGTTTTTCTTCTTCTGTCTTCTGCCACTTGTCAAAATCGATCTTTGGGAAAAAAGAATCGCCTTTCGATTCAAACTCCACGTGGGTGATGTACATGAGCTCGGCCAGACCGATTGTCTGTTCGAAAATCTGCCCACCGCCGATTATAAACAGTTCTTTGTCCTGGTAATCAGCAATAGCTTTTTTCAAGTCATTGTATATAATCACTCCTGCGGGGACTTTATAATCAGGGTCCTTGGTAATAACAATATTTAACCGATTTGGCAAAGGCTTTCCTAGCCTGCGCATTATAGATTCAAAAGTTTTTCTGCCCATCAGGCAAATTTTCCCGGTCGTGATCTGACGAAAGTGTTTCAGGTCTTCCGGCAAATACCAGGGAAGATCGTTTTCACTGCCAATAACCCAATTTTTAGCTATAGCAACCGGACCTAAAATAATCATTATTTTATTATTTTATCAACCTCTAGCCAGATATCCTCCGCGACCTTTTCCTTGTCCTGATTAGCGTTTACGGTTTCCCAGCCAAATTGCTTTGCCAGGGTACGGTGCGTGGCATCAACCTTGTGCATGAATTCCTCATCTGTTTCGTGCAAATGATTTTTTTCAGTGGCAGACCGAAACCTTTCCCCAACGAGCAGAATAGCCAAATCTTCGAACATAAACTGTTTATTGAGTACCAACAAAAAATCCTTATCAACCCCGGCCCCCATCCCCCATGCAACGCCAGTGCCCCAGTAATCTTCGGCCACAATATCGATCCCGGATTCCAGATCAGCTTTCAGCGTCGTTTCGTACTGCGCTCGGTTTTCCGCGTAGATTTTTTGCGCGTCTTCAGCTGAGAGTTTTTCCGGGTTACCATGACGCAAGTATGCATTAAGTCTTTTACCTGAATGTCCCAGATCGTAAACAGGGTATTTTAAATATTTCGCCTTGCGGCCGATC
>C687J35174_10011217_pt1 | contig 11050 bp, 12 predicted proteins | sample RifCSPhighO2_01_FD_35174 | JGI IMG/M metagenome (IMG submission 35174) | reverse complement strand
TTCAACCCAGATCTGGTTATTACGCCAATACTTCTGTTAAATAATCATTCAAAGCCGTGGGTGGTGTTTGTCGTCGGTTCCATTGGCTTCCTTGAAATGTTAGGTGGCTATGCAGGATGGTCGGGAACGAGAGGTCTAATCGAGAAGTGGCTCAAAGATAAGGAATTTGTTAAGAAATTAAAAGGTGAAGAAAGGGCAGATAATTTTGTAGAAGGTCTCGAGATACGCTTAACTAGAAAGTATTTAAAATTTACAGACAACAAGGAGTATTACGAAGAGCCGGTTTCCAAAGTATGGCTTTTCCGCAATATAGACATAGTTTTCAAGTGGCTGATTCTTATTCTGAAAAGCGGGGGATTGCTTGCGATGTTTGTCTTCGGCTTGATCCCGTTCCCGGGTTTTCGTGTAATACCGGATGTGTTGTGCGGAAGCGCCAGGTGGAAAATGGGCTTTATTGCTCTGTCTGTCGGCAACTTTTTGAAAACAGTCGGTATGGTTTACAGCTGGAGTTGGATTCTTTAGTTAAAAGTCCTAAGTTAGGACTTTTTTTGTTTTTTCCTGTATATTGATCCAATTAGTTCTTTTAATATTGGAGTGGCAAATTGGCGCTTTCAAGTTTGCTGAGGATTGCTCTAATGGTAACTCTGTCCCACCTGTTAACTAGTCCATTTACATATACACTTGTAAGTCGGTTAACAACCCAAGATTACCGTTGGTTAAAATGGCATTTTAATTCCGCTGACGATTTAATATTCTGGAGTTTGGTTACAATACAACCCCTGTATTTTGTAGGCGGACTTATAGTTTTTAAGACCTATGGGTTTAGCATTCATACTTTTCAGTCGGCTTATGTTGCTATTATCGCAAATATCATAGCTGTAAATATAACAACTGTCTTGTTTATGTATTTAAAGGTTGGAGAAATACCAAACAAATATGGGTGGATGGCGTTATTTTTTGCTCTGCTTGCCGGTTTGTTTAATGTGTTTGCGGCTAATCAGCGATGATTGTTAAAGACCCCTTTAGGGGTCTTTTTGTGTTTATGATTTTGAAGATATTTCCTTTTTAATTTTGTCCAAGAATTTATCTATTTTCATCTGACCCATATCGCCTTCGCCTCTTTTTCTCACAGCTACCGATTCAGCCTCAATTTCTTTGTCGCCAATTACTAGCAAGTAAGGAATTTTTTGCATCTCCGCTTCCCGGATTTTTTTACCAAGAGTTTCATTGTTTTTATTTATTTCTACTCTGACGCCTTCAGATTTTAATTCTTCGCGCACTTTCTCAGCCCACTCGTTTTGGTTGTCGGATATTGGTAGGATTGTCGCCTGAACAGGGGAGAGCCACAGAGGCAATGCTCCGCCAGTGTGTTCAAGCAAGACCCCGATGAATCTTTCAAATGATCCGAAAATAGCCCGATGGATGACCCATGGCATTTTTCGTTCTCCGTTTTCATCAGTATAAAAAACATCAAACTGTTTTGGAAGCATTACCAAATCCAATTGAGCTGTTCCCATTTGCCAGTCACGATTTTGGGAGTCTTGAAGGTGCGCTTCTATTTTGGGTCCATAGAAAGCTCCCTCACCATCAGCAATGGTGTACTTAACCCCAGCACTTTCCAGCGCATTTCCTAACGCCTTTTCTGCCACATCCCATTCTTCTTTGTCTCCCAAGGCCTCTTTGGGTCGGGTAGCCAACACATAGGTGGTTTTAAAACCAAACATGTCGTAGAAGTTCTTGATGGTGTTAATTATATTTACGACTTCTTTTTCAATTTGTTCAGGTAAAAGATAGATGTGAGCGTCATCCATCGTAATCTGCCTAACTCTGAATAAGCCACCCAAAGTACCGGAGAGTTCGTTTCTGTTCAAGCGGCCGATTTCAGCTAATCGCAAGGGCAAGTCCCGATAACTTCTTGTTTGGGAGTTGTAGACATATGTTGACTCCGGACAATTCATTGGTTTTACCACCAGCATTTCGTTCTCATCGCGAGGATTGGTAAAGTAAAACATATTATCGCGGTAATGGTCCCAGTGGCCTGATTTCACAAAAACTTCTTTTTTGACCAAAATTGGTGTTGAAATCTCAAGATAGTTTTCTTTATCATTAGTTTCTCTGGCAAGTTTTTCAAGTTCTTTGAAAATTGCCATGCCCTTGGCATGCCAAAACGGCGCTCCAGGCGCAATCTCGTGGAAACTAAAAAGATCTAATTCGCGACCGATATTCCTGTGGTCTTGGGGAGGAGTTTTTATTTCCTTGTCCATATTATCTATTCAGAATAACAAATATGAACAAAAACCAAAAGACTTGACAAGATAAGACAAAATCTATATCCTTTTGAAGGTTTAATTGGTTCTTTTGCAAGGAGAAGGAAATGAATAGATTTCTGGCGGTGGGGTTGTTTTTTATTGTTGTATGTTTGCCCTCCGGTGCTTTTGCTCAATCTAGTAATTCTTCCAATGAAAACGGTGGTTTCTTTCGTGTGGGTGTTAAGAAGGTTTTAGCCGAACCAATAGATACTGGTTTAATAGAAACATGGAAGCCATGTTTTGAAATTGGATTACTTGATGTCAACCGCATTGTGGTGGTTCTTGGGGGGTATTTTGATAGGCGTTTTGCTGTTGGCTCTTTTGGTTTTGAAGCTGGACCCGGAGTTAAGATTCATAGGATGTCCTTAAGGTTTGGGGCAGGGGTTTCGTTTAGTAATGATGTTCATTCAGCCGATGCTTTTTATTTATCACTGCCATTGAATATAAAGAATCTATATATAAATCCCAAAATAGGATTTATGAAAAATTATGCCGATATAAGTTTTGGTTGGCAATTTGGAGATAAATAAAACTTTCCGTCTTTTTGGGCGGATTTTTTATGCGGGCGAAGCGAGAGGTCTTACCTCGTCACAAAGAAACTTCAACAAGCCGTCACGGTCGTTTATTTTTCCACGAGCTACGACAATAGAGTTTTCTTTCCAAGCCTGGCAAGAGCATGTAATGGGCATCTTTACATCCAAGGTACCACTTCTTTAAGATACCAGATTTCTATGTATTTATAATGAATCGTACGCACCATTATAAATACAAATGGTGTGGAGTTTTTATTTTAGCTGAGTTTGATTTTTTATTGCGGATTTGTTATGGTTTTGTTTGGATATCTTAAGGGAGTCAGATATGGTAAAAGACAAATTGGATGTTAAGGCAAAACAAGATTTTGCCGACATGATAGTTTTTGGTGTGTTGCATGGCGTGATTGCAAATATGATTGAGAGGGCAACCAGAGAATCTGTACCAATAAACACAGTATCCAAGAAGGACTTGAAAGAGATTAAGAGAATTGCAGCAGGACAATTACATAGTCTGATTCTTTTTTTAAAGAAACAATCAAGGAAAAGCAAAAAATAATCTGCTTGGGCGGATTTAATTTTTATTAAACTTGTCCAGCTTATCTCCGCCACTATTTTATGCCGGAGAGGCGAGAGCCCTTACATCATCACAGAGAAACTTGAGAGAACCGTCGCGGTCATTTATTTTACCGCGGGCGACGATAACCTGATTTTCCTGCCATATTTCCGGATTTTTTTCATAAACATTTGGGAATACTACCAGTTCAATTTTTGACACCATGTCCTCAACATTTGCGAACATCATTGGTCGGCCGGTTTTGGTCATTATTTTTTGAATGCGGGTAATCATTCCGCCTATCTTGATTGAACCGCCGGTGCTCACGGTAATGTTTTTTATGGGAACAACATTTTCCAGTTTTAATTGAATTTGATAACTGTTTAAGGGGTGGTCAGAAACAAACAATCCCAAAAGCTCTTTTTCCCAAATCAATTTTTCCCATGGCTTTGCTAATTCTGCAGAGGAGAGCCGGAAAGGTGGAAGATCTGCTGTATCGTTGCTACCAAACAAGCTGACTTGGCCCATTGAGGACTGTTTTTGTTTATCTTTGGCATAGGAAAGAAGATTTTCCATGTTTACCAACAAAACATTTCTGTCGCCGAACATATCAAGTGCTCCGCACTTTATCAAAGATTCAACGGATTTTTTATTCAAATCTTTGTTATTAACTCTGGTTACAAAATCTTCTACGTCTTTATAGAGTCCATTGACTTCTCTTTCTGCAATAATGGCATCAGCAATGTTTTCACCCAAGTTTTTAATAGTCAAAAGACCGAAACGAATTTGGTCTTTTTCGTTTTTTATAACCGTAAAATCTTTGAAAGAGCTGTTTATGTCAGGTGGTAAAACAGGCATACTCATTCGTTGGCATTCGGAGATGACTTCTGAAATCTTTTCGGTGTCTCCGGATTCTGCCGTAAGAACTGCGCACATGTATTCGGCGGGGAAGTTGGCCTTCATATAGGCTGTTTGGTAGGCGACACGGCCGTAGCAGGCGGCATGAGCTTTGCCGAAACCATATCCTTGAAATGGTTCAAATAGATTCCAGATTTGTTCCGCTTCACCTTTTGACATTCCGCTGTGAGTTTGACAGCCTTGTACAAAAATCTCGTGTTGTTTTGCCATTTCAGCAGGAATTTTTTTACCTACCGCTTTTCTGAATTTATCAACTGACTCCCAATTGTATCCGGCCAGTTCCATCGCCGTAAACAAAAGATCTTCTTGGTAAACTAAAATTCCAAAAGATTTATCAAGGAATTTTTCTGCTTTCGGGTGGAAATATTTAATTTTGCTCCGGCCTTGTTTGCGGGCAATAAACTCAGGGATGTTATTTATCGGCCCAGGACGATAGAGGGCAACCATGGCATTGATGTCATGGATAGTGGTCGGTTTCAAATCCATGAGATATTTTGTCATCCCAGTTCCGTTTAACTGGAAAAGCCCTTCGGTTTCTCCTTTAGCCAGCATCGCAAATGTTTTTTTGTCATCAAAGGGTATTTTTTCAATATCTATCTCCATGTTTCTGTGTTTATGAACTAAGGAAACTGCATTTTCTAAAATAGCCAAATTTCTTATACCCAAGAAATCAAGCTTGGTAAGCCCAACGCCGTCTTCACCGACCGTGTACATGTCATATTGGGTGATAAGATTGTCCTCTCCTTTAGGGTCAAACTGAATCGGTACGTATTCAATTAATGGTTTGGGAGAGATTACAACACCGGCGGCATGAACAGAAACATGGCGGACTGTGCCTTCAAGTTTTTTTGCGATGTCAAGAATTTGACGAGCCTCCAAATCTCGTTCATAAAGCTCTTTTAGTTGTGGTTCAATTTCCATCGCGTGTTTAATGGTCATTGGAAAGCCTTGTGAACCCATTGGGATGAGCTTGGCAATCTTATCACCAACCTCATATGATTTTCCTGTTGCTCGTGCCACATCACGAACTGCTCCGCGGGCCAGCATTGTTCCGAATGTTCCGATTTGGGCCACTTTATCGGCGCCATATTTCTTTTTGGCATATTCAATGATTTCATGTCTCCTGTTGTCGGCAAAATCCATATCTATATCCGGAGCTGAAGGTCGGAAAGGGTTTAAGAATCTTTCAAATGGAAGCTGGAACTCTATGGGATTAACATTGACGATGCCGGACAGGAAAGCCACGATTGAACCGGCAACAGAGCCTCGGACGGTTGTATATATTTTTGATTCGCGGGCGAATTTTATCAAGTCGGCGACGACAAGAAAATATGGAGCGTAGTTTTTGTTTTTGATTATTTCAAGTTCATAACGACGACGGGATTCTGTTTCGGGATCTTTATCTAAGCCGTGCCTCTTTATTCCTTCCAGGGTTAAATCTTCAAGCATTTGATCTGCTGTTTTGCCGGGTTCAAGAACAAAGTTTGGGAAAATAAATTTGCCCAAAGTTAAATCAACATTACATCTTTCGGCAATTTTTTCGGTGTTTTCCACGGCCTCGGGGATGTCACTGAACCACTCCAGAGCTTCCTCGGTTGAAATAAAATGGTACTGTCCTTTACCTGCAAAAATTGCGGTGTCATTAACATCAGTGTTTGTGGAGATTGCAACTAAAGTTTTATGGGCGAGTGCATCGTCGGGGTGTAGGTAGTGTGAATCTTGGGTCGCGACCAAAGGAATATTCAATTTGCGTGAAAATTCAACGAGTGTGTTTTTCCAGTCTTGGAAAAATTCCACATCAGGGTGATGCATTATCTCCAGATAATAATTTTCTGCTCCAAATATTGATTGATATTCTTTTATAATTTCCTCAGCCTTATCTTTGTTTCCTGATTGAATTGCTCGGCCAAGTTCGCTACCCGGGCATCCTGACAAAGCAATTAATCCATCAGAACATTCGCGAAGAATTTCCTTGTCTACACGAGGTTTGTAATAATAGCCTTCTATGTGGGCTGCGGTAGTAAGTTTTATCAGATTTTGGTAGCCGACATTGTTTTTTGCAAGAAGAGTAAGGTGGTAGCGTTTATTATCTACATGAGGTTCTTTTTGAAATCGGGAGCGGTTGGCAACATATGCCTCAACCCCGATAATGGGTTTAATTCCATTTTTTTTGCACGCAGTATAAAAATCAATTGCGCCGTACATTACACCATGATCGGTCAATCCGATAGCGGTCATACCATGCTCTTTTGCCATTTTTACCATGTCATCAATCTTGGACATGCCATCAAGAAGTGAGTAATGAGAATGTGTGTGGAGATGCACGAATTTCATAATTTAAGTTTAGTTCTTAATGTGCAAACGGGCAATTAGGAAAAATTGTTGATAACATCAATTTTATCGCTCGCACAACCTCTACGCGTACGGAGGGAGACACCTTTTTAAAAATTTACTAATTTTGTAAAAAGTGTCTCCCTCCGCTGGTCGTTTAGTAAATAGCTGACAATTAGCGATAGGAGGTCAAAGTATTGTAATAAATTTTTATTTGTTGTATTATTACTGAGGTTTTTTGACGATTGAATAGGGGATTTTTTATGGGAATTAAAAAACATTCTTTCGGTCGTTCTTGGCATTATGCTGTGCTTCCTGATAACAACAAACTGATTATAATTCAACAAATACTAAGCGGTACAAATCTATACAATGTTAGCGTGGTAGAGCGGGACGGAAATAAATGGAAGCTCGTTGGTAACTTGGGTAGAGGAGGTTTCACAACTTGGGATGAAGCCTCTCAGTTGGTCAGCGAAATATTTATTAAATTGAACGGAAAAGTGGGTCTTTAGAGAGCTACTGTATAACCGATGCAGAAAAGCAGGCCAACCAGTGGGTTGGTTTTTGTTTGCAAAAATTTTGATTTTGTGTTAATGTTTTTAGACTTAAAATTAATTTAGAACGCAGTCTGTTTGGCCAAGTCCGAGGCAAAAGATGAGGATGTTGTGAGTCATAGATAGCTATGACGAGCAATAACCGGAATCTTTTAACGAAGGAATTGGTCCAAACCCTTTAGGGCTCGTACCGATATAGCGAAGCTTATCGGAGAGCAGACAAGTTATAACAAATATGGCAGTACCGAGGCATCATATGTCAAAAGGTAAGCAGGGCAGGCGCCGAAGCCACCTTGCGCTTAAACCAAAGAATTTGGCCAAGTGTTCGCATTGCTCAAAAATGATAATGCCCCACATTGTTTGTAAATTCTGCGGATATTACAAGGGTACCGAGATGGTCAATGTTCTAGCTAAAGAACTAAAGAAACGCGAGAAGAAAGCACATTCTGCTTCAAAGTAATTTTTTGAGAGGGGTAATAGTTTATTTAAATCATGGCATCAAGACATCTTTCAAGGTCAGTAGCGATGCAATCACTCTATGAGTGGGACTTTAGGGGCAGGAAACAGGATGATTTGCCCGGAATAGTTAACAGAAACGTAAAAGAATTTGCGGCCGGTTTGGAAGATACAACCTTTATTTTTCAACTGATTGACGGGGTGATGAAGAATCTTGATGGACTGGATAAGATAATAGAAAAAGCGGCACCCCAGTGGCCCTTAGAACAAATAGCTATTGTGGATAGAAATGTGCTTCGTCTTGGACTTTTTGAACTGCTTTTTGGAAACAGAGAAGAGGTTCCACCAAAAGTTGCCATAAACGAATCTATTGAGTTGGCGAAGTCGTTTGGAGGAGATTCCTCTGGTAAGTTTGTTAATGGTGTTTTGGGAACGGTTTACAGAGAAATTGGGGAACCGGGCAAGGATGATGCGCCGAAGAAGAAAGAAGACAAAGAGTCATCGGAAGAAGAGTCAGAAATGGAAGAGGAACAGAAATAATTTTCAATTTTCAGTTTTCAATTTTCATTGAATGTATCAATTTTTCAATTTTCAAACATTGAATCATTGAAAATTTATTGTAAATTGTAAATTGTAAATTGGTAATTTGACTCAATGCATGACAAACTCTCTGAATTAGAAAAAAAGATAGGTTTTGAGTTTAAAAATAAGGACTTACTACTAATGGCCCTGACTCATCGTTCCTATCTCAACGAGAATCCGAAGTTTGGTCAGGAGCATAACGAGCGGTTAGAATTTTTGGGCGATGCCGTTTTGGAATTAGTGGTTACGGAATATTTATATAAAACTTACCCAAATCCGGAAGGAGAAATGACCAATTGGCGCGCTTCTTTGGTAAACGCTGTTATGCTTGCTAGAATTGCTACTGAATTTGACCTCAACGATTTCATTCTTCTTTCAAGAGGTGAAGCCAAAGATACGGGCCGAGCCCGTCAGTATATTTTGGCAAACGCGATGGAGTCTCTCATTGGGGCGATTTACCTTGATGGAGGATATGATGCCTCTAAAAAGTTTATAGAAAAATTTATCCTGAAAGAACTGTCGGGAATTATTGAGAATCAATTGTATAGAGATGCCAAAAGCCTGTTTCAGGAAAAAGCTCAAGAAAAGGTTGGCATTACCCCCACGTATGAAGTTATTAAAGAATGGGGGCCGGATCATGCCCGTAATTTTCAGGTGGGCGTGTTTTTAGAAAAAGATATGGTTGGAGTGGGCGATGGCCCCTCAAAACAAGAAGCTCAGCAGGTGGCGGCGCAGGACGCATTAACCCAAAAGGGTTGGTAAGGATATATAGATTTGAGGTATAATTTATTTTATGAAACATTATATTCAAATTGTTTTCTACTTTGCGGTCATTGTTATCATGTTGGCTTTAATTCCTGTTATTGCCAATGACTATGCACTTACCGGTATCTATTTAGTTTTTATTTTGTCGGCAATAGTATTTAAAAAAGAGAGAAGCGATTTTATGTTTTTAGCAGTGGGTTTTACTGGTCTTACTTTTGGGGAGTATTTCTTTGTTAGTACTGGCGTAGAGACATTCAACCGGAATTCATTGTTTGGTATCATGCCTTTGTGGTTACCTTTATTGTGGTCTTTTATTTTTCTTTCAATGAAGCGGGTTTTCTGGTTGATGGTTAAGGATTATTGGCATATACAGCTCAAATGACAGATTTAGCGATTATCTTAGTTTTGGCGTATCTCATTGGCTCTCTTTCTCCGGGGTATTTTTTTGGCCGAATTGTTAAGGGGATAGACATACGAAAATTTGGGAACCACAATACTGGGGCGACCAATACTTATCATGTTGTTGGCCCAGTTTACGGTTTTGTTACTGTCGTGTTTGATTTTTTGAAAGCCGGAATGGTGTATGTGTTATTGGTGTTGAATTGGGGAATTGACCCGAACTGGGCGATTTTGTTTGGACTCGCTGTTGTTGCCGGACATAACTGGCCATTTTATTTGCAATTCAGAGGAGGTCGCGGAGCGGCATCGCTGTCGGGTTTAGTTGTCGCTGTTGCTGTTTTAAATCAAACTTGGCCAGCCGTTTTGTTTGTTGCCTTATCAATAGTATATCTTCTTGTTATTTCAAAAAAACTTGCAGGGATATGGTCTGTAAGGAAAACTTTAAAATTGTCGGCTCTGCTGTTGCCGTTCGGGTTTATAGAGATTTCTTCCGGTTTCTTTTTGGTGTTTACGGCGACATTGCTGATTATTGCTGTTGTGTTTGATATCGTCAGGTTAAGCAGTGCGCGATTTAATAAAAAATATATCACCTTGGGCCAGTTCGCAAAAGAAAAAGAAAAAAGACGATTATCCGGATACACACTTTTTCTTTTAAGCGCATTAGTTTTATTTTTATTTTTCTCCAAAGACATTGCTTTAATCTCACTGACCTTCTTTATATTCGCGGATTTGATTGCTCCAATCGGCGGGGCGTTATTTTTAAAAAAGGAAATTAGCCATGGAAAAACATGGGGCGGGGCAGTGTCAATTGTTGTGGCATGTCTGTTTGCCGGGTCTTTTATGGTCAAGCTTTCTTCGGCAAGTATTGGTTGGGATTTAGTGGTCATGGCGTCAATTATTATAACTGTTTTAGATCTATACTCTTTTGTTTTGGATGACAATTTGTTAGTTCCACTGGGAACAGCCAGTATTTTGTCGTTTTTGTTTTACTATTGATTAAACTGAAGTTTTTTGATATTATCTCTGGACATGTTAAAGATTCGTTTATCAAGGATAGGAAAGCGGGGACAGGCCTATTTTAGGGTTGTCGTCGTTGAGCATACTAAGAAACCCAAAGGCGAGTATTTGGAACTTTTAGGTACATATAATCCTCATGAAAAAGTTCTTAAAGTTAAGAAAGACAGGCTAGAATACTGGGTATCAAAAGGCGCTCAAACATCACCGACAGTTAATAATTTGCTTGTAAACTATAAAATCTGGGATAAACCCAAAGTCCAGAGCTGGAAACCTAAGACAAAACCCAAGGTTGAAACTCCGGCAGTAAAAGCAGGGGCTCCAACCCCGACATCGGAAGTCGGGGCTCCGACCGAAAGAGTCGGAGAAGCATTAGAAGAAGCTCCCAAAGAAGAGCCAGTTCCAGTAGAAGCACAACCAGAACCAGCCGTAAGTTAAAAAAGTCCCACTGATGGGACTTTTTCAAACTCTTTTTAGAACTACTTGAATTAGGCGACAGATAATTTTAAGATTGTATTAAGTGGATTTGATGTTAGAGAAGTTTAATTTAGCGGGATTCAGATTAATAAATGACTTGGCCGGCCATAATTTTTGGTTGGATAGGTTCATGATTTTTGTGGCTGATAAGATGGGCTA
>C687J35174_10011210_pt1 | contig 11055 bp, 11 predicted proteins | sample RifCSPhighO2_01_FD_35174 | JGI IMG/M metagenome (IMG submission 35174) | reverse complement strand
CGTTTCATCGCGCGCCTCCTTGCTTTTAATATGCAATATTATACCGGATTCGTCAATAATTCATGATTTTTAGTTATCCACATGTGGGCTTGGTGTTATTTCAGATGTGGAATACAATGTATATCAAGTGGGAAAAAGTGGGAAAAGTGTTAATAAACAATTTTATGCTCATCGGCGAATACATACACACAATAGATGAAAAAAACAGAGTTTCCTTGCCGGTAAAATTTCGCAAGGAAATGGGCAGGAAAATTATTATCACACCCGGACTTGGNCANTGNTTNTTTATTTTTACCACCGCCGAATGGGCGAAAGTCAGCAAAAAACTTTCCGATTCGGATTCANATTTGTCTTTTCTGAAAGCTGACCAGAGAAATTTTAATAGATATATGTTCGGACGAGCGGCGGAAGTGGAAATTGATTCAATTGGCAGAATGCTGATACCGGAATTTTTACAAGAGGGAATACGGCTTCGGGATAAAGCGGCAATTATCGGGGTGAAGGATAGAGTGGAAGTTTGGAATGAAAAAGCATGGTCGGAGCAGAAAGAAAAAGTGGCCAAAGATGCGGAACGATTGGCGGAGAAGCTCGGAAACACATAAGAATGCACAAGACAGTTCTTTTAAAAGAAACAATAGACGGTTTAAATTTAACGGGCAAGTCAACTGTAGTTGACGGCACGTTTGGCGGCGGAGGGCATAGCGAGGAGATTTGCAAGAGATATCCGGGAGTAAAAATTATCGCCCTGGACCAGGATAGGAGTGTTTTTGAAAAAGCAAAAGACAAATTCAAAGATTTAGACTGCGATATAACTTTTGTAAATGCAAATTTTAGAGAGCTGGACCATTTAGGAAATTTCGGCGCCTTCGCCCTCGGAGGCATAAAGGCAGGGAACCCACGACGCTTAAATTTCCTAAATGGTCCGGCTTTAGTTGACGGAATTATTCTTGATCTAGGCTTGAGTTCCGACCAGCTAGAGAATTCCGGACGAGGATTTTCTTTTATGAGGGATGAGCCCTTGTTCATGACGATGAAAGACATAAAAGATAATTTGCCTCTTCCGGAAGATATTACAGCCCATGATGTCGTAAATACCTGGGAGGAGAAAAACTTAGCCGATATTATTTATGGCTACGGAGAAGAACAGTTTGCAAGAAGAATAGCTCGGGGAATAGTGGAGGCGCGCAAAAAGTCAGAGATAAAAACAACTTTTGATTTGGTAAAAGTGATAGAAGAATCGGTGCCGAATTTTTATAAAAAAGGGCGCATACACTATGCCACCAAGACTTTCCAGGCAATCCGCATAGCGGTAAATGACGAGTTAGGGGCGCTCCGAGAAGGATTAGAAAAAGGATTTGCTTCGCTTCATAAAGGCGGAAGAATAGCAGTCATTAGCTTTCACAGCCTGGAAGACAGAATAGTTAAAAGATTTTATAAAGAAAAGGAAAAAGAAGATAAAGCGAGATTAATAAATAAAAAGCCGATTAAAGCGGGTACAGAAGAAATTAAGAATAATCCGAGAGCCCGAAGNGCGAAGTTGAGAATTTTAGAGAAAATAAAATGAAACAAGCAAGTTTAAAATTAAAAATATATATGGGGAGTGCAAGCATTGTTAATAATGATGTGGAGAGAATTACCCTTAGATTCATCCTTTGGTCTTTCGGGGTTTTGGCATTTTTTTATGTTTTACTCCTGGGGAATATGGTTTTCAACATTATAGAACGTAAAAGCCTGGAAAATAGCGCGCGTTCTCTGGAAAGCGAAGTGCGGAATTTAGAACTCACTTATTTATCCATGTCAAACAATGTTGACCTTGTTTTTTCACAATCTTTAGGATTTCGGGAAGTGAAAACAAACTTTGCCACTCGCAAGGCATTTGGTTCTCTTGGCAGCGTAGAAATGCTTCAAAATGGCATATAGTTTTATAGGCAGATACAGAATTACCATTTTTTGTATAATCATTTTTGTCTTAATCCTGACGGCGAGGCTTTTTTTAGTGCAAGTCGTGCGTGGCAACACTTATTCAGAATCCGCTGATCGTCAATATGTGACAGCTTCCGGTAATATTTATGAGCGTGGAACTATTTTTTTTCAAAGCAAAGAGAAAGACGGGAAAAATGATCTTATAGCGGCTGCTACTCAAACTACCGGTTTCAAGGTTGCGATTAATCCCGGAAAAATTATTGACACCGAAGACACTTATCAAAAGCTGTCGGCGATAATAGCTTTTTCCCAAGACGATTTTATGGCCAAAGCGAAGAAAGTAAACGACCCTTACGAAGAAATCGCCAACCATCTTTCTAAAGAAGAAGCAGACGCAATTTCGGTCCTTAAAATTCCCGGAGTAAGTATTTTTAAAGAGAAATGGCGCTTTTATCCCGGAGGTGGCTTGGCTTCCCATACACTTGGACTAGTAGGATACAAAGGAGACGAATTGGGCGGACGTTACGGGCTGGAGAGAAGCTATAATAAAGAACTTTCCCGAAACAACAATGATCCTTATGTGAATTTTTTTGCAGAAGTTTTTTCCAACATCAACAGAACTTTATTTACAGACGAAAGAGGAGAAGGAGATGTGATAATTACGATTGAGCCGACCGTTCAGAGTTTTTTGGAAAAAAAATTAAAAGAGGTGATGGAAAGATATCAGGTTGACTCTGTCGGCGGAATCATTATGAATCCAGTGGACGGATCTATTTATGCGCTCGGTAGCCAGCCGGACTTTAATCCGAATGATTTTTCCCAAGTCAAGAAAATTTCCACTTTCGGGAATCCTCTGGTGGAAAATGTGCTGGAATTCGGGTCCGTGGTAAAGCCACTGGTTATGGCTTCTGCTTTGGATGCAGGGGTTGTCACGCCGGAGACGACGTATAATGACAAAGGGTCTGTAATAGTTGAAAAGAAAGAAATATTTAATTTTGACAAAAAAGCCCGCGGGGTTGTCAGTATGCAGGAAGTCTTAAATCAATCTCTTAATACCGGGATGGTCTTTATAGAACAAAAATTAGGCAAAGAGAAAATGCGTGATTATTTGCTTTCATTCGGCATTAAAGAGAAGACCGGAATTGATTTGCCGAACGAAACAAGTGGTTTGGTTTCTAATTTAAACAGTCCCCGGGAAATTGAATATGCCAATGCCGCTTTTGGCCAGGGGATAGCATTTACACCAATGGAAATGGTTCGGGCCCTGACAGCTCTTGCTAATGGAGGGAATTTAGTTGTGCCGCATGTTGTAAAAAAGGTAAACTATATTGACGGCACTTCCAAAGAAATGACATATCCGACCACACGCGCTAAAATTACCAAGGAAACTGGAGAAGTAATAACCCGCATGCTGGTCAATGTGATGGACAAGGTCATCAAGGGAGGGACAGGAAAACTGGAGCATTTTTCCGTAGCGGTCAAAACTGGCACCGCGCAAGTTGCGGACAATACTACCGGTGGGTATTTTAAGGACAGGCACACCCACTCTTTTTTCGGATATTTTCCGGCTTATGACCCAAAATTTATTGTTTTTCTTTACGCTGTCAATCCGAAAGGCGTGCCTTATGCCGCGACCACCTGGTCCGATCCATTCTTAGAGATTACTAAATTTTTATTAAGTTATTATGAAATTTCACCAGATAGATGACCCTTCAATGAATTCAGGGTCATGGTGAGTAAAACCGAACCATGAAAACGATTTTTAAAAAAATAATAGCTTATATTTTACAGATAGAAGCCCGTTTGGTAATTTGGAAATATACTCCGAAGATTATTACCATTACCGGAAGTGTCGGCAAGACTTCTACCAAAGACGCCATTTTTGCTGTTCTTTCCGGAGTCTCGCATGTCCGTAAAAGCGAGAAAAGCTACAATAGTGAAATAGGATTGCCTCTCACTATTTTAGGTGTTCCAAATGGGTGGAATAATCCCGTAATTTGGCTTACAAATATTTTAAAAGGTTTGTGGCTCTTTTTAATACCCCATAAATATCCTAAATGGCTGGTGCTTGAAGTGGGAGTTGGCAAGACGGGCGACATGAAACGCACTGCTTCATGGCTGAAAACAGATGTGGTAGTTATCACTGCTATCGGTGAGACTCCGGCGCACATTGAATTTTTCTCTTCCCGAGAGCATTTGATAGAAGAAAAAAGCAAACTCATTAAGACTTTGAAAAAAGATGGCCTTTTAATTTTAAATGCCGATGATGAGGATGTGCTTAGAATGAAAATAGAAAAGCACCGTATCATAACTTATGGTTTCAGAGAAGGCAGTGACATTCTGGGCTCCGGGGACAGTATTTTTTACGATGATAGTGGAATACCCAAAGGAATAATTTTCCGGGTGGACGAAGAAGGCAATAGTCTGCCGGTCGTGATTGAAGGAGTGTTTGGTCGGAATCATGTTTATGCGTCTCTCGGAGCTCTCGCACTTTCTTCGGGCCTGAAATTGAATATGCTTTCCGCGGTAAATATGCTTAAAAATTATGATGTTTCACCGGGGCGTATGAGACTGCTACAGGGGATTAATAATTCTTTGATTATTGACGATACTTATAATTCTTCTCCTTTTGCTTGTAAGTCCGCGCTTTACACCTTAAGAGAAGTGAAAAATCATGGGCGAAAGATTGCTATTTTAGGAGATATGCTTGAACTGGGCAAGCACACAATAGAAGCTCATAAAGATATAGGTAAGATTGCAAAAGAATATATGAATATATTGCTGGTAGTCGGCCCTCGGGCGAAGGCAATTAAAGAAGGTGCTCTTGAGATGGGGATGAAAGCTGAAAATATTTTTGAATTTTTAGATTCGCATGAAGCGGCAAAGTTTGCAAAAACTTTTGTACAAAAAGGGGACCTCATACTTGTGAAAGGTTCTCAGAGCATGCGTATGGAGCGTGTGTCGGAAGTTTTGCTTTCAGACCAAAAAAATAAAGAAAAATTATTAGTCAGACAAGACGAAGAGTGGAAAAAGAAGAAGTAGAAATGTTGAACACCGAGTGTTCAACATTAAATTTCTCCGACAATTTTTGTGATCCACACTTCCATCTTTTTTATTGCGGAAAATAAAAAGGGGTAGGTTTTTGTGTGCTCTTCCACCCATAGACGCGTTTTCGGAAAATACAAAGAAAGAAAAATAGTGCCAATAGCTAAAAAGATAATTCCCTGCAGGAAAGGCAATACCAAGCCAAGAAATCCCAATATCACGAAGATAATGCCAATGGTCAACACAAGAACTCTTTTTATTTTCTTTTTCATTTTGTGACCTCACCGAGAATCGCACTCGGATTCCAAGCTTGAGAAGCTTGTGTCCTAACTATTAGACGATGAGGCCTGAGAAGACTCTCACAAAAAATATAGCATTTTATAGTATGGTATGCTATATTTTTTGTGAAATGAGGACACAAAATGGCTATGATGATTATCATTGTAGGCAGTATCTTGTATGTAGGGCTCTCCATTGCCTTGAGCATTTGGGCCCATAGGCAATATAGTAAGAAGTAGTTGTCCGCCGGCAGGCGTCCCTCGGGACCCGCCAGCGTCCCATTTTCTACTCTTCCACTTTTGGCTTCTCTACTTCCAACAATGCAAGCTCCGGCGAACTTCCGGCGATGCGGAGCACATCTTTATCTATCTTTTTCAATTCTTTATTTGAAGCATTATAATGGTTTACCACCGTGCCTAAAGCATTGCCGAGCTTATTGTGGTATTCATCATAAGATTTCAAATGCTTGCCCAGGTCCTCCACTTTTTTTATTATTTCTTTCGCGGATTCTTCTATCTGAAGCGCTTTGAGTCCTTGTAAAACGGTTTGTAAATATGCCAAAAATGAAGTGGGGGAGGTAATGATGACTTTATATTTTCCGGCTGCCCGCTGGATTAAATTCTCTTCTCCGCCTCCCACCTTGCCGGTAAGTAAATCATAATAGATAGCTTCATGGGGTATGAACATAAAAGCAAAATCCGTTGTGCCTTGCATTGGTTGTATGTATTTTGAAGTTTCTAATATCCTATTTTTTAAATCATCCTCAAAAATTTTCCCTAGTCTTTTTCTTTCTGTTTCGTCTCTCTCTTCCGCCATTCTATTATAATTTTCTAATGAAAATTTTGAGTCTATTGGAATGATTTTATCTTTCACGAATACGACAGCATCCACGATTACGCCGTCAGGGAAGGGGTATTGCATCTGGTAGCTTCCGGGCGGAAGGACATTTTTCAAAACAGTTTCCAAATAATATTCACCAAGTATGCCGCGTTGTTTCGGATTTTTTAAAATATTTTCCAGGCTTTGCAACTGGTCGGCAAAAGAGATGACCTGCTTATTGGTTTCATCCAGCCTAGTGAGCCTCTCTGTCACATCCCGAATTATTTTATTTGACTCGCTAGAATGAAATTTTAAACTCTCATTAACTTGCTTATGTCCTTCACCGATTTTACTGTCTACTGTTCTGGAGAGTTCATTTATTTGCGTTAAAATAAGATTTAACCCTATGTCGTCATTTTTTTCTTCCTTTTTTCTATTTAAAAACAGGTAGACAAGTATGCCTCCGCCAACGACCCCCAAGATTATCCAAAGAATTTGCATTAATATATTTTAACATAAAATTAAGATATAAATAGTTTCGCGCCGGGGGTCTCTAGGAAGAGAGCCGGCGCGATGTTATGGGTTGCTTTTAGCGTGCTTCCTGGGTACGCTTTTTGAGAAGGTCTTGTGCGGCCTCCTCCCCGTTTCGCCCGAACCCAATCAGGCGAAAGGATGGTAGTACTGCCGTCCAGGGCACCAGAGTGCCACGGAAGCGGGGGTCTATGGATACCTGCCCCCCAAGAACCCAGAGCCAAATTAACTTCAACATGTGACATACTCCTGCGAATGTGGAACCAGTGCAGTCCAAACCATACCATATTTAAATAAAAAATCAAATCCAATTTATTTCCCCAAATAATGCTTTAGCGTATAAATCCAGTCTTCATCTATGCCATCACCGTTTAATTTTTGCTCCAGAAGCCACTGTAAATATCCGCGGTCGGTTTTTATCACTTCTTCTATTCTTTTGCCATTATGTTTTCCGAATTTAAAAGTATGCAGAAGGGAAGGGTGCGAAGAAATTTCTATCATTTTTTTTATAGCTTCCTCTTCTGTACAATTTTCTGTTTCAATCATTTTATTTTTTAATCGTTCAAAAAGCTTTTCCAAGACGAGTACATCGCCGAGCGCATCATGAGCAGTGGCTTCTATTTCTATCTCTAGCAGATAGCGCAAATATTGCAGATTATATTTTTCTATTTTCTCTTCCGGGTCCAGATATCTTGCTAGTCTTAATGTGCAGATAAATTTCTTAGGTTCTATATTTTCTTTCTTGATCATTAATAAATCAAAAGGCGCGTTGTGGGCTACCACGACAGCTTTTTCATCTTCAAAAAGTTCTTTGATTTTTTGCAGGTCGCCAGATTCACGAAAAGACGGCAAGTCCGCCACCATTTTGTTGGTTATATGGTGCACAGCCGAAGCTTCAGGGGGGATTTTAATTTCAGGTTTATACAGGCCAGTAAAATTTTCGTCGCCTGTTTTATAAGCAATTTGGCAGAGAAAATCTTTGTCGGTATTACCTGTAGTTTCTGTATCAAAAAATATTAACTTATACATTTCATTATTTTATCATAATTTGATACAATATGTGCATGCTTCATGAAGAAATAAAAAATGGAATAAAAGAAGCAATGATGGCCAAGGATGCTTTGCGTCTGAAGGCTTTTCGTGCAATGTCTGCGGCTTTTACCAATGAACTTGTCGCAAAAAATAAAAAGCCTAGTGAAATGCTCACGGACGAAGAAGCTATTGCCGTTATCAGTAAATTGAGCAAACAGCGAAAAGATTCTATTGAGCAGTTTAAGAAAGGGAATAGAGAGGATTTGGTAAAAGAAGAAGAAATGGAGCTCGCAATTTTGGAGACTTATCTACCGAAGATGATGGAGAAAAATGAAGTAGAGAAAATAGCCAAAGCCAAAAAAGACGAATTAGGCATAACAGATGCCACAAAAAAGGGGATGCTTATGTCGGCTCTAATGAAAGACTTAAAGGGTAAAGTAGATGGAACTCTGGTTCGTGAGGCCGTAGATGCTCTTTTTTAATACCTGTCCCGTACTAAATTTTTGATTAAAATAAATGACCATTATTAATGAAAACTTAAAATTTTAGTACTGGGATGAATACTGTTAAACTTTTAACTCAGCTGGTAGAGAATCATGTAATTTTGGTTTATGGCATTATATTTTTCTTCATAGTGATAGAGGGAGAGTTTATCTTACTTTGTACCGGAATTCTGGCGCATTTGGGTGCTATTGATTTTTACTCGGCCCTTCTTTTTGTCTTTGTTGCTGGAATGGCCAAGACTTTTACCGGTTATTATATAGGCACCCTTATTCATGACAAGTGGCGTAAGGCGACGCTTGTCAAATACATTGAAAAACGAGTTTCCCACATGATGCCTCATTTCCAAGAAAAACCCTTTTGGTCTATTTTTATTTCCAAATTCATATTGGTTAATCACGCTGTTATCATTTATGCTGGATATAAAAAAATAAAGTGGCAGGAATATTTGAAAGCTGAATTTTGCTCCACTCTCATCTGGGCTCCGGGCTTGATGACAATCGGGTATTTTTTCAGCTATACCGCTATTCGCATTAGCCACGAGATATGGAGATTTTCCCTGATAGTCTTTGCCATGATTGCATTATTTATTATTCTTGATAGATTAATCAGCTGGGCCTATGAAGTATTTGAGGAGTTTTACCATGATGCATAAAATAATATGAATAAAGAAATTAAAAAATTAGTGACGCATGACGGGTCTTTTCACACAGACGACGTTTTTGCGTGCGCTACGCTTGCTTTTTATCTTGAAAAGAAAGGTGAGTCATATGAAATAATTCGTACTCGTGATGAGGAAAAAATTAAGGCTGGAGATTATGTTTTTGATGTTGGAGGAATATATGACGAAGAAAAAAATAGATTTGACCATCATCAAACGGGCGGAGCAGGCCGAAGGGTCCCAAGTGGGAGTGAGGGAGGCAGTATTGTAGGCGAGCCAGGCATAGAGTATTCTTCTTTTGGTTTAGTTTGGAAAAAATTTGGTTCAGAAATTTGTGGGTCTGAAAAAGGATCTAAGATTATAGAAAAAAAATTAGTTTTGCCAGTTGATGCCTGGGATAATGGTTTTGACTTAGTTAGTAATAAATATAAAGAAATTTCTCCGTATTTTTTACAGCATATTTTTTTAGGAATGGAGCCGACTTGGCGAGAAGTGGATTTAAATGTTGGTGAAATGTTTTTAAAAAGTGTCGTAATAGCAAAGGAAATTTTATCACGCGAAATAATTCAAACACAAGACGCTCTATTGGCAGAAGAATTGGTAATTTCTTTCTATAAAAATAGTTTAGATAAGAGAATTATCGTTTTGGATAAAGATTATCCTTTTCAATATATTCTCAATAATTTCCCCGAGCCTCTTTTTGTCATTTATCCAAGAAAAACTAACAATTGGTGGGGAGTAAAAGCGGTTCGCGAAGATCCTAAAACTTTTAAAAATCGGAAAGATTTTCCCATATCTTGGGCGGGATTGAGTGAACAAGAATTACAAAAAATTACCGGCGTAGAAGATGCCGTATTTTGTCATCGCGGACTTTTTATGGCTGTTGCCAAATCTAAAGAAGGGGCTATGAAATTAGCTCAAATTGCGCTAGAATCATAAGAGACTCATAAAATATGGCTTTTATTGATGAAATAAAAATATATGCGGAGGCTGGACGTGGCGGAGACGGTGTGGTGCGTTGGCGTCAGGAAAAATTCGTGCCTAAAGGCGGGCCTGCGGGTGGCGACGGCGGGCGCGGAGGTAATTTTTATATAGAAGCGGTGCGGGATGTGCATATACTTTCCAAATACAAAGCAAAGAAAAGTTTTATTGCTCTACGTGGAGAGGACGGCGGGAATAAAAGTCTACATGGTAAAAATGGTGATGATTTTGTTTTAGAATTACCCGTTGGTTCTATAATTACTAATTTAGAAACGGATGAAAAATGGCAGCTTACCAAAGAAGGAGAGAAAATAATGCTACTCAAGGGCGGATACGGCGGTTTTGGAAATGAGCATTTTAAAAGTTCCGTTAATACGACTCCGAAAGAATCTCGTCCGGGCCAAGATGGGGAGAGAGGAAATTTTGAAATAGAGTTGGAACTTTTTGCTGATATTGGGCTAATTGGACTTCCGAATACGGGCAAGACGTCGCTCTTAAACGCGCTCACTAATGCGGAGGCGCGAGTGGGGGATTATGCTTTTACAACGCTGGACCCGAATTTGGGGGATTTCTATGGCTATATCGTTGCTGATATTCCAGGGCTTATAGAAGGTGCTTCCGAGGGTAAGGGGCTGGGGGTTAAATTCTTACGCCATGTCAAGCGCACTAAAATGCTCGCGCATTTGGTGTCTTTTGAAAATTTAAAATCCAGCAGTCCTTCCNGTATGCTGAAAGCTTATAAAGAAATNNGNAAAGAGCTTGCTAAATATGATAAGAAATTAAAACTTGGTGATGATGGTTTATCAGAAAAAAAGGAAATAATAATTCTTACCAAAACAGATGTGGTAGAAGATGAAAAAATAATTGAAAAAATAGTAAAAGAGTTTAAAAAATTAGATGTGAAAGTTTTTACTCTTTCCTTATTTGATGATAAAATGATAAAAAATTTCAATGATGAATTATCCAAGATTTTAAAAAAAATTTAAATTAGATTTCATATGTTAAATAAGTATTATCCTACAATTGGTCTTGAAATACATGCAGAGCTTAAAACAAACACCAAGATGTTTTGCGCATGTAAGAATAATCCTGATGAAGAGAAGCCTAATGTGAATATTTGCCCGGTCTGCATGGCGCATCCGGGAGCTTTGCCGGTTATCAACAAAAAAGCGATAGAAAATGTAATTAAGGTTGGTCTTGCACTTGGTGGCGAGATTGCGGACTTTACGGAATTTGACCGTAAAAATTATTTTTATCCCGATATTCCAAAAGGCTATCAAATT
>C687J35174_10011207_pt1 | contig 11056 bp, 10 predicted proteins | sample RifCSPhighO2_01_FD_35174 | JGI IMG/M metagenome (IMG submission 35174) | reverse complement strand
GCCAGCCAGCCCCACAGGCGATATTCCTTGATCATTTTGTCCCGGTCACGATATTCCCATTTGGCCAGGCGGCTGTTGATATAAGTCTCCGGAAGGCTGACTAAAATGACCAGTATACCGATCAGAGGATTGAACTGCCAGAGCGGAATCAGGCCGGAAATTATCGTAAAAATCGAGTTGGGGACTTCGGAAATGGGTGAGAGCATACCCCAGACCCGCTGGTTTGACTCCCGGGTGACTTTGCGGTATTTGTCCTGGAAATCAGGATCTTCGACAGTGGGAACATCTAAACTATTCAGTTTGACACCCATGATGACGTCCAGATGGTTGTTGATCAAACCAATCATTTGGGTGGAGAGGGCGTTATTGTAACGGCTTAAGAAATTACGGACAAATTCAATCAGGGACCGCAGGCCAATGATGAAAACGATAGTTTTGGCAATATTTGGCCAATCGGGATTACCTAAATTGCCGATGACCAGGTCAATAAGAATTTTATTGATATAAAGGACGGGGAGATTGGTGAGACCCCAGAAAGCATTGATGATTGAAATCAGAATCAGGAGATTGGGTTTGACATCGTAGGCCAAACGCAGGATCCTCCGGTAAGTGGAAAAGAAACGCCGAAAAGAGTTCATGTGATTTTGTCTTTGCCCATGTACGGGCGGAGAACTTCGGGGACGGTGACGGTCCCGTCGAGGTTTTGGTAGTTGTCGAGAATGGCAATAATCATCCGGCCCATGGGAATGCCTGTGTCGTTGACAGTGTGAACCAATTTTTTCTGTCCGTCTTTTGCCAGATAGCGGATATTCATGCGCCGGGCCTGGTAGTCCCAAGCGTCGGTATTGGAACCCAACTCAATATACTCCCCCTGGGTCGGCAACCAGCCTTCCAAATCGTATTGGAGATAGGTGGCATTGTAACCGCAGTCCCGGGAACACTTATTGATTACTCTGTAGGGAAGTTTTAACTGTTGCATTACCCACTCGTTAATACTCCGCAGGTAGTCCATCATGTCCCGTGATCCTTCTTCTGTAGTCAGGGCGTCCATCTCCAACTTGTCAAATTGGTGGACGCGTTTGATACCCCGGACATCTTTGCCCCACGAACCGACTTCCGACCGGAAACATTGGGTGTAAGCAAAGAATTTTTTGGGTAGACTTTCTTCCTTGAGGGTTTTACCCATGTAATAGGCAAAAAGAGGCGGTTCGGAGGAACCGACTAAAAAGAGCCGTTGCTGGTTTTCCACGTTGTGTGTTTCGATTTCGTAAACCTGGTCCCGGCCTTCGGGAAAGTGACTGGTGCCGAATAAAACTTCTTCCCTGACTAATACCGGGACGATCATGGGTTCAAAGCCTTCGGAGATCAATTTATTTTTGAGCAGTTCAAACAAAGAGAACTGGAGCAGGGCGGCATCGCCTTTCATATAAGTGAAGCGGGAGCCGGAAGTGACAGCGCTTTGTTCAATATCGATAATGTCCAGCTTTTTACCGAGGTCGACGTGATGCAAACCGGTTTTTTTGGGCATATATTGGACACTGTTTGGGCCTTTGCCCAATTTGGAATTAGGTAAATAACCCTCATCCGGGAGCCAGACGGCCAGTTCGACGTGATCCGGGTCACCGTCGCCTTCCGGCATATCCGGAGAGGACATATTGGGGAGACGGGCCAGTTTATCTAAAACGACGGCTTCGGCTTGGGCGAGCTCGCCATCTAATTTTTTCAACTCGTCCCGAAGGGCGCGCATCCGGGAAATCTCGTCCGGACCGGGTTTGGATGAGGAGACTTTGTTTCTTTCCGCCCGGAGACTTTCCGCTTTTTGGATAAGCGCGCGATGGGCGGAGTCTGCTTCCAGAACCTCCCTGGCTGTAACTTTACCTCCGCGGAAGTCGATGTTTTTTTGGACCAGGTCGGGGTTGTCGCGGAGGAGTTTGATGTCGATCATATGGCGTGCTTGGCTAAATCTGATTCTAATCCTTTTAGGTGGCTGGTGTCATTAAGGTAAATTATTTTGGCCGGGCTGTGGGTTTCAATTAGAGTCACAGCTGTAGGCTGCATGGCCAAGTGCCACATTTTGTCTAATTTTAATTTCAACAGATGACAGAGAATTATCTGAATAATATTGGAGTGGGTAACAACAGCGAAAGTGCCTGACTGATTAGTCAGACTGTTAAACCAATCGATAGTCCTGGAGGCCGTATCGGCAAAAGCTTCGCCTCCAGGGAAGGTGACAAGGCTGGGGAAAGTAAGCCACTTTTGATAAAGATCCGGCCAAGCAGTTTGGATTTGAATTTTTGACTTGCCTTCCCACTCGCCATGATCGGTTTCAAGTAGTGCCGGCTCATTGATATGTTTTCCCAGGGTTCTGGCGGTTTGCCGGGTACGCTTGAGAGGACTGGCGTAAACGGCGTCGAGTTTTTCCGGCACGAATCGAGATTTGAGGGCTTGGGCCTGTTTTTTGCCCAGCGGAGACAGAGCCGTGTCAAACGTTTGTCCCTGGAAAATCCCCCGGGTATTGGCCAGGGATTCGGCATGACGGATTAAGAAAATTCTCGCCATATTTTGGTTGTTACTTCCGGCCCGGGAGGGAGTTGCCACCTGAAGTTGTACTTAATTTATAAGCTGTTACGGGCTCACCCGAACCAGTTGCGACGCTGGTCAGCTTGTCCGGTGGAAACCGGACTCAAACGCTTTGGAACATTATATTACAGCCCGATTTCAGAAGCAATAGATTGCATGGCGGAGAGGGCGATGGCGACGAAGTCGGCCAGTCTGATGCCCAGGGCGGATTCGCATTGCATAATATCTTCGCGTTTGGCGCCGGCGGCAAAACTTTTCTGCGGAAACTTTTTTAGGACCGATTGGACAGATAGGTCGGATAGGTGTTTTGAGGGGAGAACTAAAGCGGAGGCGACGATCAAGCCGGTGAGTTCGTCGCAGCAAAACAGCGACCACTCCATCTGATTTCGGGGCAAGCCGCCGGTGTGGGAAAAGCCGTGGGATTCGATACCGTCCAGCAATTCTTTGTCGGTTTCGCCCAGATCGCGGACCCACTGGGCCATGAGCTTGGCGTGGTTGCCCGGATCGTCTTTGGTAAATTCATAATCGCCGTCATGTAAAAGCCCGACTAATCCCCATTTTTCTTCATAGCCACCAAAGTGTTTGGCCAGCGCCCGCATTACCGCCTCAACAGATAGGCAGTGCCGGCGCAAATTCTGATTTTGCATTTTCTCGGTCAACAATTTCCAGGCTTGGTTGCGGGTGATCATTTTTCGGGGCGGAGGAGGGGGAATAAAACGGTTTCGCGGATAGGAAGATTGGCGAGAAATGAAAATAACCTTTCGGAAACACCGAAGCCCGTAACCGGAGGCATGCCGTATTCCAGTGCCGTAACAAAATCAGTGTCGTTCATCTGTGCTTCTTCATCTCCCGCTTCGCGCATGGCCTGCTGGCCGGCAAATCTTTCCGCCTGGTCCACGGGATCATTTAACTCGGAATAACCGTTGCCCATTTCGCTGCCGGCAATAATTACCTGATATCGTTCGACAAACCCGTAGTTGCCGGACATACGTTTGGCCAGAGGCGAGACTTCCACCGGATGGCCCACTAAAAAGGCTGGACCGGCAATGGACTTGCGGACCGATTTCCAAAGCTGGTCTAGCTCGCGGGCCGGCAATGATTTGTTTCTTATGTCCTGGCCGGTTTTTTCCAAAATCGTTTTGGTGTAATCGATTTTTTCCCAGGGAGCGGAAAGGTCGACCGTGTGGCCCTCGATATCGAACTTTAACTTGCCGAAGGTTTTTTTGGCGACGTATTTATACATGTCCTCGACCAATTTCATGGAATCTTCGTAGTCGGCGTACGCCCAATAAAACTCCATTTGTGAATAATCCTGCAGATGCTCGCGGCTGATGCCCTCGTTTCTGAACTGGCGGCCGATTTCAAAAGTCTTGTCGAAACCGGCGACCATTAAGCGCTTTTGCCACAGTTCCCCCATAGAAATACGCAAATATAAATTAATGTCCAGAGCGTTGTGGTGAGTGATGAACGGGTTGGCGTCGGCTCCTCCGGCGGTGTTTTCCAAAACCGGGGTTTCAACCTCCAGAAAACTCTGTTTGACCAGAAAGTCACGCGTGGATTGCCAGAAAACCGCTTTTTTGCGGAACAGCTTTTTCAGGTCATCGTTTAAGAGAAGATCCACGTAACGCTGGCGGTAACGGGCTTCCTCGTCTTTCAGGCCGAACCAGTCATCGGGAACGGGGCGGAGGGATTTGGATAATATTTCCCAGGAGGTAACGTCCACGGTGGTTTCACCGGCCTGGGTGGTCATGATCTGTCCGGTAACACCCAGAAAATCACCAACATCCAGAAGATTGAGTAAATCAAATTTTGATTCGAGATTTTTCTTTTGAAACAGCAGCTGGATTTGGCCGGTGGAGTCGCGGAGATCGGCAAAGATCACATTGCCATGCTCACGCCAGGAATGAAGACGGCCGGCGACGGAAACAGTTTCACCGGATTTGGACCGGGAGGATAACACGGAAACCGATGGATGAGAGGGTTTGGAAGGGTAAGGATTGATGCCAAGTCCCCGAAGTTTAGCGAGTTTTTCGAGCCGGATTTTGCGGATTTCTTCCAAGCGCGACTGTGCCATGGGGCTATTTTATTCTATTGCGACGATGGTGTACAGGATTTTGCCGGCGGGGGCGGCCACTTCCACTCTTTCCCCGACTTTTTTACCCATCAAAGCCTGACCCAGAGGCGAAGAGAGGGAGATTTTCTTTTGGGCCGGATCGGCTTCCCATTCCCCCACTATATGAAAGACGGCCTGGGAAGAATCCACTTTGACTGTGACTTTGTGGCCTACGTCGATGGCACCGTTGCCGGAGGGCTTGGCGATCTGGGCGTAGGTGACCAGGTTTTCCAGCTCGGAAATCCGGCCGTCGATGAAGGCCAGTTCCTCTTTGGCGTCCTGGTAGTCGTTGTTTTCCGACAAATCGCCCATGGACCGGGCAACGGACAGGCGGTCGACCAACTTTGGGCGCTTGACGTCAGTCAGTTCGGCCAGCTCTTTTTTGAGCTCTTCCAGGCCGGAAGCGGTGATTAACATAGGATGGTTAGTCATAGTCAATTTATGAAAAAGGCCTCGCCGGACGGCGGGGCAATAAGAAGAAACAAAGCGTATTCTAGACCGCTAAACCCGGTTTGTCAATCGAGGCTGGAACCGCTAAAATAGGGCGATACGGCTCCATCGTCTAGAGGCCTAGGACATCAGATTCTCATTCTGATAACCCCGGTTCGAATCCGGGTGGAGTCACAAAAAGGTTGACAAGAGGAAAAAGAAATTATAGACTTTTGCGATGAACAAGAATGTGATGATTGGGGTGACGGTCGCTATACTTTTGCTTTTGGGCATCGGCGGATACGTAATGATGGGGAAGAAAACGGGTCAGGAGCCGATTGTTGCTGAACAAAACTCCCCTACTCCGGGCAAACAAAGCGGGTCGCTAAGGCAGCTGCTGTCGGGAGGCGTGGCCCAGAAATGCACGTACAGCTCGGGTGAAACCCAGGGAACGGTATATGTGGGCGGCGGCAAAATGCGGGGAGATATGGTGACTACAACGGATGCGACAACAACCGTATCGCACGTGATTGTGGACGGGACGACTTCGTACATCTGGATGGACGGACAAACGACGGGGTATAAGATGAGCTGGGACACGACCACTCCGGCACCAACAGGTAATGCCGGCCAGACTGGATTTGACCCGGATTCAAACGTGGACTATGACTGCGGGGTGTGGGTAAGTGACGCCAGCATGATGGCTATGCCGGCCGGAGTGACATTCGCGGAAATGGGTAAACTGGTAATTCCGACCGGTATGTCCGGACCGGCTTCCCAATGCGACGCCTGCGCATCTCTAACAGGAACAGCTAAGACACAATGCATGACGGCTTTGGGATGCAGTCAGTAATTTGAGATTCACACTCCCGGTGTGTGAAGGCTAGTTGAGATCCAGGGTAAGATGTTTGATAAACTGAAGTTCGCGCTGGTAGTCTGCGTTGCTTAACACGAAAGATTTATAATCATTTTTTGGAGAAAAATAGCTAAGAACTTCTGACTGTTCGCAAATCGAGCTTTTACTTGGATTGAGATATTCACCTATTGATGAATAAGGGTAAGACAATACGGCTTGTTTGGATGATACAACACCTGACGAGTAAGGATTGAGATGGATATAGCGGGAGACATGGATAAGCTGTTCTTCCGATTCGATAAGTACGGCTTTAAACCGGCCTTGAAAAAGCGGGCCATTTCTTCGGTGTTTGGTGTTGAAGTACCGGGTGTAACTGTTGGTAAATAGTCTGACAAAGTTTGAGATCCCATTATCGACAACTTGTTTAAGTAATAAATGAAAATGGTTCGGCATAAGACAATAGGCAGCGAGTTTTATAACAGGGGGTGAGCTGGAAGATGCAGCACGGAGCCTGTCTTCTTTGGACAAGCGCTGAAAATAAGAAAAGCGTATTTTGGGACTTACTTGGAAATAATAAGGCATGGTGGTTATTGCCCGCTGATAATCCCGGTCGTTGAGAAAGGTGTCCTGATTGGTGATGCCCCGGTTAAAAACGTGATAGTAATAATTGGTTTCGGGGGGCTCGGGGCGGGTGGGCATAAAACTATTTTACATTACCCTTCACACTCCCGGTGTGTGAAGGCTACAGCGCATGACGGCTTTGGGATGTAATTAAGCGGGAGGTGGCGAAGCTGTTCCACCCTTAGGATGGAAAGATTGGGAAGATTATCCTGAAACAAGATCTCGTCAACTAATACTCCTTCTATATAAAATCTGGTCATCCCGCTCATTTTTCCGTCTTGATATGTTGTCTCCATCTTTAAATTTCCGGTTTGGTCATATATTTTGTATGGTCCGTTACGAATGCCCCCAGAGAAGATAGCTTCACTGTATAAAAATAGGTCTGGGGTTAAATTTCCTTTTTCGTCCGTTTTTTGTATATATTTAGATACCAAACCTTTATATTGTCCGTCCGTGGTACATTTTTCTACTTTCAAAAACTCCGTAGCATTGTTTGAACCAGGGCAGTGATATTTTTGGTATCTTATGTCGGTATCGCTGTCATACAAGTAATTCTGATCGTATAAACGGAGATAGTCGTCGGCAATACGAGATGATAAGTTGGATAGGCTTAGTGAGTTTTTCTTAAACACATAATCAACTATGGTCATCTTCCCTTGCCCGTCAAACTCAATGTTTAGTCCCTGGGAGCTGCCGTTTTTGTTGAAGCCATAATGTATTAATGTGCCGTTTGATGAGTATGTCTTTTCAACTCCGTCGTATTTCCCGTTTTTACAGTTAGTAACTATTTTGTATCCATCTTTAAAAGTAACATTTTCGCCATTTGGGTTTTTACAATACACACTCCGTTGATTGATAGTATTCGATACGATCGCGTACAAATTTCCGATCTGTAAGGAAAATCTAAAATATAAGAAGATTATTAAAAGAGAGAAAAGAAAGATTAAGACATATTTTTTTCCCGATATTATGTTGTTTTTTCGCTTTGAATAGATGAAAGCTATTGAACTGGTTATTGTAAACAGGACGAAGACGTAGAAAAGAAAAGAGGCAAAAATAGCCACACCAACGGCACACATTCCGATAAAAAAACCTGATGAACAAGGAAGCAGTCCTACTACTATTGCAACGACAGTTAGAACAGCAAACGAAATTGAAAGATATTTAAGATGATTTCTCACACACGAAGAGTATATACCACTTCACGCTGTTGCTGTAAGAAAACGGGGAACGGGGTAGGATTTGGAAGCGGGGGAGGAATCGCGCAGGGCGTACTTCAAGACATCGTCGAGGTGGGACACAAACTGGAATTTCATATCGCGGCGGACGGAAGCGGGCACGTCTTCGACCAGATCTTTTTTATTGTCCTTGGGCAAAATGACCTGCTTGATGCCGGCCTGATGGGCGGCGATGACTTTTTCCTTGACACCGCCGATTTCCAGGGCCCGGCCGCGAAGAGTAATTTCGCCGGTCATGGCGGTATCGCGGCGGACGGGAATGCCGGTTAAAGCCGAAACCAGGGCGGTAGCCATGGCCAGCCCGGCGGACGGGCCGTCCTTGGGGACAGCGCCTTCGGGGACGTGGATATGGATATCAATCTTTTTGTAAAAGTCCTCTTTGAGGCCCAGTTTTTGCCAGCGGGTGCGGACATAAGAATGGGCGGCCTGGGCGGATTCTTTCATGACATCTCCCAGCCGGCCGGTGAGTTTGAGCTCGCCCTTGCCGGGCATCAAGGCCACTTCGATAAACAGGACGTCGCCGCCGGCTTCGGTCCAGGCCAGCCCCGTTGACATGCCGACTTCGTCTTTTTTCTCGGCCAGGGTTTCCGGAAAGCGCTGGGGGCCTAAAAACTTATGGACATTGATCAGGGAAACAGAGTGTCCGTTGGGTTTTTTATCGGCAATGTTTTTGGCCAATTTGCGGCAGATTTTGGCCAGATGGCGTTCTAGATCGCGGACGCCGGCCTCGCGGGTGTAGCGGTGGATGATTTCTTTGAGGGCGGGGGCCTCCAATTTGATCTTGGCCTGCAGGCCGGTGGTGGCCAGCTGCCGGGGCCAGAGAAAACCTTCGGCGATATGCGATTTTTCCTCCAACGTGTAGCCGGGGAATTCAATGACTTCCATGCGGTCGCGCAGGGCCGGGGGGATGGGATCCAGTAAATTGGCGGTCATAATGAACATGACCTGAGACAGATCGAAAGGCACTTCCAAATAGTGGTCGGAAAATTCTTTGTTTTGTTCCGGATCGAGCGCCTCCAGCAAAGCCGAACTGGGGTCACCCCGGAAGTCGGAGCCGATTTTGTCGATCTCGTCCAACATGAAGACCGGGTTTTTGGTGCCGGCGTTTTTGATGCCCTGAATGATGCGGCCGGGAAGGGCGCCGACGTAGGTCCGGCGGTGGCCCCGGATTTCGGCCTCGTCACGGATACCGCCCAGGGAGACGCGGACGAACTTGCGGCCCAGGGCCTTGGCAATTGATTTGCCGATCGAGGTTTTGCCCACGCCGGGCGGACCGACGAAACATAGGATCGTGGGGGAGGTGGCGCTGCCTTTGAGTTTCATGACGGCCAGATGCTCCACGATGCGCTCCTTGGCTTTTTTGAGACCGAAGTGATCGTCGTCCAAAATTCTTTGGGCCCGGTCCAGGGAAACCCGGCTGGAGGTGGACTTGGTCCAGGGCATAGTTGCCAGCCAATCAAGATAGGAGCGGAGGTAACTGCCCTCGGGATTGTAAGGACTCATTTGAGACAGGCGTTTCATCTCTTTGTCCGCTTTTTCTTTGACCGTTTGCGGCATACCGGAGGATTTAAGGAGTTTTTTGAGCTGACCTAAATCACTGGCCTCTTCTTCCGCGTCCGGCTCTTCTGCCCCTAATTTTTTGAGCTCCTCGGTAATGGTTTTCTTGCGCTCGCGCAGGACCTGCTCCTTCATGTTGCGCTCAAACTTGGCGTGGGTTTTAGTGGAAATCGAGCGTTCCAGTTCTAAAATTTTGATTTCATGGACAAGGTGAGACAGGATTTTGTCCAGCTTGGCATTGAGATCGGTCATTTCCAAAATGCCCTGTTTTTCGGTGGTGTTGACGTCCAGGGAATTGGCGACCTGGTCGGCCAGTTCCGGCAGAGAAACGCCGGACATGAGGCGCATGAAGACCGGAAATTCGACGGACTTGCCCAGATTGAAGGCCACCTTGAATTCGGAGACCAGTTGGCGGGCCAGAGCCTCCAGCTGATCGCTGGGGATGTGGTGGTCGGGCAGGTCAGTAACCGAGGCCGAAAAATACGGAGCAACCGACAGATAAGGGCCGATCATGACCCTTCTGACACCCTTGACGACGGCCCAAAATTCGTTGCCGTAAGGCACAACCTGCTCGACGGTGCACAATGTCCCGATCCGGTACAGATCGTCAAGATCCGGATTGGCAACCGGGTTTTTTTGGGCGACGAAAACTACCTGCTTGTCGCCCTTGATGGCCGCTTCGACGGCGGAGGTGCTTTGGGGGCGGCCGAAAGTGAGATGGGCTTCGGTGTTGGGGAAGACGACGCCTTCGCGCAGAGCGACGACCGGATAACTTTTAACTAATGGTGTGACCGAAGATGACCGGGTAATTGAAAATGCCATATGAAATCGGTATCTTAGCACTCTAGCATTTCGAGTGACAGGATGTCAAGAGCCCAGATGGCGCAGGAATTTATGGATGTGGAGGCGTAAGACGAGATAAGCGACGATAGTGCCCAAAACAGCGCCGCCGAGAATATCGACGGGATAATGGACGTTGCCGGCTACCCGGGCAACGCCTATAAGCAGGCTGCCGACTAACATGACCGCCCCGACCGGGCCATCGTGCAAGAACGCGGAAACGCCGAAGGCAAAGGCAGCGGCGGCGTGGCCTGATGGGAAACTACCAGTCCCGTCATACGGGAAAGGACGGGGGGTGGGAAAAATTTCTTTGATAAAGCCGGCGATGATCCAGGCCAGAAGTGAAGACAGGAGGGCATGGATGAGAGCTTCACGGCGTTTTTTCCACCAGGATACCGTCAGGGCGGTGTACATTATAATTAATAAATAATTGCCCGAGTCGAGGATGAGATTATTCATGATTTCATTGTACCTCACGGCGGGCTGCAAATACTTGCTAAGGTTGGTATAATACAAGCATAACAAGTTGCCAGCGACAAATCCCTCGGTAGGGAAAGCTCGCTTCAAAGCAGACTAGCTGGATCAACTGGCCTCGCGTAAGCGGGGCTTTTTTAAGCCTCAAACAGTAATTGCATCGTCAACTTCTTCTCTTTCCTCAGCTTATCAAACCATCTTTTGGAGTTCTTCTCGTTCTGGTTATCGTAATACCGCCTAACCAAACCAGCCAAGCAATCCGCCACTTGCACTCCCGGTTGGGATTTATCGTTAACCGTCCTCAATTTTTTCACCGAAACTCCCTTGTCTCTCAAGGCCTTCTTTAAA
>C687J35174_10011203_pt1 | contig 11058 bp, 10 predicted proteins | sample RifCSPhighO2_01_FD_35174 | JGI IMG/M metagenome (IMG submission 35174) | reverse complement strand
AACTGGTTTGTTTTTTGTATTTGTTCCACTGATTATAGCCCACAAAGCCTCCGACAATTAGGAGGCACGCAATAATTGCTAAAATTTGTTGTTTTTTCATACTGAATATTATACAAAAAATAAGACGAGTCCGCAATCAAAAACCCCTCCGCTGGATGCGGAGGGGTTTTGGGCAATTATTCTAGCAATTGCGAACTTAAGACCTTAGATTAGGTCGGAGGGAGCAAAGTCCATGTGGCAGTTGGCAAGAACTTCAACAGATTGTCGTTTGTCCAATCTGCGGTGCCAGTGTCATGGCTTGCTGTGGACTTGTCGCTCCAGAGGAACGCAGTATCGTCCACTGTGGTATCGTTCTCACGAGTATCTGCAATGGCATTTGCAGCGTGAGCCAGATAGGTCTCAATACTTGCAGAGACGAAGTCTCCGGTGCCGATTGTGCCACCGACTGTTGCTCGGACTTCATAAGTCTTGGAGCTACTGACTGATTCTTCGACGTTGTCGTCAATAGTGACGCCAACGAGAATTAACAGTTCACAACTTTCATCTTCAGTATCGCAAGTAGTAGCGGTTCCGCTATTATCTGCATTTTGGATTGTTTCAGCGGCTGTAACTTGAGTGTTAGCGCCATTTGTAACATCCCAGATACTGAAGGCTGTCAGAGATGGACCAGTAGCACCTGACATAGTAATCTCTATCATTGCCTGCTTCCAAGCAATGGTTCCGGTGCCATTGGTGTTTACAGTAAACTTAGCAATCGTCCTGGTTCCAGCAGCTAAGAGAGTAGAACCGAGGGTTTCGCCAGTAATTGACGGAATTGCCTTGTAAACATACATGACATTGCCGGCAGGATCAGCTGTAGCTTCGGTAACCGCTGCTGAAGTGCCTTGAGAATTTCTGCGAGTGGCAGAAGTCAAGGTAGTCAGAAGGGACGAAGCAGAAGTTCCCCCGCCTACTCCAACACTTGCCATGGTCAGTTCAACTGTCAACACGGCATTGCCGTTGGCAGTAACTGGCACTGACACATTGTTGAAGGTGGTAGTAGCGGCGGCGGGCTTGCTGGCAACTACCGTAGACCCGTTCTTAAGAGTAACGGTTGAGACAGCTGAAACATTGGCGATTGTGAAGGTGATGTCTGTGACGGTAAAGGCGTCATAGAGTGATTCAAACTTCCAAGCGCCGGTAACTTTTGTGCCGGAATCATCAACCAAAATTGATGCTGGGGCTGAAGCGTCTAGAGACACTGTCAGGGTGCCATCTTCAACGGTGATGGTTTGTCCGGTCGCGCCATTGTCAGTAGCAACGGTATCAGAGTCAACGTCCGCATAGACGGTGGTTCCGGAGCCTGCGGTAATACCAGTAACACGCATGTAAGTAATCATGGTGTCATCGCTGCCGAGGGCAACAATGCTTGAGCCGAGGGTGGCCCAAACTTCAACCGTTAAGCTTCCATCTATCGGAAGCGTTTCGCTGACTGACCAGGAATTGGCCAACGAGGTGATTGAACCGTCAGCAACCGTTCCTTTGATGGAAGAGGTCTTGCCGCCGTATTTCAAGAATACGTTGCTAAGATCGCTTGAAGGATCAAACGTACCGTTACCGGCAAAGCCGATGGCGATAGTGTTGAGGTTGACGGCTTCGGTGGCATTGCCAGTTAAGTCAAACGAGGCCAGCTTGTAAGAGCTTTGAGGAGCAACCGTACTCTGGTTTGGATAGCTTGGAGTTGAAGCCAAGGCAATCGTGCCAGAGGAGATAGTTAAGCTGTTGGCATCGACTTCCGTGCCAGGAACAGCCAGGGTGCCCAAGGACACTTGCGGCACGGCATTGCCTGAACCTGCAACCAAAGTAGCTTGAACCGTGGTTGTGGTTAAGGCTGAGATGTCATTTGTGCCTTCGTTGTCGAAGATGTCGGCGCGGAATTCCACGGTGGCCGGGCTTCCCGGATTAACCATGTAATTAACCGTAAAGCTTTGACCGGTGGCAGCGGAGTCAACAGCGGCGACATGGGTGGTTGACCCGTATTGCGCACCATTAATCATCACGCGGCCATTGCGGAAAGTATTATCGGCATCAACGAGGTTAACGTCAATTCCGACAGTCAGGGTTTCGATTTTCACGGATTCACCGTAGACCGTGACGGTCCAGGTGCCCAATGAAACATCGGATCCACCAACTGTTACGTTGTTGGCTTGTGAGGTTGAGGCCTTAACTACTGTCACAGTGCCTGCATTGACTGTAAAGGCAGCTGGATCATACGGGAAGGCATCGCCCGTGGCCGTAACCACTGGCGCAGCACTATATTGGCTGTCGACAACCTTAACGTCATAAGCGCCGCGTAGCGACATCTGGACTGTGCGTCCGGAGCCGCCGATTACGTCAGCGACGACTTTGAGCACACGGGAACCGGTGGACAAAGTTTTGCTTAGAACGAAGGTCACGTAGCCATTGGCATCCAAGGATGCTGACGAGGCTACTTCCACGCCATCAATAGACAACCTGAAATTCTTGATGTCTACTGATTGGATGGAACCGATTTGGCGAAGCGCCAAACGGGTCAAGGTAACATCGCGGGTGGTAACAGACATCGTTCCCTGCCAGACATTGATGTCTGTGCCTGGGTCAGTGTCGCCAGAGCCAGTCGGGGCAGTGCTTAAATCAGCGCCTGCCAAGGTGGCCGTAGCGATAGAGTGGTTGTTGCCAGATACTGGCAAACCGCCAACGGAACCGGACGAGAGAGTCACGGCCGTCAGCTTAACACCAACCGTTTCACCAGCCGTGGCGGCCATATCAGCTTTGGCAGAAATTGTCTTCGTGCCATTTACTGAGAACAAACCGCCAGAATTGCTGAAGTTAATCATTGAGCCGGAAGTGACAGAAGCGGCATCGGTAACTCTGACATCGCCATCAAACAGGTAAACGTTTGAAAGTGAAGTATCAGCTGAAATGCCGGTTCGCTGCAAAGTCACGCCAGTCACAGTGCCTGAACCTGAAAACACAAAGTTTGCAAGCACGGCTTGTGATTCGTCATTGATTAAGGTAGAGGAAACTGGACCACTTAGGGAAACATTCAATGAGCCGGATGGGACAGAGTCACCACCGGTGCACGCTGGGCGAGCTGGAACGTTGCCCTGGTCTGGCATAGCCAAATCAGCGGCGTTCGCATTCACCAAGTGTGCAAACTTGTAACCGTATGAGAGGAAGTTTTCGCCGGAGCTAAAACCCATGCGGCCAGTAGCCGTCATTTCCCATACAGTGCCGTTGGACAATACCTTGACTCCATCAGGATGCGCCATAGTGGTGCTATCCAAGTTGGAACCAACCGGTAAATCAGAGAAGGTGTTGACTGGGGCGGATTGGACGTTAGCAAAGCTAAAGCCAAGGCCCAGGAACACGGAGCCTGATACAAACGGTCTCTTCTGGCCACCAGCTACCAAGTAGACTAATGGATCGTTCGGACCCTTTACCAGGGTGCCGTCAGCGTAAATCATTATAGGGCCGACTGGCAGCGCGACGTCTTCAGCTGAAGCTGCAACGACTTGGGAGAAGTTGAAGCCATGGGACTGGAAGACTTCGGCTGACGTGTAACCACGCCGTGTACCGTTGGTGATCATCCAAACGATACCGCCAGAGAGCACTAAACAACCTTCGCTATGAACAGCAGCGGATGCTATCTGAGGAGCAATGACAGCGGCGCTGGACCACAAGACTGTGGAAGCGGCCAATGTCGCTGCAATAGCTTTCCGTGCTTTAGTGGAAAATTGCATTGTTATCTCCTGTTTAAAGGTAAGGGCCGCGGTGCACGAATTAATTATTCATATGAGACAATCAATTCGCAGCTGTACGGAACCAACCAGTAAACATGTTTTAATTTAATGTGAAGCTATAAACTAGCCCGCTTTCAGGGGGCATATAATGTACAAAAGACCGACCATCCAGCACCACTTTTTGGTTACAATCTACTGTTGGCTAAGCGCTTCAACAGCTCTTGCTTGCCGCGTCCGTGATGCTTCAATCGTTGTTCACGAGTAAAAGCATCGGATTTATCGCGGTATGCTTCGGCGTAGATTAGAACCCATTCACCGGAGTTCCTTCTAGTAGAAGTATTCTCACCGGCATTATGTTGTTCTATTCTGCGCTTTAGATTGTTTGTAAACCCATAATAAAGCTCCTTAGAGCTGTTATTTTGGATAACATATACTATCCACATTTGATGTACCCTCCGTAACCAAAAAGTGGGGCTGGAACAGTTGCCGATTAAGTTTAGTAACTTCATTGCTATAGACGACCGCTTATGAGTATTAGTTACAGGGAGAAAGCGTACGCAATCAAGTATGTAAGTAAATAACCCAAGCCCCTGAAAACCCTTGAAAATTAAGCTAAATTTACAATAAAAAACCACCAAGACCGGTTAAGGCCTAGGCAGGTCTATTACTTAATATTTAGTTAATGGGTTCAAGACTGTCATCAAGTAGCTACATTATGAATTAAACCTAGAGATTTGTCAAGCGCCACGAGGGTTAGAACTCCTCCCCTGCAAAGGGGAGGATGGGAGGGGTATGGGATAACAATCTTATTCTCTACCACCCCTACCCCCTCCTATTCTAGGAGGGGAACCCTAACACTCGGACAAACTAAAATCCCCTGCTGAGGGGGACAAATTTTTTGGTCGGGGTGCAGGGAATTGAACCCTGTCTATCTGCTCCCAAAGCAGACGTACTACCGGTATACGACACCCCGTAAAATGTATAACTGATAAAGTATACAGAAAATCAGTACGATTATCAATGGTGTGGATAATTTAACTATCCTATCAACACCTATCATACTTCCTGTGGACAAATCCTAAGCATTGATAAAACCTTATAATTTTGTTAAAATTCTTTGTAAGTTGTGCGGGATTCGTATAATGGTAGTACGCTTGCCTTCCAAGCAGGTGGCACCGGTCCGATTCCGGTATCCCGCTCCAAAATAAACGCTCGGACTTCAATTTTTTTCGGACANGGCCACTGATGTGGCCTATGTTCTCGNCCATATTAGTAGGCCTCGAATATGTCCTCAAAAAATTGCAGTCCTCGCTAACCAAACATAGAAAAAGCCTAGTTTTTAACTAGGCTTTTTCTATGGGGAAAACTATTTGACTGCGTCTTTTAGGTTCTTGCCGGCGCGGAATTTCGGGACTTTGGTGGCAGGAATTTGGATTTTTTCCTGGGGATTCTGGGGATTCACACCCATGCGGGCCGTGCGATTGGATACCATAAACGAGCCAAAGCCGGAGATATTCACTTCCTGGCCATTCTTGAGGGCTTCCATGACCACTTCCACGAATCCCTGGAGGAGGTTTTCCGCTTCCGTCTTGCCCGTGCCCAGCTTGGCAGCCAGCGCATCAATTACTTCTTGTTTGTGCATAAAATTAGTAGCGTCGTTTCTTAGTTGCCTTAACATAAATATACCAAATTCCGGCCCAAAGGACAAAACCAAAAGGCAAGCCCCTCGCCATCCGCCAGCTGGCGGACTTGCCGGTCCGCGGCAGGGTATTGATGCCGCTTACGGACACAATTGTGTTCTCGTTTCCGGGCGTGATTACGCTACTCCAATAGTATTCCCCATCCAGGAAATTGAATGATTCATTTTTCGGGGAATTTTCATATTCAACCTGGGCCACGATTTCGCCCAAGGGGTTGGCCAAGGTTATCGTTTCGGTGCCGTAATTGTTCAAGGCCAGCTTGCTGTCGGATTTATAGATAGCCACCAATCCCCCGGCTGGGATGACGATATCTTTCAGGGTATGTTCGCGGACCAGGTCGCTTAAGACCCAATCCTTGAGGCTCACGCTTTCGCTGGATTCATTCATCAGCTCAATAAATTCATCCACGCCTTTGTTGGGTTCGGGGAAAAATTCATTAATGACAATTTCTTCCGTGTATAACACTTCCTCTTCCTGCCGTTGCTCTTCCTCGTCATCTTCTTCCTCTTCCTGATCCTCTTCATCTTCAATAATTAAACTGGAGGCCCAGACAAAAGAATTGTTGGGTTGGCGGATATAAATATCGTTGTCTTTTGCGGTAGTATTGTAACTGACACTATTGATGACATGGTTATCCGGCCACAGTAGCCGCACGGTATCGCCGCCTATATTGTTTAAGGCAAACTTGCCGGATGGAATAGTCAGCGTTACATATTGGCCAGCGGAAATATGGGTGTTGGCGGGAATCGTGAATGCTGTGGAGCCCGCAACACCTTCCGCTCCTTCATCATCCAGTTGCCAACCCGAAATATCTGCAAACTCTGGGGAGTAAAGTTTGACCCACTCGGCCCCGCTATCGGTTCCAGTCGGGTTGGGCATGAATTCGGAAATGGAAACTAACGAAGAATAGACCGGAGGAATTGGCTCAGAATCTTCTTCTGGTTCGGGCTCTTCCTGTTCCTCCTCGGGTTCTGGCTCCGGCTCAGGCTCGGGTTCAGGCTCAGGTTCGGGTGCTGGTTCAACGTACGCGAGATTTCTGGGATTTGAAGCTAAAATTTCAAAATCTAGACTGTTGTCCTGGGTATCCACGACCTGGTCATCCAAGAATTTTCTGGTTAAAGAGTTGTTGGCTGAGGGGTTAGTACTAAACACTTGGCCTTCAATAAAAGCATTGGTCGCCTCGCCCCAGGCCACACTATCTATCGTTGTGCTACTACCTTGCTTGATTGCCAAACCGTTATCATTTGCCAATGGTTCGGTAAAAACAAAGTCGGGCGTAACGGGTATAGTCGTATAATCCTGGTGGGCCAATAAATAAAATTTACCCGGAGGAATAATTGTTGATTCACTCCAAAAAGCTACTACAAAATCGCTGGTACCTATTTTGGTTCTTCTAACTATAAACTTGCCCAACAACTCAACCGGCTCGGTGGTGGGGTTGTAGATTTCGATGAAATCATTGTTGGTCACCCCAGTCCCGCCCGTGATTTGGATTTGGGTGATTACTAAATGTGTAGTTTCGGCATGAGAGATTTGTGGGTAGAGGGAGATGAGGATGATGAGGAATAAAAGTTTTTTCATCTGAGCTCCTTTTAATTTTGGTTAATGATTGGGTTAAACGAGAACATTCCCCTCCTGGAACAGGAGGGGGTAGGGGTGGTATAGACAAGACCTTGTGCAATACCCCTCCCACCCTCCCCTTTGCAGGGGAGGAACGCTGACCCTTGTACCCCTCCTAGCCTCCCCTTTGCAGGGGAGGAACGCTTAAGCATGTAATTCCTCTAAAACCCTATAAATCACACCCTCGATATTTTCTATAACTTCTTTATTAGTAAATCGTATTATTCTAATATCGTAAGATTTTATAAAATCCTCACGCTCTTGGTCGTAAACTTTGGCCTTTTGGCTATAATGCGAATCTCCATCGATTTCAATAGCCAATCTTAGTTCTGTACAATAAAAATCAACTATGTAGTATCCAATACTATACTGCCTCCGGAACTTATAATTATTTAACTTCTTACCTTTTAACCAATACCATAAAACCTGCTCCGGTTTTGGCATATCTTGACGAAGGTTTCCTCTACGCACTTTTAATTTGGGATTGTTGTACAAAAAATCCATATGATTAAAGAGGGGGTAAGATTCCCCTCCTAAAATAGGAGGGGTTAGGGGTGGTAGAGATTTAGGCTAATAACAATACCCCTCCTAGCCTCCCCTTTGCAGGGGAGGAATCTTAAACCAAAACAAAAAATGCAATAGTACGGATACTATTGCACAAGTCAGATAAAGATTAGATAAAGAATTTCTAAAGAAAATCTAAAGATTTGGGGTTAGGGTTTGGGTTCTGGGCTTTCCTTAGCCTCTTTTTCGCGGGCTGCGCCGGCGAGCTTTAATTCTTCAGGCAATTGCTTGTATAAAGTGCCCAAGACCCCATTGATGAATTTGCCTGAGGATTCCCCACCAAAGGTCTTGCCCAGTTCCACAGCCTCATTAATCGCCACTTTTGGCGGCACGCTCTGGGTAAAGGACAATTCGTAAATACCCAGTCTCAGGATGCTCCGGTCAATGACCGTGATTTGGTCCAATGGCCATTCCGGGGCGGTAGTCACAATAATCTTATCAATCTCATCCATGTGGGATTGGACGCCTTTGATTAAATCATACACAAAAGACGTATCATCCATCCCTGGCGCAAACTGCTTGATATTAAATTCGGTAATTTCCAAAAGCGGCCGGGTGCGGCCGTTAAAGTCCCATTCATACAGGGACTGCATCGCGACGGTTCGGGAAAGGTGCCTGTTGGCCATAAAAATTAAATCCTAAATCCGAATATCGAAATTCTAAACAAATCCAAATATCTAATGTTTAAAATTCAAAACGGGTTTAGGATTTAAAGCATTTGAATTTTGGTATTGTTTCGGATTTAGAGCTTCGAATTTCGTGCTTTATTTCTTGGCTTTGGCGCGATGGGCCTCAATGACTTTTAAGTAGACCCGCTCATAATTTGAAACCATGGTTTGGACGCTAAACAGTCTCTGGGCGCGGTCCCGGCAGGCCTCCCGGCTGATATTGCCGATTGCGGCGATGGCTTTCACGGCTCCCGCAACGTCCTTGACCTCGTAGCCGGTCAGCCGATCCTGGATTACTTCCGGCACGGAACCGTTGCTCCAGCCGATGACCGGCGTGCCCGAAGCCATGGCTTCAATCATGGACAGGCCGAAAGTTTCATCCACCTGGGTCGGGAACAGCAGCGCCTTGGCATTGGCCAACAGTTCTTTTTTCTGAGTAAAATCCGCTTCGCCCATGTACCGGACGTTCTTGCCGTCAATTTTCTTTTCAATCTCCTTGTGCCAATAACCATCCTTTTCATAGCTCCGGCCGGCGATGACGAGTGGGACGCCTGCGTTTGCTGCAGCCTCAATGGCCAAATGCACGCCCTTCTCCGGCGCGATGCGGCCGAGATAAAGCATATAATCCTGCGGATGCGGATTAAACGGGAACTCTTGCAGGTTCAAGCCATGGTAGATATTCGCGACCCAGTTGAGTTCCGGCATCTGTTTGCGCTGGGCCAGGGAGAACGAAATATAATTGTTGGCCTTGTACTTCATAAGCAAAGGCTTAATCTTTTCCTTAATCGGGATATGCAGGGACTGGACCGTGGGAACCTGCACCATCTGGGAATAAAAAGAAGACATCAGCGTGTAGTGCGAATGGATGATATCAAAGCTTTCCGCCTGGTGGTAACATTCCGAAATCAGCATGTGGGTCAGGTGGTTCTGGATTTCTTCGTCCAAACCCAAATCTGCCGTGGCTGTGTCAGTCACGCTTACCAATTTACCCCGGGTTTGGGAGTCCCCGGAAGCGAACAGGGTCACGTCATTATTATTTTCCAGCAGGCCATTGGTCAGCAATGCGGCGTGCGAATAAATCGCATTGTTGGAATTGGGGCTGACCTTGCGGAAAATGTTTGCCAGTTGCGCGATTCTCATTTGACTAACTTTCTTAATAGTTTGTCGTAAGCGGCAAAAACGTTTTTCGGGCTGTGCTTAATTTCAATATGCTTGGCGAACCGGGTGAAGGAATCTCGGTTGTTGCCAATTAAGGCAGCAATCTTTTTTACCGCCCTCGAAGGGTTGTCGAAGCTGATTACCCAATCCCCGGCTCCGAAGCGCTTGTATTCCGACACCCAGCCGACGGTTGGAGAAATTACCGTGGGTTTGCCCTGCAGGGCGGCTTCCATCACGACCGTNGGAGAGGTGTCAAACCGGGACGGCAGTACCAGTACGTCCATTTGCCGGTAAAAACCTTTCAGCGTTTCCTGCGGCAGTTGTGGGATGACATTTATGTACTTGGAAAAATCTTTTTTGAAACGCCCAATCTCCTTGTAATTATACTTGAGTTTAATCACAGCGTAAAATTCCCAGGGCAATTTCTGTTTTTTGGCTTCTTTGGCGAGCGCCATGAATTTCTGCGGGCTTTTCACCGGGTCCCAGCGGCTGACCATGCCAATTTTAACTTTGCCTTTAGGTACGGCCTTAAGCCTTAAAACTTCTTTGGGTTTAGTCTTAAACAACGGGTTATACGGAAGCGGGATAATTTGGTGGCGGCCGGACCGGACCTTGATTAGTTTCCTGCTATATTCGTTCCGGCTGTATTCATTGAGGAACACTTCGCAATCCGCAAACCGAGTGATGTCTTTTTCCATTTCCCGCAGCATTTTTTCTGTGGCTCGGGACATATTGTTGTCCGCCGTGTTCATCTCCTTAAACCAGAGCCCGTGGTGCGCCATCACGACCGGCAAGCCCAGATCCTTGGCCGCGCGCAGGATATACCAGTTGACTATAGAATACCCGTTCAAAAGGACGACATCGGGATCAATCCGCCTGATGGCCTGTCTAATAATCTCGCGCGACGGCAGCAACGACTGCGGATAAGCAGCTGACTTGGCCTTGAATATATCGGCAAAGTTCAACCGGAGTTTCAGAAACCAAGCTGGATTTTTCCCTTTGGCTTCCTGTTTGAGCAAAAACTTTCCATCTATCTTCTTTTTGCCATGGATGCTCAGGCTCACCACTCTGTGGGACAATGAATTGAAATGCTGAATCAGCAGGCCGGTAAAATTCCGCGGCCCGCCATGTAATATTTTCTTATTCTTTTTCGCCCGATAACCATTAATCAGAATTTTCATAGTTGGGTAAAAACAAAAGAGGCGTTCCGCCTCTTCATTCATCGCTTCATGGCAGGGGCGGTAGGAATCGAACCTACGCTAACGGTTTTGGAGACCGTAGTACTACCACTATACGACGCCCCCATCAAGAGGCGACGAATTCTTGACGTTACTTAGTCTCTTTATGTTCGGTGTGTTTCTTGCACCAGCGGCAAAATTTCTCCAGAGCCAAGCGGGCCGGGGTGATTTTCTTGTTCTTGTTGGAATGATAATTAACATGATGGCAAACCGCGCATTCCATGGAAATCAGATTATCTTGTGACATAGGATGTAAACGTTAATTATGGAGCCGTTGCGCGGAATTCCCGCCGGAGGCGGGTCCGCCCCATTTGTAATAGGTGTGGCGGAGAACCGGGCAAGTCATTAT
>C687J35174_10011196_pt1 | contig 11063 bp, 11 predicted proteins | sample RifCSPhighO2_01_FD_35174 | JGI IMG/M metagenome (IMG submission 35174) | reverse complement strand
TCACGAGTTACATTCCAACTCCATCAAACCAAGTTTTCCTGTGGAAAAAGTTGATCTTTCCAAAGTGAACATTCAACAAAAACAAGATTTAGGACAGAGCCTATTTTATGAGCTGTAAAGTGAACGTCTGGAATTTTGAATAAAAAAATTAGCTCTTTTTGATCACCAGAGAGTTTTCCTTAATTTCCACCTCCAATTCCAACCCAAACCCCGCCATGAGAAACAGCGGCTTCATAAGTATCGGGCAAATCCAAATCGAGAACATCTTGTTCATACAATTTTATATTCGACCCAACCTTTTCACAGCAATTTCCAACATAGATGTACTAAAATCAAAACCAGAAATATCTAGTCCCATTTCTATGAGCTTTTCTGCCAATAATCCAGTCCAAATTCCTAACTCAAGCACTCTTCTTCTAGGACCGAGTACCTCTACTATTGAATCTGCAACAGCGTTATAATCATAATACCCTGCATTTACAATAGCATCATAACATTGGCTAATGTTTGGTCATAAGTATTTTCTGGCATAAAGCCAATGAAATATCCCCGGTTTATAAGTATTTTGTTATTTTATAGTGACACTACTATGCACGAAAGCGAAATCTTTATATAGTAACTCATAGTTTCTATGTAGTAACTCAATGTTACCATGACAACATTAACCCAAAAAGAACGAGAAACAGTACTTATCTTATTCAAAGATTATACTACTTTTTATAATGCCAATTCAATTAGCAAAGTCCTCAATATAAGCCACGTGGGAGCTCAAAAAATCTTTAAACGGCTTCTTCAGGAGAATTTAGTAATAAGCAAAACCATCGGAAAATCCATAACCTATAAACTCAATTTTAATGATAATTATGTCAGCCAACTTGCCGCTTTTTTGCTCGCTGATGAAGCTAATAAATTCAAACGATGGAAAGAAGAATTTAAAGAACTCTTTAAGAGAGATAGAATTGTCATGTTGTTTGGTTCTGCTGTTAAAGATTATGCTCATGCTCACGATATTGATCTGATGATAGTACTAAAAAATAAAGAAGTCAAAGAAGTAAACGTTCTCATTAGGAAAAAAGAAGAAATCCTCCCTAAAAAACTTCACGCCATTAAATTAAACCATCAAGACCTCTTGGAAAATCTTAAAAAGAAAGAGAAAGCCTTCGCGGATATAATCAAAAATGCCATAATCCTTTATGGGCAAGATAAATATGTGGAGATATTAAAAAATGTCACAATCCTCTAAGCATGTTGAATGGTGCTTGAACAAAGCAAAGAAAGAAATTGAAGAGTGTAAAAAGCTTGGCGAGAGAGCAAAACACCGAGGACTATTAAAAACCAGCCCTAACATTGAAGAAGCGAAGAAGCATCTTGCTAAAGCAGAGCATGATTTTGATGGAATAACAAAATTTAGAGAGATTGGATTTTCCGACTGGTCAATGTTAGCAGGGTTTTATTGNATCTATCATAATTTTCTCGCCATCGCCGCTAAATTCGGTTACGAATCTTCAAATCAAACTTGCACTATTGCTTTGATACGGTTCCTCAAAGAGACAGGAAAAATCAACATTGATGAAAAATTTATTGAAGCTTTGGAATATGAAAAAATCGAAGAAAGTAAAGAGAACAGCGTCATAGAATTGAGGGAGGATTACACTTATGGCGTACAAATAACGGTCAAAGACGAAGCAAAAATCAACGAATTGAAAAAAATCTGCAAAGAACTTGTTGATATTACTAAAGAAATTATCTACAAATAATTCTGCCCCAAACTCCACACTTTACTCAGCTTTGCTGGAATTAACTAACTTTCAGGAAAAACTACGCCAAGCCCTAATGCTCAGGAGAATTAGAGACTCTTCCGCTCCTAAACTTTGGTCTGCGTTGCAGTTATCTTATTGCAAATTCACTCTTCAAAACTACATCTGGCAATGAGCCTGAGCGGAAAAAGACTCCTTCGGGGACGCTGCGCTCTCCCTTCGGTCGACCACATTGCATTCTCACTCCACTTCGTTCCGCAAACTTCTCATAATCCTGACGTTATACGAAATTGCGAAACGGCGCTAAAATACAAAACTTTAATAATTATCCAATTCTTTTTATTATTATGAACAATATCGAAGCAGAAGTTAGGAGTTTTGTTTCCAAAGAGCAATATAAAAAATTGCTGAGTTTTTTTAAACAAAATGCTAAATTACTAAAAGAAGATTATCAAGAAACTTTTTATTTTGATTGTGAATCAGATCTAAGAATACAAAGAAATAATTTTTTCTCTAAAATCTGGATGAAAAAAGGAAAAATTCACGATGACCATAGAGAAGAAATAGAAATAAAATTTGATAAAGATGAATTTGAAAAACTTGAAAAATTATTTCTTTCTCTTGGTTTTAATGTTCAGATTAAATGGTTCAGAAAAAGATTTGAGTTTCAATGGAAGGATATTACTGTTTGTTTAGATTTTACAAAAGGATACGGATACATCATTGAATTAGAAAAAATGACTTCTGAATCAAATAAAGAAAAAGAGTACGAAAACCTTAAACAGAAACTCAAATCTTTGAATGTGAACATTACCTCAAAGGAAGAATTTAATAAAAAGTTTCTTGAATATAAAGAAAATTGGAGGTCACTGACAAAAGATTAGGGGGTGCGTCGTTTCGCAACTCTCCTCGCTTCACTCGTCGGGACGCTGCGCTTTCGGGCTAACGCCCTCACCACGCCTAACACGGGATAAAAAGTTCGGCACTCAGCTCGTGCCTCACCAAAATTTTGCTCCGTTTCACTCCGCAAAACTTCTTTTATCCCGAAACGTTATACCAGACGCTAACTTTACAGCTCACTATTTTAAGGTGATTATTCATTTTCGAGGAGATGGTGTGCGAAGAGCGCCTCAGCAAGACAAAACGCCCATTCTCCAACAAACTGTCTTTTCCCAATGGTCTTAGGGTCAAGGCTGTAGATGCCTCCTTCAGGAATCTGTGACTTCTCAAGCAAGGACTTTGTCGCTAAATATTTGTTCACAACTCTTATCTCTTGGAGGAGATAGATGTGGAGCGTGTTTCTGAGTTCTTCCAGCTGGTTAAAATCTTTTAGGAATCCTGTCTTCGAGGGAAATTTTTTTCTCTTCTCTTTCAAGGAGACTTGTTCAACGATGATCTTGAAGTATTCGGCACACTTGCTTGTTAATCCTCTTACTAAGGAAAGGCCTTTTTCATCCTGAGCTTCTGTTAACATTTTTACGATCAGCATATAACGTTCAAACGCTTCATTTGCTTCTGTGCTGAGCATTTCAGAAACCTTCTTCTTTTAGGGATATATAAAGATAGCCCCGGGAGGATTTGAACCTCCGTCAATGGCTTTCTCCATAACTCCAAAGGCCACTATCCTTGGCCGCTAGATTCCGCAAGAACTCCCGAAAGAGTATCTCTCGACGGGGCTATGACCAAAGAGGCTCGGGAGAAAGGAAATGATACCTCTTTTAAAAGCTTCTATTCTAGAAAATTTTTGGTGAGTGTAATTCCGCACAAATTTTTTTAATCAGAGCATGCTGAGGAGGATTGCAAGTCTAAGGGTGATTCTTCTTCTGTATCCAATGCCTCGAACCTGAATGTCTCCATCTTCGTATGCTTCTCTGAGTGCCGCGGCCTTGTCTTCAGCCTGTTTCACGGTGTCGATGACGCCTTCTTTAACAACGACTCTTACTGTGGGAGAGGCTGCTCTTGCGTGGGAGGCAGCAGTGAATCTTCCTTGTCTTGTGGTGAGGGTGAAGTAAGAAAGGGTTCCATCTTCATGCGTGATCTGCGCGTCAATAATATCGTTTCTGAAGAGGGATTTGAACGGCGCTGGAATCTCGCTTCCTTGAACGTGTTGAAGTGTTGTAAAAATCTCAGTCGTTGTTTCTGGATGACTGACGCCTAGTGGAAGAATGAGTAAGAAAAGGAGAAAGGTAAGAAATGTTCTATTCATGAAAGAGTGAGGGTTTGCTTGTATTTAAGTTTAACTTCCTTTTCTTTTGTATCGTCCGCGCAATTCTACGGTGCGTAATCTTTCTAGGATTTTTGTTCCTTCTTGTGCTTCTTCTAGGTAGCCTTCAATGACTGCCTTGTAGGAAGGTTCATAGTGGCGCCAGTGCTTGCTTTCCAGCGCTTGTTTGAGCAGGTGAAGGTCTACAGCCTTGTGTTCAGCCTGCTCGTCGATGAAGCTTAAGCCGAAGTCAAGAAAGTAAATTCTTTTTTCTTGGAGGATCATGTTTGAGGTGGTGAGGTCTCCGTGGATGATATTGTTGTTGTGGAGAAGCGCGACTTGTCTGCCGATTTGTTCGCAGAGCTCTCTGCGTTTTGTTGGATTGAAAAAATCTAGGCAATCGGCGATCTTCTTTCCCGGGATAAATTGCATCGTGATCGTTCCTTTGGTTTCGTCAGCGGAAAGAAGCCTTGGGACAGGGATCAAGTGTGCTGAGCGTTCAAGCATTCTTGCTTCTCTTCTTGTTCGTTGCGTTCTTAGCTTCTCGTCTATTTCTTTTAATCTATAATGTTTAGGAGTTCTTTCTTTAATGAGGATGGCTCCTTTTCTAAAGAGTTTTGCTTCCGCTCCTTGTGCGATGAGGGTGTTTATCATCCGAGGCCCGGGATTTTTCCTTGTAGCTTCTTCATGAGTTTTTCTGGGTCGTTTCCTTTCATCATCTTCATGAGTTTCTTGCTTTGTCTGTATTGTTTTAATAATTCTCGCACTTCTTGGACTGAAGTGCCTGACCCTTTCGCTATTCTTTCTACTCTGCTTCCGTCTAAAAGGTCTGGATTCTCTAATTCGTTTTTTGTGCAGGATTGGAGAATGTGCTTCCATTTTTTCAATTTTTCTTGTTGGACGTCGAGCATTTCTTTCGGGATTTTCGCGTTTCCAAAACCAGGAAGGAGCTCAGCGATTTTTGACAGCGGTCCCATCTTTGTCATGGCTTCCATTTGTTCGTACAAGTCGAGAAAGTTGAAGTCTCCTTTGAGCAGTTTTTTCCCCAAATCTTGTGCTTGTTCTTCGCTGACTGCTTCTTTCGCTTTTTCTAATAATAATTCTAGATCTCCCATTCCCAATAACCGAGAGACAAATCCTTGGGGGTTGAATGGTTCGAGGTCATCCGCTTTTTCTCCAACGCCGAGGAAGAGCATTGCCGATTGTGAGGCTGAGCATGCGGAGAGCGCTCCTCCTGCTTTTGCTGTTCCGTCCATCTTTGTTGCGATGACTCCGGTGATCTGGCAGGCCTCGTGGAAGGATGCTGCCTGGTGTTGTGCTGCTTGACCGATGTCCGCGGAGATCACGAGGATGCGTTCTTCTGGATGGATGAGTTGGTCGAGCGTTTCTAGTTCTTTGATGAGGTCTGCGTCGAGCGCGTGTCTTCCTGCGGTGTCTATGAGAACTAAATCATAGTTGTTTAATTCTTTTTCAAAAGTTTTGTATATTTTTATTGGATTTTTCTCGTTTTTATCAATGAAATATGGGATATTAATCTGTTTGCATAGTTGTTCGAGTTGGTCCATGGCTGCTGGCCTGTGGACGTCGAGGCCAAGTGTTGCTACTTTGAGGCCGCGTTTGGTGAAGTGTTTAGCGAGTTTTGCGGCGGTCGTGGTTTTTCCAGATCCCAACAGCCCCACAAGTAAAATTTTAAATGGTTTTTTGGTAATTTCGATTTTTCTTCCTTCTCCTCCTAGGAGCTTGACGAGCTCTTCGTACACGATCTTGACGAGGTACTCTTTTTGCGTGAGTCCTGCTGGTGGTGCCTCTTTGAGCCCGCGTTCTTTGATGTTTTTGGAAAGTTGGAAAACAAGTTTTACATTAACGTCTGCGTGGAGGAGTGCGCGTTGGAGGTCTCTGACAAGGTCGTCAATCAGTCTTTCATCAACAAACATGGCTCGCGCGACTCTTGACAAGGTTGCTTTCAGGGATTCGCTGAGCTTTTCTAAAACCATAAAACTTTAGGAACGAAGAATCTTTATAAACTTATTCAAGATTCGTTTTGAGAATGACNGAGTTTGTGTGTTTGCGGGATGCTTATCTAAAAGAATTGGANACGGTTGTTAAGGAAGTGCGAGAGGGCTGTTTTATCCTTCTTGAAAAAACCGTCTTCTATGCTCAGGGTGGCGGGCAGCCTTTTGATGTGGGAAGTATTTTCAGGGGAAGCGAGGAGTTCAAGGTGGTTTCTGTNAGGAAGGGTGAGGGAGGAGCGATGCATCAGGTTGAAAGGCCGGGATTAAATCCAGGTGACCNTGTTCGTTGTGTNGTTGATTGGAAGCGGCGTTACAGGTTGATGCGGATGCACACTGCTTCTCATTTGTTGGCTGCGTTGTTGAATAAGGAGTTGGGAGTGAAGATTACGGGAAACCAGCTTGACGTGGAGAAGTCGAGGATTGATTTTAATCTTGATGTTTTTGACAGGAAGCAGATTGAGGGATTTTTTGTAAGGGCGAACATAGTTGTTGAGAGAGACGCTCTTGTAAAGGTTTATGCGCTTCCAAAAAGGGAGGCTTTGAAGATTCCTGATGTGATAAAACTCGCCGGAGCGTTTCCTCCTGAAGTTGAGGAGTTGCGTATTGTGGAGATTGAGGGGGTTGATATTCAGGCTGATGGTGGGACCCATGTGAAAAACTTGAGAGAGGTGGGAAAGCTAATTTTTTTGTCAGCGGAAAATAAGGGGAAGAGTAATAGAAGGATTTACTTTAACTTGGATCCTTAAAGGTTCAACTGCTTCATTAAATCTTCGGCGTTGAATTCTTTCAAGTCATCAAGTTCTTGTCCTGTGCCAAGATAGAGAATGGGTTTTCTTGTGATATAAGAGGCTGAGATGATTGCGCCGCCTTTTTCGTCGACGTCTGCTTTGGTGAGGATGATTCCATCGATGCCAACGCTCTTGTCAAAGGTTGTTGCCTGTGTGACGACGTCGTTTCCGACGATTGATTCGCCGACAAAGATTTTGAGGTCTGGCTTTGTTACTCTGACAATTTTTTCCATTTCTCTGACAAGGTCTGTGTTGGAGTGGAGCCTTCCTGCGGTGTCGATGAGGACAACGTCGATGGTGTGTGCTTTCGCGTAGGAGATTGCGTCGAACGCGACTGCTGCGGGATCGCTCTTGTATTCGTGGCTGATGAGCTTGACGTTGAGCCTTTCAGCCCAGGATTTNAGCTGTTCGATGGATGCTGCGCGGTAGGTGTCTGCTGCTGCGAGGACGACTGAGAGGCGGTTTTTTTTGAGCAGGTGTGCNAGCTTTGCGATAGTCGTTGTTTTTCCTCCACCATTGACGCCGAAGAGGCAGATGATGAAGGGTTTTCTTTCTCTCGCTCGTTGGATGAGGNTGAATGGCGCTGCTGGAAACAAGCTGCGGATGCTTTCCCTGAGGCTTGAGACGATTGTTGCCTCGACTTCCGAGCGTTTGAGGGGTTGGTTTGCGAGTTGTTGTTTGAGGTCTTCTTTGATTTTTTCTATGACTTCCACGGAGGTGCTGCTTTCNAGTAACGCGAGTTCTAGGTCCCAGAATAATTCTTCGAACTCTTCTGAGGAGATTTTTTTTGTGGTTATCTTTTCTGCGATCTTCTTGAAGAATCCTTTTTCAGGTTCTTTGNTTAGTTCTGGTTGAGCNGGGAGGTGTTTTTCTTCAGATGGTTTTCTTTCAGGAGCTTTTTTTTCTTCAGCAGGCTCTTGTTTTTGTTCTTCGAATTGTTGTTGGATTTTTTCAAGAACGCTTTGTTCTGTTTTGGGCGTTTCTTCTTGGGCTGGTTTTTCTTCTACTTTTTTTGTGAACGAGCCCACGACTTCTTTGAGTTTTTCTTTGAGAAACTTGAACATGGGATGAGGGAGGCGGGAGCTTTTAAAAATGTTTGCTTAGTGGAGGTTTTTGTGCAGGTGTTCTGCTTCATGCACTTTTTCTTTCCTGATCAAGGAGCGCAGTTTGGAGAATTCGCTGCTGAAGAGTTTTTCTTCTGGTTGGGGGTGTCTGAAGGCGGGGTGTACTTTTTCGAAGTGAGTGCTGGCTGTTTTTTTCTTTTGTTCTTTTTTGCTTATTTCTCCTACAAAAAGTTGTTGGAAGAGGTGGAGAGCGTCTTGCTCGTTGTTTTTTGTTAAGGATCTTCTGAGTTGTTTGAATTTTTTGTCGAAGGATAGGGTTCCTTGGGTGTGGAGTTCTCTGTAGGTCGGGGTGACAGTAGGGAGGTTGAGGTCAAAAATGATGTGTGTTGGTTTTTCTCTTGCGAAGTGCTCCAGTCTTTCAAGGTACACATCTTTGAAGAGTGTGCGGATGATCTTGTAGAGTTCATGGCGTTTTTCTTGGTCAACGACTTCTGCGAGGTGGTTGTACGCGATCCAGAGTTCTGCGTATTTTTTCAATCCTAGGGGAAAGTTGTGCTTGTTGAATGCTGAAGAGACNCCATGGCGCATCTTCTGGAAGGTTTGGATAACAACCTTGTAATGGTAGATTTCTTGGAAGAAGGTGTAGTGGCGTTGGATGTAGTTTAAGATAATGGTGATGTCTTCTTCTGCTGGCTGAGAGGATGAGATGTCGAAGGCGATGATTCTTATCCGGTTCATTTCTTCTGACAGGCGTTGGATGTCTCCTTGCTCCGCGAAGAGATAGGCTTGGTTGATCCTGAGGTAGGATTCGAGTTCTTTGGAGATGAGGTCCATTATTTTAAGAAGGTGTTTTTGTTGTTCTTCTGGAAGTTTCTTGAAGTTTTGTTCGAAGTCGAGATACTGGTTGATGGCGCTTTCGAACTCTTTTTTGCTTATTGCTACCCTGATCCTGTGGAGGGTGTCCTCTGGGGAGGGGAGTGTGGTCATGTGTTTTTTCTGGGTAAGGGTCAATAAAAGCCTTTCTCAATGATCGAAGGCTTCGAGTTGTTTTAAAAAGGTGGTGGCGTAGGATCCTTTTGGAAGNGTAAATTGTATATTGTTGTTGTCTGTCTTGAAATCCGTTACGTTGACAAACAAGGGCCTGAGTGTTGTGACGGGCATTATTTCTGGAAATGTTCTGATGATGAAATCGTCGAGGGTGATAGTTTGTTCTTTTAAAACTTCAAGGCAGAAGCGTTCGACAAGTGGATCTTGAAATTCAGTGTCAAAAGCAATCAGAGGAATGTGCATTTGCTGTTTTATTTCGTTTACAAAGAAAAATCCTTGAAATTCGAACGCATCTTTGTACTTGTTTTTTAGGTAACGTTTTGAGGTTTCGTTCCAGACAAAGGATTGAAATGCGTGGATGTACAGGGAGAGGAGTTTTTTGTCCAGCGTTTGTAAGGCGCCGACGAAATCGTTGGGGTAAAAGGTGAGGTGTTTCTGTGNTTCATTATGGTNGATGAGACNGCATGCTTTTTTAAAATCTTTTTTCAAAATTGCTTTTCCTATCTCTGCGTTGTTCTCGCTGAATCGTTGTTCNCCAAAATAATTAACGAGAAAGTTTATCTTCGGAGGTTTTTTGCTTACCCTGATCTTGAAAGAATTTCCGTTGAGCGTTCCGAGGGAGAGGGGCTTGTCTCTTGTGGTAAGAGGTGTGAGTTCGAGGTTGGGGTGATGAAGCTTGTTGATTCGTTCTTCGCTAACGTGAAGGAGAGAGAAGTGTTGTGTTGTGACTGCGAATTTGTCTTTTGATCCTGCATAACTTACATATCTTCTTGGAATCTTGAGTGTGGAGCAAAAAAATTTAACGACATCAAGGGTGTTCATGTTTTTCTTCTTGACCTTGACATAGAGGTANGGTCCTGGTGATCCTGTGATATCAAGGAGCTCCTCGACGACGAAGTCTTCNGGTTGTTCTACAAGCATCATTTTTGGTTTTGGGAGTTTATGTCATCCTTCTTTGTATAAAAGAGTTGTTAAAACTTCAGGTCTTTTTCCAGGATTTCTGAAGAAATCTTTATAAATTTGAAAAAAGAGAGGTGATGGAAAGATTTTGTATTTGAGAGAGTGGTGTGCAAAGAGTTTGTGATTGGCTGTAAAATTTACGGAATTCTTAGGACAGGCTTAATTTAGAGAAAGCCTTTTAAAGAGTTTTAAATCATCAATTTTATGGAAGATGGAACCAAAGTTGGTCCGCCAAAGGAAATCAAGCAAGTCAGCGAAGTGATGTGGGAGCTTCCGAAAACCTATAAGGAAGGAATGCAAGTTCCAGCGAGAATCGTCGCCACGAAAAAGCTCTTACAAGAGATGGACTTTGGAGTGTTTGACCAATTAACAAATGTAGCATGCCTTCCTGGAATCCAAAAATATGCGTATTGCATGCCTGATGGACACTGGGGATACGGATTTCCAATAGGCGGCGTTGCGGCGTTCGATACGACAGAAGGAGTGATAAGTCCTGGTGGAATTGGTTTTGATATTAACTGCGGGATGAAGCTTCTTCGGACGAATCTGACCTACCAGGAGGTAGCTCCAAAAATAAAGCAGTTGATTGATTTGTTGTTTGAGAAGGTTCCTGTTGGTGTGGGATGCAAGGGTTTTGTGAAGTTGGATAAAAAACAGTTTAATGAAATGTTGGTTGATGGTGTGAAGTGGTGTGTTGACAATGGCCTTGGATGGAAAGGGGATGTGGAAAGAACAGAGGGTTATGGGAAGATTCAGTGGGCTGATCCTTCGAAGGTGAGTCAGCGTGCGATTACTCGTGGTATTGACCAATTGGGAACGTTGGGATCTGGGAATCATTATTTAGAAATTCAAGTTGCTCATAAGGAAGGTATTCATGACAGGAAGATTGCGAAAGTATTTGGAATTGATCAGGATGAGCAGATTGTGGTGATGTTGCATTGTGGCAGTCGAGGTTTTGGCCATCAGATTGGCACAGATTATTTGAAGATGTTTGAGGAAGCGATGAGAAAATATAAAATTAAAGTGAGAGATCGTGAGTTGGCGTGTGCTCCTTTTTCATCTAAAGAGGGTCAGGATTATTATGGAGCGATGGCATGCGCTGCGAATATGGCCTTCGCGAATCGACAAGTTATTATGCATAGAATTAGAGAAGCATTTTCAAAAGTGTTTGAGAGAAGCGCTGAGGATCTTGGAATGAATTTAGTGTATGATGTTGCGCATAATATTGCGAA
>C687J35174_10011194_pt1 | contig 11064 bp, 11 predicted proteins | sample RifCSPhighO2_01_FD_35174 | JGI IMG/M metagenome (IMG submission 35174) | reverse complement strand
TATTTTAGAGAAAGGTGAAAAGATTATTTTTAATATGCATCTGGACCAGCGAGCTACGCGGTATGAGGGTGTAACTGCACATTCAGGTGAATACGAAGGGGAAGTGGTAAAAAAAGAAGCAGAGAGAATAAAAAAAGCCGTAGAAGTTTTTAATAATCCAACGGTCAAGCCAGTCCAGTTTGGATGAAATTACTTTTTTAATTCGGTAGCTACCGGTTTGGATGAAGTCAGAAAAACGGTATCATTTTTATGTTCAGTACGGTGTGCTTTCAAATCTAAGTTGATCTTTAAAATAACTAATACTACTACGGCGGCAGTCGGGAGGCTCAGGACCAAAGTCGCAATTCCACCCAGCATAACAACGATATGCATTATAACGATTCTCTTGTAGGGGGCAAAGAGCAATTCTTGAGTCGTGGTTTTTAAATATTCTTTTTGGCCGAAGTAGTTATTTATTAAAGATACACCGTGACTTACTAAAAGTGCTAGAAGAGAAATAGAGAGGAATAATGGGCTAATTGGTTGACCATAATATCCGTTGAGGAAGAAGATAAAAAAGCCGTGTGCTAAACAAAAGCCGGCATAATGAATTGCAAAAAAGCCGGTAACAATTCCTCTAGCCAAGCGGTCGCTAAGTTGGCGCGGACCTTCGTATTTACCAAATGGTGCGGCGAGCATTTTAATAAAGTGATAAAATCCAATCACCAAGTTTTCTGCCCAGTAGAGGATCAAGACATCCATCGCCCCCCAGCTATAAAAAATTACCCCAACTAAGGGTACTAAGTTAGAGAGGACTAAAAATAGTGTCGAAATTTTATTAGATTTTGAATGTGAGTTAAATTTGTCCATGGACATATTTTAAACGATTGAACCGGTTCAGTCAATTAAATAAAACAGTCTTGACTTGCGTCAAGACTGTTTAGTTCATTACGATAAGCCGAATTCTGTTGCTTAACCACAGAGGTGATTAAGTTGCAATCATTTCTCTAGTCCTAGTGTTGCCACTAGGATCATTAGCGAGCGAACTTATAGCGTCTTTCGACACTCTGCTCTTGCTTGCGGACAAGGATTTAGCCGTTTCACTTCCAACCTTTTTCCCCGAGGTCGGAACTAAGCTGTAACTCTTGATAATCCAAGAATTTGGGGTTTAGCTTTCCTAGTCTTTTCAGACTAAGACGTCTCTGCTCGCACCTATTTCCCGATAAATTATCGGGGTAGGCGGGTGTTACCCGCTGTCTGTTACTCTGACTTACGTCAGAGTGCAAGTTCGGACTTTCCTAGCCGATTTACACCGGCTCGATTGCTTGTAATGAACGAAAGTATAATAACAGATTTTAGTGGTTTTGTCAAGCGAAAAAAGTTAGTATTAGCCAGATTCTAGTACAAATTAAGTAGTATTAGTTTGCTATTATTTACGCCAGGCTGTACAATTCAGATGAGTAAAATATAATTTTAGCTATTATGTTAAATTTTTCTTATTTAATATTAATTATTGTGGGAGTGGTGTTGTGGGTAATTTTTTTAATAAGTTTTCTTATACCAAGAATTATTTTTAAAGTAAATCCTAAAGAGTTCGAATTGTTAATACAAGAGATACGGAATACCGGGAGATTGCTTCTGTCTAATCGTTGTGGCGGTAGGATGGGTTGGATAAATTTTACTTTTGGATTTTTGGGGGTAGAAATTTATAACACGGGAATAATAATTAAACCAGTATTTTTGCAATCCGTTGCCGTTAAGAAAGAAGAAATCACGGAAATTAAAAATTGCCACCACCTTATCACTCCGGGGATAAAAATAGTACATAAGTCTGATAAAATTCGAGGGTCAATCTATTTATATCTTAGATTAGAAGAAAATATTGTACAAGAACTTATGAGTAAGTAGCTCAATTGGAAGACACCAAATTTATGGCCAAAGTGGTTTACATAATACCGGGGTACCAACACACGACAAGCTTAAAGAGCTATAGAGAAGTAGCTCGGTATTTTAAATTACGTAATTACCAGGTAGAGCTCCTAAAGATAAACTGGGCACGTCGAGCAATGAGTGATTACGTGGCGGAGGCAACAGAACAGGTCGCCCGTCATAAGAAGAACGATGTGATCTGTCTTTTTGGTTTTTCCTTTGGTGCGTTCATTGCTTTAAACCTGGCTGAAAAAATTATTCCCAAGTATTTAATTCTAGGGTCTTTGTCCCCATTTTTTAAAGAAGACTTATCTTATCTCAAAAAAATCTGGAAAGAATTTTGGGGCAAAAGAAGAATTAAGGATTTTGAAAATTTTTCTTTTAATAAAATTGTTAAAAAAGTAAAATTTAATAAGACATATTTGTTAGGTGGCGGTGATGAGTCGCCCGAGTTAAAAAGAAGATTAAAAGAGGCGGTAAAAAAGATTAAGAATTCTAAACTGTATTACGCCGACCAAGTAGGACACGATTTGGGTCATAAGAATTATTTAAAATTGGTAAAAGCAATAGTTTCAACGATATGACAGAAATAAAATTGGGTAAGTATAGGCATTACAAAGGTAAAGAATACGAAGTGTTAGGAATGGTTAGACACAGCGAAACACTGGAAGAATTGGTGTTGTATCGCGCGTTGTATATTACGCCCGAATTTGGAGCGAATGCGCTGTGGGTTAGGCCAAAGGTAATGTTTTTGGAAAACGTACTCGTGGACGAAAAAGAGGTGCCGCGGTTTAAATATATCGAAGAGTAGTTTTTTATGTTATACTATACTCAAGATTTTTAATACATTTTTTATGCAGAAAGAAAACAAAAAGCCCGCGACACAAAAGATCGCCGTTATCGGTGCTGGGGCGGTCGGGTCGGCCGTAGCCTACACCTTAATGGTAAAGAACCTTGCCCCAGAGGTGGATTTGATCGATATCGACTTACAGAAGGAAGAGGGGGAAATAATGGATATTGACGACGGTATGAGTTTTGTGGAAACTGGTTCTGTTAGAGGAGCGACCTTTAGGGATGCGGCCAAAGCAGATATTATTATTGTGACCGCAGGTCTACCACAAAAGCCCGGAGAAACACGCTTGGATTTGGTTAAGAAAAATCGGGTGATTCTAGAGTCAATTTTTAAATCGATCGGCAAACTAAAACCGAGCGCTATTGTTTTGTTGGTAGCTAACCCGGTAGATGTTTTGACTTATGTGGCCCAAGAGATTTCTGGTTTACCGAAAAACCAAGTTTTTGGAACCGGCACCGGTCTTGATACCGCACGGTTGCGTTCCGAACTTTCCCACTATTTAAATGTTTATGCTCAGAATATTATTGGATATGTTTTGGGTGAACATGGAGATAGCGAGTTTGTTGCTTGGAGTTCGGTTAGCGTCGGGGGGGTGCCTTTGAAACAACTTAAATTGCCCACCTCGGCCTTAGTAGAGATCGAGAAAAAAGTAAAAAGTGCCGCTTATGCGATTATTAACCGCAAGGGAGCGACATTTTATGGTATTGCTTTAACAGTCGCAGATTTTGTAGAGGCTATTTTGTTCAATCAACATAAAATTATGCCTGCCTCAGTACGCTTAGACAAATGGAATGGCATCAGCGGATTATGTCTTGGTGTGCCAGCTATTATTGGCCGAAGTGGGGTAGAGGGCGTCTGGCCGTTAGAATTGGACCGAGGAGAAAAAAAGAAATTTGAATATTCGGCTAAGACTATCAAATCATTGCTTTAAAAAGTTTTCTTGATTATGACGGAAACTAAGAGTTTTCCTAAGCCGCCGGTCCTTAAGAAATTAATCGGGCCGAGTTTTATTATTTTAGCTTTGGGGCTAGGATCGGGCGAGGTGATACTTTGGCCTTATTTAGTTGCTAATTATGGTTTAGGCATTGCTTGGGGCGCACTCCTTGGAATTACCTTCCAGTATTTTATCAACATGGAGATCGAGCGTTATGCTCTTGTTAAAGGTGAAAGTGTTTTTGTTGGTATCGCCAAGGTCTGGGGCGGGGCAGTTTATTGGTTTATTATCTCCACGTTTATTGGTTTTGGTTTGCCGGGCATAGTTGCTGCTTCGGCCAAAGTTTTGGGAGTAGTTTTGGGTATAGAAAATTTTAAATGGTTAGCCATTGGTCTTTTACTAGTGATCGGTCTAATCTTAAGTGCTGGTAAAACCGTATATGGCATGATGGAGAAGATTACTAAAACAATCCTACTTTTAGGCGTGCCCTTTATCTTTATTTTAGCTCTATCCTTAAGTACTGGCGCTGATTGGAGCGCCCTCGCCGCCGGGTTAGCCGGTCGAGGGGAGGGTTTTAATTTTTTACCAGCAGGCATTGCCCTCGCAACATTTTTAGGAGCATTTGCTTATGCCGGAGCCGGTGGGAATCTAAACCTAACACAGTCAATCTATGTTAAGGAAAAGGGCTATGGTATGGGGAAATACTCGCAAAAGATAGCTAGATAGCTTGTTTATTCGGTAAAAAAGGCGCCGAACAAAAAGTAAAGTTGACTGGTGAAAAATTTGTTTTAGACGAGGAGAGCAAGAAAAATTTTCGCGCTTGGTGGAGGTTGATAAGTTTTGAGCATCTATTAATTTTTTGGTTTGTTGGGCTACTGTCTATGTGTTTACTTATGCTCTTGTCGTATGCGACGGTTTATGGCTCTAGTGGTAATAATGTTGAAGGAATAAATTTTGTTGTTAACGAAGGAGGAGTAATTGGGGGAATGATTAGCCCGTCATTGGGAATAATTTTTTTAATCGTGGTAGGAATAATGTTGTTTCAAACCCAGTTGGGGATTATGGATTCAACCTCACGCATCATGGCGGAGAATCTAGCGATACGTCAGGTAGAATCCAAACAAAAGAAGACCATAAATTTATCTCGCATATATTTTATATTTCTTTGGGCGCAGATTGCTTTCGGCATAATCTTATTTTTGTTTAACGTTTACGAGCCAAAGACTTTAATCGTTTTGGGGGCGGTAATAAACGCGGTCGCGATGTTTGTCCATACCGCACTGGTGTTTGTGGCAAACCATAAAATTTTACCCAAAGAATTCCGCCCACGTTGGTGGCGGAAAATTCTGATGATCGGAATATTTTTATTTTTTGGTTTCTTTAGTAGCATTGTTATTTGGGATAAATTTTTTCGTTAGTTAAAAATACAAATTAAAAAACAAGAGACCCGCTTTTAGCGGGTCTTTTGTCTAACTGGATGAAGGAGGCGGGGGAGGGGGCATGTCCGGAGCCTTGGGGGCTTCGTAGTGCGATGTGGTAGCACTTGTAGCTACCACTTCTTCCGGCATAATGATGGCGGCGACGATGTACAAAAGTACAAAGGGTACCACACCAGTAATGATTAGAAGGAATAAATAGGCGAGTCGACACAAAGTCGAATCAATGTCGAAATATTCCGCCAAACCACCACAAACCCCAGCGATTTTGCGGTCAGTTTTGGACCGATAGAGTTTTTTCGCCATAAAGCTTAAGGTTAAAAATTAAGCCAAAGGTATAGTACCATTTTTAGACTTCGATTACAACCGGAAGAACCATTGGGCGCTTCTCGGTTTTGGTGTAGAGGAATTGGCCAACATAATCACGGATTTTATTTCGGATGTAGTTGGTATCAGCCCAAGAGAGGGGATCAGAATCAATAACCATCTTTTTTACACGGTGGCGTAGATCTTCGATCAACTCTTTGTTGCTTTTTAGGAAAACAAAACCACGGGAAATGATATCTGGATTTTGAATTAGTTTTCCAGTATGGGTGTCGACGGTTGCGATAACCACGACCATGCCATCCTCGGCCAATACTTGGCGATCACGAAGAACCACGTTGGTTTCGTCGCTCACGGCTAAACCGTCGACAAAGACATAATCGGCCGGTAGTTTTTCTTGAGTCAAGGTGCCAATGCCATTTTTGAATTCAATAACTTGGCCATTGTCAGCGATAAAGACGTGGTCTTTGCTGTAACCCATGGATTCGGCAACCCGGGCGTTGTAATGTAATAGGAAGTGATTACCTTCGATCGGTACATAATACTTTGGGCTTAGGAGACGGATCATCAACTTGACGTCATCAGCTTTAGCATGGCCGCCGGCATGGACGTCCATCATTTGGTAATGAATTACCTCAGCTCCCTTACGGAAGAGAGTGTCTTTTAGACGTTGAACAGTTCGTTCGTTGCCAGGGATAACGGAAGAAGAAAAGACGACAGTATCGCCAGCTACTAGTTTGATCATGCGATGTTCGCCGTTCGCGATCCGCATTAACGAAGCATTCTTTTCACCTTGGGCACCGGTACAGATGATAACTACTTTATCATCTGGGTAGTCATTTACATTTTTTAAGTCGATTAAAGTTTTGGGATTAAACTTTAGGTAGCCTAAAACTTTGGCAATCTCGATATTGCTCTTCATACTAAATCCATCGAGTGCGACAATTTTACCGTATTTTTCGGCTACCTCGATAATCTGTTTGATACGAGCAAGCAGAGAAGCGAAGGTCCCAATGATTAAACGTCCGGGAGCTTTGCCGATGATGTCATCTAAGTTTGTGCCAATCTCTGATTCAGACATCTGGTGACCGGGTTGAGAAGCATTGGTACTATCGGAAAGGAGCGCCAAGACACCACGACTGCCAATTTGAGCGATCCTTTGTAAATCAGCTGGTTTGTCTCCAGATACTGGTTGGTAGTCGAATTTCCAGTCGCCAGTATGGACGATTGTTCCTTCTGGTGTATGCACAACTACACCCATGGAATCAGGGATGTTGTGGTTTAGGTGGAAAAACTCCAACTCAAACACACCAAGCCGCAGCTTGTCCTCTAAAGTTAGGTTATGGATATTTAAAGGTTGAGTGCCTTTGTAGTCTTCTTGACGCTTTTTAATAATGGCGTTAGTTAAAGGCAGGCCATACATCGGCGGGTAGCCAAGTTCAGGAATTAAGTGGGGGATACCACCAATATGGTCATAATGAGCGTGGGTAATAATAACGCCTCGAATGTTTTTTTCTTTACCGCGGAGATAACCAATGTTGGGAATGATGTAATCAATCCCAGGCATGTCTTCTTCGGGGAACTGAAGACCCATGTCAATAATAATGATGTCATCACCATACTCGAGTAGAGTACAGTTGCGTCCGACTTCCTCTAAGCCGCCCAAGACGGCGATGCGCAATTTTTTTTCGGTTTTAATACCGATGCCCGCTTCACGAAAACGGGCGAAAGACGGTCGGTAATTTGGTCGTCTATTCCCGTCCGTGCGGGGTCTTTGTGGTTTACGATTTCTTTCACTAATCATAATGAAGATTTAATTAATTTAAATTAAGTTAATACCAGACTAAAATTGGTTACTTAAGCGTAACATTATTTAGCGCGGTAAAAAGAGAAGTTTGGTTTACTAATCTTGTGGGGATGGGGAGAGTTGAACTCCCACAGTATTGCTACTACTAGCTCCTGAAGCTAGCGCGTCTACCGGTTCCGCCACATCCCCGAAGGTTTTTTGTTACTTCCAGTCCCAGGTAGTCTTTACGTACCAATTAGAAAGAGAATTATAGCGTTCTGGTGGAGAACTGATTTCGCCAATCGTTATTCCTTTGATGCGTTTGTTGGCTGCAAAAGTGTGGCGGGGGGCATATAAAAAAATTGCTGGCAGTTCGTCGACGATTATGGTTTGAAATTTTTCATATAGTTTTCCGCGGGCGACATTATCTGATTCGGTTCTGGCATCTTCTAAAATTTTATCTACGTTACGATTTACGAATCCTGCCAGATTTAAGCCAGGGTAATCAGTTTGGGACGAATGCCAAAAGGGATAAGGGTCAGCATCGTGACCTAAAACCTCTCCATAAAGTAGTATATCAAATTCGCGTGTGCGTAATATTTCTCGATTAATCGAACGAGGTGAAACAGCGGTAATAGTGGTTTGGATTCCAAGTTTTTTCCACATTAAAGCGATCAATTCAGCTACCTTCTGGTATTCTGGCGTATCAGCAGTGGTGAGACCAAGGGTCAAAATATTGCCATCCTTATCTTTGCGATAGAAAGATTGGTCTTTACTCATTTCTCTGCGTACAATGTCTCGGATTTCTTGGTTGATCCGGTCTAAAGTACTGGAAACGACTTCAGGAGTCGAACTGGCGGTTTCCTGAATTTGCTTGATTTCCTCACTGTAATTTTTAAGGAGTTTTTCTTGGCGCAGTTTAAAATATTCTTCTGGTTGGACATGTGACCATTTTTTGTCTAAAAGAGCGTTGGCTTCTTCGTAATTTAGATCAATTTTTTTAACATCATCTTTAAAACCTAAATTGCCGGGTAAAATAGGGGAATGTATAGAGGTGCCGGTGCCGGCGAGGGCTTCGTTAATAATTTTGTTTTTATCGATTGCTAATGCTAAGGCACGGCGTAGGTCAGGCGATTTTAAAAGAGCCTGTTGGTCTTGGTTAAAAAATAGGGCGGTATATTGTTGTAGGCGAATATCATAGGTAGCAATGCTTTTACCGGTGATTTTTTCTTGGAGATTCCGAGGCACGAAGCTGATCGCGTCAATACCTTGCCCCTTTAAGGCATCAACAGCCTGGGCATAATCGTTAAATACCTTGAAGGTCAGTCTCTCTAGGTAAGGTTTTTGGTTATAGTAGTTTTCGTTTCGGACTAGGATATAAGATTGGATGTTACCAGAGTCGTCTTTAATAAGTTTGCTAAATTTCCACGGACCAGTACCGATGGTGTGTAAATTGTTTTTAGCCAACTTCATGCCGTTGGGAGTGATTTCTCCCCAAATGTGTTCTGGTAAAATGCCGATGGTTAAACTGGATAAAAACGGCGTAAATGGTTCAGACAAAGTGAAACGAACGGTTTTTTCGTCAACTTCTTCGATTTTTACACCCTGGAAAGAGACAATCAAAGGGCTACCTACGTCAGGGTTTTGGATCGTCTCGAAGGTGTAGAGGACGTCGCGCGCCGTGAATGGCTCGCCGTCTGACCACTTAACGTCATCATGGAGTTTGATCTCGTAAGTTTTTTTGTCGTTACTTAGGGTATGTTCCTTAGCGAGATCAGGCTGTAATCCATTCTCTAGATCATAACGGAACAATCCAGAGTAGACGAGGGTGGTTAGATCTAGGTCAATATCATTAGTCGAGGCGAAAATTGGGTTAACAAATTTTGGTTGTCCTAAAATGGCTTCGGTGTAGTCGCCGCCATTTTGCGGGACGGTTTCTATGTGTGAATAAAGAAAAATTCCGAGTGTAGATATCAAAGTCAGTACAACCAAAGTCGAAGCGGCATTAATGATAATTTTTTCCGTGCGACTCAAAAAATTAGGCAGATATTTAAACTGGTTGCTTTTGGGCCAGATTGAGCCTCGAGTATGCCGAAATAGTTTTTTATCCAAGGCATTACTGACGACTGGTTTGCTGGCGTGACGTTTTTTGAAAGACGCGAAAATTTTATCCCAACGCATGGTAGTTTTTAAAGTTCTTGAAGAAGTTTACAGAACGAGACGAACCAAAGAAATTACAAAGAAGACAATAGCGATTCCAATTGTCGCGTAATGAAGAGTTTTGTCGATCCCGCGTTTGGTGCTGTAAATGTTACTTGATCCACCAAAGACACCACTTAATCCAGAGCCCTTTTGTTGGAGAAGGATAACGAGGGTTAAAAGAATGGCTAAAACAAGTTGAATAACGCTAAATACAGTTTCTTGCATAAATGATGGAAGTCGAATGTTTAATACAAAAATTATAGCACAAAGATTGGGAAGTGTCAATCCGAGCCATGGTTTAGCGGTTTTTGTTTAAAAGAGCGGCCTTTAACAAATAGACAGGAGTGTGGTATAATTGGTTTCATGAACGTATATAAGGAATAAGAAACCTGGTTATGGATTTTCCCAATAACCCTATTCGGTGGTATAAGAAGCCAAGCGGGGTAATCATGATTATTTTCGGAGTTGTTGCCCTCGGATTATTATTTGGTTTTATAGCTCTGCTTAGCAATTATTGGTGGAATATTCGAGCGGGGCGAGGGGATTTGATTAGAGATCGTGTTTATGCCGGTTTCACAGCGGCCAATAAAAATACAGCTACTAGAACAACTGTGACGCGCGAAGAATTGGAAACAGCAGACGATCCTTATTTAGGGAATGTTGATGCGCCAATTGTGATTGTACAGTTTATAGACTTCCAATGTCCAAATAGTCTGGCGGCCCAGCCAATTTTACAACAGGTTTTAGGCCGTTACGGACAAAAAGTTAAACTAATTGTGCGGGATTTTCCAATTGATTCGCTTTATTATAAATCTAGCGAGCTCTCGAGTTTGGCTTATTGTGCCAAAGAGCAAAATGCTTATTGGGGCGTTCATTCTTGGTTATTTGCTGAGCGTGAGCGATTTTCTGGAGGTGCGACCACGGAATTAATAAGTGAAGCTGTTGAATTGTTTGGTTTGAAAAAGGATCTGTTTTTAAGTTGTTTAAATTCCACTCGTCCTAAAACCGAAGTGAACAAAGACTACGCTGATGGATATAACGTGGGGGTGGGGGGAACGCCGACTTTTTTTGTGAATGGTGAAAAAGTTGAGGGTGTAGTGCCGTTTGAGGTTTGGGATGGATATTTAAAGAATGTCAATTAATCAGTATGTCGAAGAAATACTTTTTAGTATTTACATTTCTTACAACCTTGTTTTTATTCTCTCCGTTTTTAGTTTTGGCACAAGGCACAGAAGATGTTCCTCCGGAATTAAATCCGATTTGTTGGCAACAGAAGGAATGTGAAGAAAAGAGAAGGCTAATTTTAGACGCCACCGGTATTCAGGGTGAAGAATACATGGATGAAAAAGTTAAAGAAGGATGGGTACCAAATGAGGAGCCCTGCAATAAAGATGGCTGGGGGAAATGTCTGCCCGCCAATTTGACGAGAACGGAGATTAGTTTTGGCGGTAAAAATACTTTTACAAATGTCGGCCAATTTTTGCAGACAAATTATAATTATCTTTTAGGGATCGCAGCGATTTTGGCCGTAGCGATGATTGTAATCGCTGGTTTTCAATGGACAGCATCGGGCGGTAACAGCGAGATGATCGGTAGCGCAAAAAAAAGAATTACCGGTGCG
>C687J35174_10011192_pt1 | contig 11065 bp, 13 predicted proteins | sample RifCSPhighO2_01_FD_35174 | JGI IMG/M metagenome (IMG submission 35174) | reverse complement strand
CCAATATCACTGTGAATATATACTGATTTTATTCCTCTTTCATCCAAATATTCCGACAAATCCTCTGCCATTCTTTTGGTTAAAGTAGTCGCCAAAACACGACCGCCTTTTTTGATTGTTTTTTCTGCTTCTTCAATAAAATCTTGCACTTGTCCTTTGTGTCCTCCTTCCAAAGATTGAATTGGCTTTACCACGACTTCCGGATCAACCAAACCAGTCGGACGAATAATTTGTTCTGCAATATTTTTTGAATGTTCCATTTCAAAAATCCCTGGCGTTGCCGATGTATAAATTGTTTGTCCAATTTTCTTTTCAAATTCGTCAAATGTTAATGGGCGATTATCTTTGGCGCTAGGCAATCTAAATCCAAATTCCACCAAAGTGTTCTTACGAGACCTATCTCCAGCATACATACCACCAATTTGTGGCACAGCCACATGTGATTCGTCTATCACAGTCAAAAAGTCTTTTGGAAAATAATCCAAAAGTGTATAGGGCGGTTCTCCTTCTGCTCTTTCATCAAAATAACGCGAATAATTTTCTATACCTGTCACATAGCCGATTTCTCTCATCAAAGCGATATCATATTTTGTCCGTCTTTTTATTCTTTCTGCTTCCAATATCTTTCCCTCTTTCTCAAATTTTTTTAACTGTTTATCCAAATCTTTTTCTATTTGTTGCAACGCTTTTTCTTTTTTTTCTGGATTGGTAATAAAATGTTTCGCTGGAAACAAAAAATAAATATCTTTTTCTTCCAAAATAATTTGCGACACACCGTCTATTTTTTGAATAAAGTAAATTAAATCCCCTTCTATTTGAATTCTGTAAACAACCTTTTCGTTGACCGGCATTATTTCAACAGCATTTCCAATTACCCGAAATTTTCCCGGTTCTAAATCCGCGTTAGTTCTCTCAAAATGAAGTTTGACCAAATCGCGAATAAATTCTGCGCGATTTATTTTTGCTCCTTTCTGAATTTTTTTGTGGATTTTTTCATATTCTATAGGACTTCCCAAACCATAGATACAAGAAACTGTTGCCACAACAATCACATCTTTGCGAGTAAGTAATGATTGCGTCGTCGCGTGTCGCAATCGTTCCACTTCGGCATTAATGCTTGCTTCTTTCTCTATATAAGTATCCGAGACAGCAACATAAGCCTCCGGCTGATAATAGTCGTAATAAGAAACGAAATAATGCACTGCATTTTCAGGAAAAAATTCTTTGTATTCTTGTGCCAATTGTGCCGCCAAAGTTTTGTTGTGAGCAATAACCAAAGTTGGTTTGTTGATTTGAGAAATTACATTAGCAACGGTAAAAGTTTTGCCTGATCCGGTGACACCAACAAGAGTCTGATGTTCAACACCCTCTTTCACCCCTTTGACCAAAGATTTTATTGCAGTTTCTTGATCTCCAGCCGGTTTGTATTCTGAATGGAGTTTAAAGTTGATTTTACCCATAGCACAACTATATATTAATGAAAAAGCCCCCGCAAGTTTTTACGAACTTGCGGGGGAAAATAAATAATATTTTAATTTCCTATTTTAAGGTTTAATGAAAACCTGAATCATTTAAACGCCTAAACTTGCGAAAATCTAAGTGTTTAGGTTTTTACTCTGTTTTTATAATTTTTTTTAGGTTTTGGGGTTAGAGTTTTGAAATCTAGTGTAGCCACCTTTAAGGTGGCTAGGTAAAATTAATTAGGCGTTGATTTCCTATGTTCTCTTACAAGAACTCTTTTACCATTGGGAAGTCTGCGATAATGCTTATGCACTTCAACAATCTTCTTGCCTTTTTTAGTTTTTGCCATTTGGTTTAAACTTATTAATTAATAATAAGAACGTGTTATATTCACGTTCATCTGCAAAACGATTTATATAACTGTCCAAACTATCAGCCCTAAAGATGACTGCACAAAATTTCAAATAACTAAAATTATATTTCATTCGCAACCTTCCACCGCCTGTTAAATACCTCTAGAACGGTCGTTCTCATATCTGCACCAAGTCTTATTATAAAACTATCTTTTTTACCTAAAAAATTTAAACTGTTCCCGGATAAAAACATTTCTTTATCAGTAATAATATATCTGTCATGTATCTCGTTCTTATCATATTTCCTGACTTCTATATCATATCCATCACGAATAAGAGCCTCTACTTGCCTCTCAAAATTTCCTTTCAGTTTAGACGTTATTTTTTGTGTCAATATTTTTATAGAAGAACTTTTTGGAAAGATTTCATGTACGACGTCTAAAGTACTTACATCTATATAAGGATCACATAAATATATCTCAGAAGGTTCTTTTATAAATAAACTTTTTAATTCAATTCTTTTAGTTTTAAACTCATTCCCAGACTCAAAAAAATAGACTTCTTTACTTTTGGTGCTATTTAACAAAAAATCAATCCCCAATTGCATTATTTTAAAACCTTTTTTATTTTTGTTTATTAAACCTTTTGCATCCTTGCTTTTAAAAGCATTGTCAATTGCCTGCCTACTGGTTTCAATTTTACAATCTTCAACTAAATAATTTGAAATTTCGCTTTGAGTGAATCTATCCTTTTCTTTTGTAGTTAAATGAATAATAACCCAAAGAGATCTCAATAAATTATTGCCAAGATTATGAATATCAATTTTTTCTAACACTTTATTCATTCTCTTTCCTTAAGTTATTTTCCACCTCTTTTTCTCCAGTGTCAGTTAAAGTCCAGGCCTTCATCCCTTCTTTTTTATCTTTTGCTTCCATTATAAAATTTGCATTTTTGTTTATTTGATCATTAAGGTTAGTTGGGGCTTTAAATTTTGCAAGAGAAAAATATTTTTTTAAATCATTTACATTAAATAATTCATTTCCTTCTACTACTTCAAAAAAGTAAGCAATAGCTAGTGTACGTTCCCTGTCATTATTTATGTTTTTAGTAGACAAAAACTCACGGATTGATTGCGGTTTGGGACGTTTATTTTCAATCTTATTTCCAAGAATTTTTTCTTCTAATTTAATTACTCTTTTTTCTAAGTCATTTATTTTTGTTTTTAGTTCATTCATGTTTATTTATTTTTTGTTAAAATTTCTAATGCTTCTTTAATTTTATATACTGGTATCTCATACCCGTCAGTCTTTTTATCAGTAATGAGTATTCTTTTTTTACGTAATTTACCAAGTTCCCCGTCTACAGTTCCTCTTTTTAAACCAAGGTCTTTCAATACCTCAGATGCGAAGATCCTATCAGATTCAATTTCACCATTACTAGCCAAAAGTTTCTTCGCTAGTACATAAGCGACGATTTTCTGTTGATGTGTTGATTCCTCAGATTTAATAAATATCTTTTTGGTATTCTTTTGTATAGCTATAAGAGGAAAGATAGTACTCGCAATCTCCTCTTCATCCAACAGAGAACTATCCGTGTACAAATCTTCTAATTTTTTTGTTTCAGTCATATTTTAATATGTTATAATTAAGTAATGTCATATAAAATGATACTCATAATAGCTTTATTATATAAGGTTATTCAAAAAAAGCAAATAAAAGAAAATTATTTTCATATCTCTAAGCCTGTTTAAACTTCCGATTTCATTAAAAAATCCTAAAATTGAATGGGATTCGCGGAGGCAAGAAAAAAACTTCCAAGCCATATAGCAAATACAGTGAGGAAGTTTTTTTCGTAGGCAACAAAGAGGTTCGTCGACTAATAAATTCAGATTTGAGTGCAGTCCGAGGAAGCGAGGAGTGAAAATGCGAGAGGTACATAGTAGTACCTTGAACGTTTTCACGACGATGCTGACGACGGAATGTGCCAAATATGGATTTATTTTATTTTCTTTTGTTTTTTGAGCGTTCAGTCTCGGTCAGATACTTCTTTCTCAATCTCACATTACTTGGAGTAATTTCCAAATACTCATCATCTACCATTGTTTCAAGACCCGATTCAATCGTAATTTTCTTTGGTGGAAACAAAACAATATTTTCATCAGAACCTGATGCACGCATATTGGTTAATTGTTTTCCTTTAATTGGATTAACTGCCATCTCCTCTCCTTTTGAAGTGCTTCCGATTACCATACCTTCGTAAACTTCTGTATTGGCACCAATATACAACTCACCTCTATCCTGCAAGTTATACAAAGAAAAACCAAGCGCCTTTCCTGTTACCATTGAAATCATCGAACCAGTCACTCTTTTTGTAATTTCACCTGCATATTTTTTGAATCCAACCACTCGACTAGACAGAATTCCCTCACCTTTTGTATCAACAACAAATTGACCGCGATAACCCAAGAGACCGCGAGTTGGTATTTCAAAAATTAATCTCGCAGTATTTTCGTGCTGTCTCATATTTGAGAGAATGCCTTTTCTTCTTCCCAATTTTTCAATCACTGCTCCTTGAAATTCCAAAGGAACATCAATGGTTACTTCTTCGAAAGGTTCGAGCTTTACACCGTCTTCTTCTTTGATAATAATTTGTGGTTGAGATACCTGCATTTCATAGCCTTCTCTTCTCATATTTTCAAGCAAAACAGCAATGTGCAATTCGCCTCTTCCTGCCACTTTTAAAATACCTTCGGAGGTATCAATTTTTAATCCGACATTTACTTCCAATTCTCTTTCCAATCTTTCTTGAATTTGTCTTCCTGTTACATACTTTCCTTCTTTACCAGCAAACGGAGAATTGTTTACCAAAAAATCCAAAGTAATAGTGGGCTCGTCCACCTTGATTGCAGGCATTGGTTCTGTACTTTCATCGGTTGTGATTGTTTCTCCAATAAAAACATCAGGAAGACCGGCAATCATCATAATATCTCCGGCGATTACTTCTTTTACTTCGTCACGAGAAAGACCTTTGAAACTGAAAAGTTTTGTGATTTTTGCTTTTCTTGTTTCTCCGGTCGCTTTTTTTACAAAGATACTTTCTCCGTCTTTTAAAACACCGTCATAAATTCTACAAATAGCCAATCGTCCCAAAAAATTATCATAACCCAAATTAAATACCTGAGCTCTTGCAGGAACAGAAAGGTCAGCCGGTGCAGGAGGCACGGTTTCCAAAATAGTATCAAGAAGTGGGGTCAAATCTTTTGATTCATCTTCCAATTTTCTTTTTGCAATTCCATCACGGCCGACAGCGTAAACAGTTTTGAAATCAAGCTGTTCTTCGCTCGCTCCCAATTCCATAAACAATTCAAAAACATCTTCTTCTGCTTGTTTTGGATTGGCTGCCGGTTTGTCGATTTTGTTTATAACAACAATCGGTTTTAAACCAAGTTCCAAAGATTTTTTCAATACGAAACGAGTTTGAGGCATCGGACCTTCTTGTGCATCCACCACCAAAAGAACCGAGTCAATCGAACGAAGCACGCGTTCTACTTCTGAACCAAAATCGGCGTGACCAGGAGTATCAACAATATTTATTTTTGTATCCTTGTAAAAAAGAGATGTGTTTTTTGCATAAATAGTAATACCTCTTTCTTTTTCAATCTTGTCGGTATCCATACTCATTCCCTCAACAAACATACCCGACTGTTTCATAAGTGCGTCGGTGATGGCGGTCTTCCCATGGTCCACATGGGCGATGATTGCGATATTTCTGATTTCCATATACTTTCAGTTTCTAGTAATTAGGTTCTAGTTTTTAAAATTTAATTTAATTAAAAAAAGCGCGTAAAGCGACTGCGATAAGAGTACAACAAAAAACAACGAAAAGCAACCGTTAATCACAAAAGCTCATTGAATATTGAGAATTTTTTCTGTAAAATAAAGATATGGAAAATCAAAAAATATATGGGGTTGATCTAACCCAAAAAATTACTCCCCTAATGGTCAGAGATGCTATCTCTCAATGTTTCTTTGAGGCACATTGTCAGGACACTGGCTTAAACACACAAGACGAAAAAGAATCTGACAAAAACAAACTTTATTGCCAACAAATAGTCAAAAAAACTTTTGAGGATTCGCACGGAAATTTTGGTGACCCAAACAAACAAGACATCTTAAATGCAATGGAAAAACTAAAAGAATTTTCAAAAAACTTTCGTGACCAATCAATTGTTCAAAAACACTTCGAAGAAATACTCGTTTTGATAAACAAACTGAAATAAAAAATTACATTTTAAAGTAATTTTTGTACTCCCTATTATGAAAATACGATTTATACAAATTTTTGTTTTGACTGCGATTATTATTGCAAGCTATTCTTTTTATTTTTACAATACAGGAATCAAACTGAATAAAAATGCCTCGGGAGAAAACAAGATTGCTAATCAAATAGCAACAACCACAGAAACAAAAGAAGGAGCAAAAAATGAACAAGACACAACGGACAAAACTATTTCAGTTGTTAAAGAACAGTCCAAAATAGAGACAAAAGAAATACCAAAAACTCAACCGAAGGAAATCATCACCACCCAGCCACTGAAAGGAAGTGTCGAAGAAAACAATGCAATCCTTACCGCCATGGGAGTTATTGAGGAAACCAATAGACAAAGACAGTTAAACGGCTTGCCTTCACTTGTCTATAACGAAAAACTTTCTTTGGCGGCACAAAACAAAGTAAACGATATGTTTAATCTGCAATATTTTGCGCACGAATCGCCAACAGGAGCCGGCCCTGCGGATTTAGCAAACGATGTTGATTATAAATATTTAATGGTAGGTGAAAATTTAGCATTGGGAAACTACGAGAGTGATAAAATTTTGGTAGATGCGTGGATGAATTCTCCGGGACACCGTGCCAACATTTTAAATCCAAAATACACAGAGATAGGGGTATCAGTAAAATCAGGAATGTATGAAGGGTACAACACATGGTTATCAGTCCAAGAGTTTGGCAGACCAGAATCAGACTGCCCTATTCCAGACAAAAATCTTGAACAAGAAATTTTAAGCGGAAAAGGAGTTGCCGAACAACTAAAAAATCAGGTCTCTACTCTTTACGAAGAAATAAACGCTATGTGGCCAAAAAGCGGTTCCGTCTACCAAGAAAAAGTTTCTACTTACAATATTTTGGTTGAACAATACAATCGTCTGGTTGAATCTTTAAAATCTTTAATAGCAAATTACAACAACCAAGTCTCTTTATATAATCAGTGTATTTAAAAAAAAATTATTTTAGAAGAAAAATATTTTAAAATTGGTATAATATAGATATGAATAATAAACTAACAAAAATATCAATATTACTACTAATTGCGGTCTCTTTCGCAATCGGAATTATTGTCTATCCAAGACTACCAGAAACGGTCGCTTCTCATTGGAACACCCAAGGTATGGTGGATGGATATATGTCAAAATTTTGGGGAATATTTTTAATGCCGATGTTTTTAATTTTTATATATGCGTTGTATTTAATTATTCCGAAAATTGACCCCTTAAAAAATAACCTTGAATCATTCAGAAAACAATTTAATCTTCTTATTTTATTAATTTCTATTTTCCTATTTTATACATTTGCCTTAACCATCGCTTGGAATCTGGGAATGGTATTCGATATGAACAATTTTATTTTACCAGCACTTGGCATATTCTTTTATTATATTGGTGTTTTAATAAAACATGCCAAGAGAAATTGGTTTGTTGGAATAAGGACACCGTGGACATTATCAAGTGATTATGTTTGGGACAAGACTCATAAAATCGGAAGTAAGCTTTTCAAGATTATTGGTGTGATAACATTATTAGGTGTGTTTTTACCAAATTATATTTTTGGGTTATTTCTCGTTTTGTTAATAGGATCTGTTTTGTATCTATTTATATATTCATATATACTATTTAAAAAAGAAAATGAAAATAAATTATCAAATTAATTAAAAAACAATGCAGATAAAATTTGAATGGACACCAGAAATGTCAGTTAATGACGAGACTATTGATTCTCAACACAGAGAATTATTAAAACAAATCAATATCCTCTTGGATGTCATTTTTGAGGAAAAAGAAATAAACACACTGAGAGAAACTGTAGATTTTCTAAGCAAGTATATAAAAAACCATCTGGAATACGAAGAAAAATATATGGAACAACATATGTTTCCAGAGATTAGAGAGCATACAGAAATCCATCATAAATTTTCTGAAAAATATGAAGGGTTCAAGAATAGAATGGAAATGAGTGGACCAAGCAGAGAAATGTTTTCCGAAGTAGAAACATTCTTAGGAGATTGGTGGGTTCATCACATAGGACACGAAGATAAAAAATACGCACAATTTATCAAAGAAAACGAATAAATAAAAAATCACACACGGTCTGACCGTGCGTGATTTTTTGTTTATTTTTATAACTGAATTTCTACTTGGTTTGAGTAAATTCCGCATTTACCTCCTAAATATTCACAAACCCTAACATAGTATTTACCAGAACCAGCGAATGGTTCTAATGTGGTTGTTTTTATCACAGGGTCACTAAAGTATAAATATTTATCCTCTGATCTGGTCGGATAAGTCGGTTCCGAATTCAATGACCAAACAACCTTAAACCCTTGTTCAGAATATCCGTCGGTAATCCATTTTACTCTGCCGTCTGCTGAATAAAGAGTGACAGACTTTACCTCTCCTGTTTGAACTGGAATTTCTTTAACAGAAGTTTCTGGAATCCAAATCTTTACCGTATTACTATAAGCGCCACAACCATTTCCTGTATAGGCACAAATTCTGTAATACATCACCTTTCCACCAACAGATTGTTTTTTGTAATAAGTTTTTGATGCATCCAAATAAGTTGCGCTGTTTCCAGGATATGTTAAATCTTCGCTATACCCCTCCAACAATTTAAATCCTTTTGAAACATCAACACCGGATACTTGCCAACTTAGCTTTACATCACTTCCATAGGCCTCTACATACAATTTTATGCCCCTATCAACTACGGGTGTTTTTATAACAACAGGAACAGTGTCGGCTTTTATTATTTCTTGTGTTTCTTGTTTAAGTGTCTCGATTTCTTTTTTCAGTTCTTCATTTTCTTTTTGGAGCACATTCAGTTTTGATTCTAAAGCATTCTGAGCAGTTACAACCTCATCGATAATTTTTTGAATTTTTTCTTTTATTTCTTCCGGAACAGATTTTAAAATATCATTCAATACTTCTTGATGCTTTAGGGTAGTCTCTTCAATTGTAGAAAGCACCAAAGATGATTTTTCACCGTCTTTTATTTTTTCCGTCTTTTCACCAGCATTGATTATTCCCTCCCCATAATCTTTTAGCAAAGAATCAACATCCTCAAATTTTTTATCCTCGGCAAGCGCCTGCGCTTCGGCCAATCTTTCCTCTGCTTTTTCTAATATTTTTTTTACTTTTTTCTCCGAACCAAAAGTAAAAACAATCTCTACTTTGTCTATCGCTTTATCAAAAAGATACCAATAACTGTCCGGCGTAATGCCTGCGTTTATAGTACCAGCTGAAACAAATACAGGAGCTATTAATGAAATCATTAATAAAGCGACTATTATAAAATGACTTTTATACATAGTGAATTTTGTTTAGCCTAATAAAATTAACTGATAATATAGGATATTCTCCTGTTTTTAATAATATCACGATAAATAGCCTGAATACAGACCCTGCAACAAACTTATCCCTAAATGACAATTTAAAATATCTGTTATAATTAAATATGATTATAAATAACTAACCCAACATATCATTATGTTTTTAGAATGGAACGATATTTATTCTGTAAATATCAAAGAGATAGACAGTCAACACAAAAATCTATTCTCTTTAATAAACAAGGTGCAATTTTCAGACAAAGATAAACCAAACACAAAGGAAGAGATTAACAAAATCCTTGATGAAATGAACGATTATGCAATCTATCATTTTGATACCGAAGAAAAATATTTTAAACAATTTAATTACCCCAAAGAAGAAGAACACAATGGAAGACACCGAGAATACAGAGATCTTGTCAAAAAAATAACAGAGGAATTGAATACAAAAAGTATTGAAGAAAATATTTCTGAAATATCAAATTTTCTAAAAAAATGGTGGTTGGGACACATTCAAAATGAAGATATGCAATATTCTGATTTTCTTAACAAAAATGGACTCTATTAAATTTTTAACACAAAAATAACAAATTTATTAAAAAAATAAAAAAATTATGGAAAAAAACCAATTAGAAAAATATTATGAGGTTCTAACCAATGCAAGTCCTGATTGTATTAAACTTATGGATTTGGAAGGAAACCTTGTATATATCAACAAAGGAGGAATGGAAGAACATGGGCTTACAAGTCTTGAAGATGCAATAAAAAATAAATGGCGAGCTGTAGACACTGTCGTTCCAGAAGATAAGATGAGATTTGCTCAAGCGATGCAGGATGCTCTCAATGGGAAAATTAGTACTATCGAACTAACNCACCTAAGTGACCAATCAAACAGAGGAGTTTGTTTGGAAACAGTCGCTCCTGTAAAAGACGATGCTGGAAAAGTTATTGGTATTTTTGGAGTATCTCGTGACATAACCAGCATGAAAGCCGGCGAACAAAAACTACAAGGGAAAATAGCCGAATTGGAAGAAATGAACAAAATAATGGTAGAAAGAGAGTTAAAAATGATTGAACTAAAGGCAGAAATTAAAAAATTAAAAGAAAAAGAAACCAAACTAATATAGACAANATGGAAGATATAAATATATACAAAAAAATCTTCGAAATGTCACCCGANGCAATCGTTTTACTTGATACAAAAGGAAATGTTATAGAAGTAAACGGCAGACTTTATGACTGGCTTGGCTACAAGCCTGAAGAGGTAATAAATAAAAATATAATAAGTCTCCCCTATCTTCCTGTTCACAGCAAANCTGAGGCTATCAAAAATCTTGGGTTAAGAGTGTTGGGGAAAGAAGTTAAACCCTATCAATTAGATTTCATTGATAAGAATAATAAAAACAGAACTGGATTGATTACAGCAACTTTGATAAAAGATTCCTTGGGAAAAATAATTTACGATTTAATTTTAATTTCTGATATCACCAACGACGAAAACTGTAAATTAAAGATTAAAAAAGACCTTGACCAACAAGAACTAATATCTTTAGTCGCAATAAAATTAAATTCAGAAAAAGATTTTGAT
>C687J35174_10011188_pt1 | contig 11066 bp, 12 predicted proteins | sample RifCSPhighO2_01_FD_35174 | JGI IMG/M metagenome (IMG submission 35174) | reverse complement strand
CGCTCGGCGACTAATTTGTATTCAATTTTGGGGGTAAAAACGAATTCACGATTTCGCAAAATATGGTTCGAGCCGATGTTTTTCAGAAATGTTGGCAATTCTGAAAAATTATCTGTCTGAATTAGATTCGCGGCTTGATTTAAGGATTTTACGAACTCACGAGCCGGTTCGAGCCAAGACAACCCTTTTGGGGAACAATCGCGAAATGACAAGAGAAAGCACTTTGCGCTTGGCTGAAGTAGCTGTGCAAAATGCTAAAGAGAAAAAAGGGTTGTAATAAGTTGAGATTTTCATTTTTGTATTCGCTTCGCGAATTTCGAATTAAATGCCGCCAAAGAAAAACTTGAAATTGTCAGCGGTGCGGCTTCGCCGCCTTTCCGGATTTTCGCGGGGGGGCTTCCTCGCCGCCGCAGGCGGCGAAAGCGGTTCGGACTATCTTTAGAATACTGCACCAAGCAATAACAACAAGCAATGGTAGCGCGTTAGACTGAATATCTGTACGATATATCGTACAAATTATTAAACATCCGACAATATGCCCCACCTCTCCCGGCATAAGCTTAGTAAGCAACAAATTCAAGAGATCGAAGGCCGTGTAATGCTTTTTCTAAGCTCGCCAAGCATGAAAACCCGCCAAGTTATTTTCCGGGAATTATTTACGAATACGGAGCAACTTATGATCGCCAAGCGATTAGCTATGTTGTTTTTTATAGCCGAAAATGCTCCGACTCACGATATAAGCTCAAGGCTTTGTGTTAGCCCATCCACTGTTGCACGTTTTGAAAATGCCTTCGATAAAGGATCTTTTGCACAAACTTTCAAATGGTTAAAGAGAAATAAAGAGGTCCACAAGGCGTTGCATTATATTGCAGATCTTGTTTCGGTCCCATTCGAGGCACAACGAAAATCGTTAGCTCGCTTTGTTGACGAAACTCTATAAAAATCCCGATATGCAATTTGTACGATATATCGTACAAATTGCATATCATATTTTAGTATCGTATTATCTTACAATCCGCCCATAGCTCAGTTGGTAGAGCAGTCGCCTCTTAAGCGAATGGTCGCAGGTTCGAATCCTGCTGGGCGGACACGCGCAACACAAAAGCACCTTCAGGTGCTTTTGTGTTAGCACGCAAACTGCTTTGCGTGCGGCGCGTGTCCGAAGCGGAGGTATGTCGAGTGAAACGAGACAGCCGAGCTGGGGCCGAGAGTTCTTAGTAGATTTCGAGCGAAACGATGAAAGGTACTTAGAAACTCGTGGCGACAGGTCCGAGCCGGAGCCATGTTGCTTTGCAACAGGTGGAGAAACAGTGTCCAGACACTGTTTCTCGGGTCGCGAGCACTTAGTATTTTATGAGTTTACGAAGTAAAATACTTAGTGACTCGTGACGACATGAAGCAAAGCGAGGAAATGTTCGATGTAAAGTAAATAGTGTGGGCAGGTGGTGCCTGCCTGCCGGCAGGCAGGAAATTGTGTTTAAAGTGCTGGGGTGGTGAAATTGGTAGACACGCCAGCCTTAGGAGCTGGTGCCGCAAGGCATGGAGGTTCAAGTCCTCTCCCCAGCACTTTGAACAGAACACGCTTGCCGAGTGAATGAAAAGCAACCTGCGTTGCTTTTCATCCGTTCTGCGAAGCAGAGCCGCCGTTGCCATTGGCAGGCGGCAGGGCGCCGCAAGGGATGGAGGTTCAAGTCCTCCCTGCCTGCCGGCAGGCAGGTCCCGCCCACACTGCTTGGTTTGCAGAATATAGTGGTCCCGCAAGTTAGAAAATAACCGACACGTGTCGGTTATTTTTTATGGCGTATTTGCTCGCTCTATTTCTGGCGCGCAAATTCTTGACTTTTTCATGTTTTTATGATTAAATTCACTAAGAAGTGCACGTTGTCATTGTGCATGCAACATAGCCGGAGTCTGGAACATGGAAAACCGAAAAGACGTAAGCCCTGTTGTACTCTTCCTCTTCTTTCTTGCAATACTCGGGCTGGGCGGTATCTTCCTCGCAATTTTCGCAAGGACACCAATCGCTTTGGTGCTCACCGCACTCTCTCTGCTCCCGTTACTGAACCTCAAAGAGGTGCCTGCGAGCCCGCCGCACGTTGCTGTCCCCACGCTGTGGGGCAGACGCCAGTATGTGGTCTTGAGAGAAGGGAAGAAACTCATCGCGAACTACTTCCCCTTCTTCCTCGATCTTATCTTGATTGATGTCGAAAAAAAGAACAACGATTTTTCGTACGCCGCAATCCGTTGCCGACTTGGTACGGAAGACGGAGTGACCCCTCAAGGGCCGTCGGAACCAAAGTCAGGTGGCGAAGTGAAGGCTGAAGTTTCCATAACATGGGAACCCGATACCAGCCGACCCAAACGCCTGATCGACTACCTAAATTCGGGGGTGCCAAAGTCTTCAACCCCGAAGGGCCCCAGCGGAGGCATCGTCACTATCGTGGAAGACATGCTTGCGGAAGACATTCGTCAGATGGGCATCTATCGTACCTGGGAAGAAATGGTCTTCAGTAAAGACATCTTGTCGGTCATCCTGATCAACAAATTGACCGGTATGCAGCTTCCTAAATACCGTCGAGACAGTGCCGGTGGCGTTGTTCTTGATAACGACAGCCCGGTGATGGATGGCTTCTACCCAATCGACCAGATCATTACCCGGCAAGCAGAGGTGCGAGCGGAAGATGTTGAGTACTTCCTTAAAAATGCTCTCACCAACGGGGTCGGTGACATACACGACCTGGGCATTCGAATCAGGCGCCTCAACGTCACCGAAGTACAGCCGACTGGCGCATTAGCCCAAGACGCGGAAGGAGCAGCTCGCGAAACACAACAGCGAACACAGGAAACGCGGGACAACCGGACAGGCATCGAGATGGCTCAACAGCTCATCAGCGCCGCCAAAGAGTCTGGTGACCCTGATGCGTTCTGGCAAGCTCATGAAATCGGGCGTATCACCCGCAGACGCGCCACGGAAATTATTATTCGTGGCGCTGAAGGCAACCCGATAGCGGCAGCTGCCGCTGTCTTCAAAAAAGGAGGCCCAAATGAATAAGTGGGGTAAGATCGGCATTGTCGTTACCGCCGCACTGCTCATTGTTGTCGGTGTTTGGTGGCAATTTTTCCCATCAAGTACCGGACCAGCGTCACAAACGCAAGCACGGGCGGCCGCATACCAGATTCCGGTCAATAACACATCCTGCGACATGGAATACCGCAGGGTACGACTTCTGCCGGGCTTGCGCTTCCCGTTCCACACCGGAGGATGCGAGATCTGGTTTGAAGTCGTAGACGCACCGCCGAAAGGCGTGCACATATACGTCGGAAGGAACGAGGAACTCGTCACCGGCTCGGGCGGATACTGGAGAGGCATGCCGCTCTACAACCTTCCGATAAAAGACGGCATCATGAAGATGATGCCACGAGTCCCTGACATAGTAGAGATCGAGTATCGACTCTGCCCGCCAGGAGCGACCCCCTTCTTTAACGGGTGCCGCTGGAAAGGATGGTTCTTCTTTGGGAGCGAAAAGCCCCCAGTTAAACTTGCTTCGTGATGCCCTCTTGGGCATCACGAAAAACGGCGCGACCGCTTTAGCCGCGCTGTTTTCTTTTTCGAGAAAATTTTAGAGCCCGAACGTTCTCGTGATAAGACGGACGATCCCCCACGCAGCAATCATAATAAACATGCCGGCGATGCCCCAAATCATGTGCTGTTTCCCCGCCTCCCTTCCATCCTCGCTGTCCGCTTTCCAGATAAATTGCATGACACCCCAGAGAAACACCATGAGTCCGAGAGCGAATATGAGGAAAACAATCGGATCAATAATGTATGCGATGATCCGGTCAAAAATGATTTGAGCGCCGCCCAGCATGTAGAGGAGATTATCGGCGCCTGATTTCCTGCGGCACGATAGGGTTCGTGCTCTTTACGTTGAACGTTTCTTGGAGAAGTCCAATCAATCCCCAGACGGAGACCATCACGAAGAGCGCGATAATGCCCCAGATCATCATGTTGCGGGCTTCTGTTCGCTTCTCTTCGTTACCGGTACTCATGATGTACTGCGCAAGCCCCCAGAAGAAATAGAGGACTGCGATCGCCAGCACGAGTGGAATTGCAAGGTTGACCAAGTTTGAGAATGTGCCGAGAACAGAGGTGAGGGTCTGCGCACCTGCAACGAGCGGCAACGCAAGAAGTGTTGCGGGGAATAAAAATGCTTTCTTCATTGAGTGTACTATTAAAATCTAATCTTGTAATACTTCCATGATAGATGAACAGGCACAAAGAGCAATAGAATCCATGTGGATTAGTTTTGAGTCACGGCAGGAACGTCTGTACGAGAATCCGCAGAATGCCCCAGATTGATACCGCTACAAAGAGCCCTAGAAGCCCCCATCCAAGGAACTTCCTTCCTTCGGCAATAGTGTTTTCATCCCCCGAAGAGAAGTACTTGAAGGCACCCCAGAAGAATCCTAGAACTGCGAGTGCGATAATAATCGGTACCACGAGGTTAATGTAGTACACAAAGAGACATATGAGATCGCCAAAAGTGCGCAACGGCAGGCATGATGGGCCAAACCCAAAAAAAGAGCCGGAGGAACCGAATGAATCGGAGTAGCGACCCGGCGTATTGTAATCCCCGCCGGATATCTGGATGATTTGGGCGGACAGTGTATATGGAGCACTCAACACCAAAAGGGCGAGAGGGGTTCCGAACACGTTTTTCAGAAAACGTCGCATGACTAGCCAGTGATAAGCCGAACGGTACTTTCGATAATCTTTGCAAGCGCCCATGACCCAAGGAATATTGCAACACCGATAACCGTCCAGTAGAAGGTTGTTTTTGCATCCGTGAGCTTCTTGTCGTTTCCCTGCGCCGTTATAAAGAGAAACCCAGAATAGACAATAAAGAGGACGGCGATAGGCAAACCAATATAGATTGCGGCCTTGAGAAGGGCGGCGACAAACGCTTCGAAACTATTAATGTTTTTTAAAGGATTGCGCAGGCCGCCGCCTCCGCTACCGCCAGAAGAAGAACCGCCAAAGGTACCCGTGGCCGCAGACACGGTAACAATGCCAACAAATAAAAAGGCGTACAGGGTGGAGAAGAAATATTTGAGAGGGCGCATGATGTTCATATGTATTATCTTATCAACGCATTCCTCAATTCGCTATCTGCAGTATTCACCGCCTCTGAAACACGCGCACGGCCGGAGGCGACGGACTCGATCATGTTTTGAAATATCACTTCGGTGTCTTTTGCGCTCGGATCAAGCCACCCTTTTGACTGAAGCGCCGCATCCGCAAAGATCGCCCGGAACGGATCTGCGGGCCTGGTCTGAAGAAGGTCGCGCCGCACCGGCGAGAGGTTGAGCACTTCAGAGAAACGCGCGCTTGCCTCTCTAGAAGTAAGGATGAGCGCGATGGTGAGCGCCCCATTTTGATTTACCGACCCGCGCGAGAGGGCTAGCGCCGCCATGTTGCCAAAGCTTGCCCGCAAAGCGCTCTCCCTCACCTGTGGCATGAGTGCAACATCAAAATTGAGATTGGGATTTTGCTGTCGGATGAGATTAATTTCACTTGCGAAGCCGAAATAGGTTGCTAATGTTCCTCCGACAAACGCCGCCTGTGCCTCTGGAAGTGACCGGTTCCACGAATACACCGTCTTTGCAGGGTTGGCGAAATCCGTGTAGAACCGCAACGCGTTATCCGCAGGAGATTGTTCATTTGAAAGTGCAGTAACGAGCTGGGGTACCAGCGTACCCTCTTCCCACCCGACAATAGAAGCGCCGGCCTGCATCATAATAAGAGAGAGAAGTTCTTTTGCGTGAGCAATGTTGCGGTATTCGCCAAGCGCGAGCGCGCTTGTGGAGAGGGTGCCGTCTTGATTGCGCGACGTCAGAGAGCCGTGTTCGGCAAGAGTCAAGAATTCGTCCCAGTACTGCGGCGGCCGAGAAACACCCCTATTCCCGTAGAGCGTGCGGTTCCAGTACATGATCATGGGGTCAACGACGAGCGGAAGTCCTAAGACTCCCTCGTCGCCTAGATACAACTCTCCCTCCTCAATAAACGTATTGCGAAATTCCCGCGCAGACATAGTTTTATATGAAATCGGCAGTACCTTGTCTGCATACCGGACGATTGCTGCTTGATGTAAAAAGAAAAGGTCAGGGCCTTTCCCTGAAGCAAGCCCTTCCACCAGCGTGTCGTCAAAAAAGCGCGGGTCAATCTGCCGATACGTGACCTCATCGAGGCGCGACTCGTCGTACGAGAGCTGTTTGATCGCCTCTCGCACCGTCTCTTCATTGTAAGTTCCCCAAATCTCAACCGCTCCGACAGCACTATCGTCTCCGCCAAATCCTCCCACGCCCGCAAATAAGAGGACGCCGCCAACAGTGAAAAAAATAAAGACGCCGGTGACCGCTATTTGAAATCCACTCATTCCCCCTCGTGTTTTGTTTTTCATTTTCTCGCGATAAAACCCCAATGATGCGCGCCCGCGGTAAGATGTCGGTCAATGGTAAACCCCGCTGTAACAAATATTTTTTCTGCCGCTTCTTCTCTAATAACACTCTCTTGTGCAGGACCCATGTTCTTATAGGAATCTCTCCAGTCGACGACAAGAGCGCGTCCGCCTTTTTTCAAAATTCGAAATGCTTCTTTGGCCAGCTCTTCTTTCTTGTCTGCCAGAAAGAGTATGTTTGAGATAATGACCGCGTGCTCTGATTGGTCCGGCAGTCCCGAACCGCGCGGTTCATCAACGTCTCCCCATATAACCTCAACCGCATCAAACCCTCGCGCCAATGATTCGTTTTTGATTCTGCGCAAGAGGTCCGGCTGGATATCAATGGCGTATACTTTGCCGCGATTGCCTACTCTTCTTGCCGCGGCAAAGGTATAGACCCCAGTGCCTGCCCCAAAATCGGCAACATGCATGCTGGGCTCGAGCTTGAGCGCTTCGACATTCGCTTCCGGATCGCTGAAACGCATGAGTTTATTATATCGGAGAAAGAAGTCAGTAGAAAGTAGGAAGGTGTGAGTAACGCCTCGCCTAATTTTGTCTGGAAATTACTCTATTCCGCGTCACAAAAGCAAGCACTGAAAACAGAAGACATACGAGGCGCGGAGAAGGCGGCGAGGAGGCGTACTTTTAGGTACGACGACGAGCCGCAGAGGCTCCGCAACGAAGCAGGTCGCCGTTTTCAGCGCTTGCTCTAAAAGTAGACCATCGAGGCGAGCTTATCGCCCGGTCGCAACTTCATCACGCGGACTCCCTGCGTCTGTCGGCCCAACGATGGAATCTCGTCGAGTCCAACGCGAATGACCTGCCCCTTTTGAGAAATCGCAACCGCTTCCCCGTCGCTTCCATCAACAACCGCCATTGAAATCAGCTTGCCGGTTTTGTCCGTCACCTTTGCAGTCTTAATACCGGAGCCGCCACGCTTTTGGATCTTGTATTCTGAAAGTTCCGTCTTTTTTCCATATCCTGCGCTTGAGAGCACGAGAAGTTCCGGCTTCTGATATTCTGTGCTTACCACTTCCGCGCCAATGACACAGTCGCCTTTCGTGAGATTAATGCCACGCACGCCCGCAGCATTTCGTCCCATCTCTCGAATGTCTGATTCTTTAAAACGAATGGACTGGCCCTTTTCGGTTCCCACAACCACACTCTCTCCTTTTGCGACAAAGAACGCGGAGTTGAGCTGATCTTTGTCTTTAAGCGTAATTGCAATCAAACCACTGCGGCGCACATCATGGAAATTCTTTGCGGCAACTTTCTTTGCCACACCCAAATTGGTGACCATCATGAGCGAGTGAGCTTCTTTTCCTTTTTGTTCTTTGGGCATGGCGAGAATCGAGGTCACCTGCTCGTCCTGCGCTATCGGCAAGAAGTTCATGATTGATTTCCCGCGCGTTGCCCGACGCCCTTCGGGAATGTCGTACATTTTAATCTTGTACACTTTACCCCAGTCGGTGAAAAAGAGCAGGTCGCTGTGCGTTGTCGTAGTGAGGAGCTTCACGACAATGTCTTCTTCTTTCGTATTGAGGTCAACGACACCGACTCCGCCGCGGCGCTGTTTGCGGTACTCGTCCGGATTCGTGCGCTTGATGTAGCCGCCCTTGGTAAAGACCAACATGCTTTCTTCGTCTGCGACAAGGTCTTCTATTGAGAATGATTTCGCGCCGCCCTTGACGATTTTCGTCCTTCGTAGGTCGCCGTAGGTCTTGATGACATTTTGGAGCTCGTCTTTAATGACGCCGGAAATCCTTTTCTCGCTTCCGAGAAGCTCTTTGAGTTCTTGTATGAGGTTCTGGACTTCCTTCAATTCGTCTTCTATCTTTTGCCGCTCCAATCCGGCAAGCTTCTGAAGGCGCATGTCCAAAATCGCGGTTGCCTGCAGGTCGGAGAACTTGTACTCCTTCTTCAGGGCCGCATGAGCGGCAGGCGCATCTTTGGACTTCTTGATGGTCTTGATGATGGCGTCGATGTGGTCGAGCGCTTTTTTAAGGCCAAGCAAAATATGCTCGCGCGCTTCGGCTTTTTTCAGATCAAACTGCGTGCGGCGAGTCACCACCTCTCTGCGGTGTCCCACAAACGCTTCGAGAATGCCTTTTAAGGAAAGTGTCTGCGGCACGCCGTCAACGAGGGCCACCATGTTGTAGTGGAATGTTTCCTCAAGCTGGGTATGCTTGTAGAGATAATTCAGTACCGTCTGCGGATGGCCGCCACCTTTCAGGTCAATTGCGATGCGGATGTCTTTCGTTGATTCGTCGCGAAGCCCCTTGATGCCTTCGAGTTTTTTCTCGCGCACCAAATCCGCAATCTTCATGATGAGCTCGGACTTGTTGACGCGGTACGGAATCGAGGAAATGATAATTTGGAAATTGCCTTTTGAATCCTCTACGACATCTGCTTCTCCGCGCACCACCACTCCCCCTTTGCCGGATGCGTACGCCTGAAGAATGTCTTTGTGATTAAACGCGATGCATCCGGTCGGGAAATCGGGGCCTTTGACGAATTGCATCAAATCTTCGGTGGTCGCTTTCGGATTATCAACGAGGTGGATGGTCGCCTCACACACTTCGGTGAGGTTGTGCGGCGGGATGTTGGTTGCCATACCAACGGCAATCCCCAACGTGCTGTTCAGCAACAAATTAGGCGCGGCGGCAGGCAAGACAATGGGCTCTTTACGCGTGTTGTCGTAGTTACCGCGCCACTCCACTGTCTCTTTTTCAAGGTCGCGCAACAGTTCGGTCGCAAGCCGCGACATTTTCGCTTCGGTGTAGCGCATGGCTGCGGGCGAATCGCCGTCAATTGAGCCGAAGTTTCCCTGCCCGATAACAAGCGGGTAGCGCGTGGTAAAATCCTGCGCGAGCTTGGCGAGCGCATCGTAAATTGCCGTGTCCCCGTGCGGGTGAAATTTTCCCATCACATCTCCGACGACTGCCGCAGACTTTCGAAAGCGCGCCGAAGGCGAAAGCCCCATCTGATGCATGGTAAAGAGAATGCGCCGGTGCACGGGCTTTAGTCCGTCACGCACGTCAGGAAGCGCGCGTGAGGTAATGACCGACATCGCATAGTCGAGGTAGGATTCCTTCATCTCCGCCGTGATACTCTGCGGAATGATACCTTGTAGGATTTCTGGCTTTTTGTCTGCCATAGAATGGCTCTAGTATAGCACGTTTTACCGCCCTTTTAAAGGGTTACGAGGGGGTTTGCCGCCCCCGCCTTTCTTTATTAAAGCACCTCTTCGCTTGACGCGCCGGGGTCTTCTGGAGTGACAAAAGATTCTAGAGAGGCGTCGTTATATGCCCCGTCATGTTGCAAAGATTCTCCTGAAGTGCTTCCTTGGTCGAGGGTTTCAAGATTTTGATTAATATCTTTCAGTCCCTCATTTAAAGTGGAGATGCCTTCTTGAAATGTCGCGGTTGCATCCTCAAACGAAGAAAAGAACGAGTCGAATGGGGCAGCGTCACTAGCTGAACGAGAAGGAGAGGGCGTTTTTTTCAGAGAAACAGAAAAAGAAACTCCCCAGAGAACGAGAATGAGAAGCGTAATTGCACCGGCAACGCCAAACGCAATGCCCTGCCGTTCGCGCGGCGGCCTCTCTCTAATTCGATCCAGCAGTGACATAGAGTTATACCGAGAGAACAACTATCTCCCCCGCCTTCCCCTCAAGATCCTTCTTCTTTATCGTCAGTTTTTCTTGCGCTTTTTCTCCTTCGGCACCGCCTTCTTTGAGAAATGTCTTCAGGGCGTCCTTTTCACCTATCCCCACCTGTCCCGAGCTTGTCGAGGGATAGTGCGTGGGGATAATGAGGCGCGGTTCAAGCGACACCGCAACTTCGTGCGCCTCGGATGCCGACAGCACACCCTCCCCCCCAATCGGCACGAACAGGATGTCGATTTCTTCAACGTCTTCGAAAATCTTGGGGTCCACTTTCTTTTCTGATAGCGCTCCAAGGAAGCAGAGATTCATTCCTTCCATGGTAACCATGAAGATTGTGTTGGGGCGTCCTTCTTTTGCAATTTTTCCCGACGAGGCGTAGCGGGACACCGACGGAAATCCCTTGATGAATAGCTTTTCTACTTCGTATTCCCCCGGGCCAGAAATGACGAACGGCGACTTCTCACCATAGGTTACTTGCTCGATTCCATTCATATCTTTGTCGTTGAGGGAGACAAGCACGATGTCCGCGCCAAATCTTGACCCCGAAAGTGATGAGTTCTTGGAAATAGGATTAAAAGCGATTGTGGTATCGCCCACGCTTGCCTTAATGAATTCTCCTCCGTGATATGAGATGACCATGGACACTAGTATAAAGGAGAAAGTGGAAGGTAGAAAGTAAAATAGAGAAAGGTAGAAGGCGGCAAGTGGAGGGTGTGGGTGGAAAGTAGAAAGTTGTAAGGGTAAAAAGAGGCAAGAAGGGCGCGATTTTGACCACACTATTGGGCGCTTGACAAGTTAGGGGTCTTCATGATAGGGTATTTTTAGCGTAAACGGGCAACAAAAGGAGGTAGCCCATGTTCATCAGCACCGCGCCGCCGAAGGCGGCACAGACCCTGAGT
>C687J35174_10011184_pt1 | contig 11069 bp, 12 predicted proteins | sample RifCSPhighO2_01_FD_35174 | JGI IMG/M metagenome (IMG submission 35174) | reverse complement strand
CTTACGGTTGCCTCGGGGGAGTTTGTTTCTATTGTCGGGCACTCCGGAGCCGGCAAAACGACTTTTACCAAAATGATTTTGGCGGATGAAAATCCTTCAGCTGGTACGGTGTTTTTTGAGTCTATTAATGTGCATAAATTAAAAAACAAGGAATTAACTAAACTCCGCCAGCGCATCGGAGTAGTATTTCAAGATTTCAAATTACTGTCGAATAAAACTGCATACGAAAACATCGCTTTTGCCATGGAAGCAGTCGGCAAGACCGACGAAGAAATAGCNTCCGATGTTCCGCACGTTTTAGAGCTGGTTGATTTAAGCAACCGCATTTTTCATTTTCCGAATCAAATGTCTGGCGGTGAACAACAGCGTCTAGCTATCGCTAGGGCCATCATCAACCAGCCGGAGCTCATCATTGCTGACGAGCCGACAGGGAATTTGGACCCNATCAATACGCATGAAATTGTCCAGATTCTAAAGAAGATAAATGACCTTGGCACTACCGTTATTTTGACCACTCANAACCGCGGGGTTATTGATTCAGTCGGCAAAAGAGTAATTACCATGGAACATGGCAAAATTGTCCGAGATAGCAAAGACGGAAAGTATGTTATATAGTTAGTTGATTACATCATGACCACTGTATTTAAAAGAATTATAAAAGCAGGATTTGTAAACTTTAAAAGAGGCGGGCTGATATCTGCGGCGGCGGTGCTGGTGGTTACNATTACTCTNTCGGTTATTACCGCGCTGATCCTTTTGCAAGCAGTACTTTATTTTTCATTAAATGCCATTAAAGACAAGGTGGACGTTACTATTTATTTTACTGTTGGGGCTCCCGAATCTCAAATTATGGTTTTGAAATCTTCTCTTCTGAAATTACCGGAAGTTGCGGAAGTTTCCTATACTGACAGTGAAGAAGCGCTCCGACTTTTTCGCGCTCGGCATCAGAGCGACTATCCGACCATCGCTGCATTAGATGAGATAGGGAGTAATCCGCTCGGCGCTTATATCAATGTTAAAGCCAAAGAAGTGAGCCAATATGAAAGTATTGCTAATTTCATGAAGTCGGACAATGCTCTCGTCTTAGGAGCTTCTTCCATTATAGACAAAGTAAATTATCACCAGAATAAGCTTGTTATCGACCGGCTAAATGCCATAATATCCGGCGCCCAGAAACTCGGTTTTCTTATCACCCTGCTTTTAATAATTATTTCTATAATTATTACCTTCAACACCATCCGCTTGACCATTTTTGTTGCCAAAGAAGAAATCGGCGTAATGCGTTTGGTGGGGGCTTCGAAAATGCGTGTCCGTGGACCCTTTATGATTGAAGGAGCCATCTATGGAATTATAGCTACAATCGTAACCTTAATCCTTTTCTGGCCAGCTACAGCTTGGCTCGGACGGAATATGACTGACTTTCTTGGCCTGAATATTTATGATTATTACCTTTCCAACTTCTTTAAAATTTTTGCAATTGTGTTATTATCAGGTATAATCTTGGGGACGATTTCTTCTTTCTTAGCTGTTAGAAAATATTTGAATAAATAAATAGAGATGGCAAAAAAAGAAACAAAATATATTTTCGTAGTGGGGGGTGTTATGTCTTCTGTGGGCAAAGGTATTGCCGCCTCCTCTATCGGTAAAATTTTGCAATCTCGTGGCTACGCTATTGCCAACTTGAAGGCTGACATGTATGTGAATTTAGACGCCGGCACTATTCGCCCCGCCGAGCACGGAGAAGTCTTTGTTGGTGAGGACGGAGTGGAAGCTGACCAAGACCTCGGCAACTATGAACGCTTTACGAATCAAATAAGNACCCGTGAGAATTACGTTACTACCGGTCAAATATATGCCGAAGTTATAAGACGTGAACGCAATCTGGAATACGAAGGTGAAGATGTGGAAGTTTACCCAGATATACCAAAGGAAATAATTAGACGCATAGAAGTTTGTCAAAAAAAGAGTGAAGCTGAGATTATGGTAATAGAATACGGCGGCACAGTCGGGGAATATCAGCTGTTGCCATTTCTTGAAGCGGCGAGAATGATGAAGTCTAAGAAACACGCTGATGTTTTCGTGGTCTTGATAAGTTATTTGCCTACGCCAGCGTTACTCGGCGAACAGAAATCCAAGCCGACTCAACATGCCGTAACCGACCTCTATTCAGTAGGACTCAATCCGGATTTCGTAATTTGTCGGTCAGAAAGGCCTGCGACAGATGACATAAAGCGCACCATCAGCAATGTATGCAGTTTACCAATAGAGAGAATAATCTCTGCTCCTGATATTTATTCTATTTANGATGTACCGGTTAATTTTGAGAAAGAAAACTTCGGGGCTATTTTGCTTAAAACCATGGGTCTGCCAACTCGTAAAAAAGATTTGGCTGACTGGACGGCTCTTGCCGCTAAAATCAAAACAATCAACAAAGAAGTTAAAATAGGCATCGTGGGAAAATATTTTAATTTTAAATCATGCAAAGACACCTACATTTCCGTTATTGAGTCCATTAACCATGCATCTTGGGGTCTAAATCACAAGCCAAATGTCATCTGGCTTGATTCAGAAAAATATGAAAAAGACCGCTCCAAACTAAAGGAGCTCCAGGACTTGGATGGCATCATTGTTCCCGGTGGTTTTGGAAAACGGGGCACAGAAGGCATGATTTTGGCTGCTAATTACGCCCGAGAAAATAAGATTCCGTATTTTGGTCTTTGTTTAGGCATGCAGATTATGACAATTTCTTATGCTCGAAATGTTTTAGGCTTAAGTGATGCTAACTCCACAGAAATGGATTCAGATACTAAAAATCCGGTTATTGCCACCATGGCCGACCAAGTGGAAAAAATAAAGAATAAAAATTATGGAGCNACCATGCGTCTCGGGGCTTACCCCTGCCTCTTAAAGGACGGCAGTGTCGCTGCGTTAGCGTATGGCAAGAAAAGTATCAGTGAACGGCATCGCCATCGTTACGAAGTTAATAATGCATACATAGAGCCCCTAGAGAAAGCCGGTTTTGTTTTTTCCGGCTCTTCTCCGGATGGCCGCTTGATGGAAATAGCGGAGTTATCAAAAAATGAACATCCGTTTTATCTTGGTACGCAATTCCATCCGGAGTTTAAGTCACGTCCACTTACGCCACATCCGCTCTTCTATNCTTTCGTCAAAGCTTGCATTAGTAAAAAGAAATAAATTCAAATACTATTTAAATATCACTAAAATTTTTTGTCTTATAATTCTTCTAATTTTTCTTTAATCTAAATAAGAATTTGGCTAATTCAACCAGAAGAACATTTAGTACTAGCCATAGAGCTATAAACCACAACCACACAAGTGGGATCGGCACAAGTCCGATTAAGTCACGAAGTACTGGTATGGTCATAGTGGCAACAAGTACGCCAATTGCGATTAAAATGGCTTGATTTAATTTTTTATTTGAGAAAACGGGGTAGGAAAACAATGGTTTATGCAAACTACGAAATGAGAAAGCAATCACAAGGATATATGAAGCAAAACATACAAAAAATACCGAGCGCGCCAAAGGGAGCGCAACACCAAAGTGAATCAAAGCATAATACATGAAAAACAGAAGCAGAGAACTGAATACTCCAATACCGAATGTTAGTACATTGACTTCAGTAGTAAATATTGATTTTAAGCTGTATTTATTAGATATGTCGTGGTCGAAGTCTTCGTCGTAAGCAAATGCAAGTGCTGGTAGACTGCCGGTGAAAAGATTAACCCAGATNATCTGNAGCGCGGAGAGTGGCAACGCAATGCCTACTAAAAGACTTCCACCGATAACAAAAACTTCATCAAGTGAATTTGACATCAAATAGATAAATGTTTTGCGAATGTTCGCTAATATTCGACGTCCTTCCTCTATGGCCATGCTTATGGTTTGGAAATTGTCGTCCAAAAGCACGATGTCGGCGGCGCTCTTCGCTACGTCACTTCCAGAACCAAGGGCCACTCCGATGTCCATAGCTTTAAGAGACGGCGCATCATTCACTCCGTCACCNGTCATCGCTACAACTTCACCAAGCTTCTGATAAAGGAGTCCTATGCGCAGTTTGTCTTCTGGTGTTACCCGAGCAAAAATTTTAATTGACGGAATGACTGCAAGTAAAGATTCGTCTGAAATTGTTTGTAAATCGTGCCCTGTAAGTATTTGTTCCTCGCTAATATTCCAGCCAATTTCACGCGCCACAGCAAGAGCGGTACCCTTTAGGTCTCCGGTTACCATCACAATATGAGTGCCCAGAGATTCAATTTTTTTAATCGCTTCAGGAATTTCTTGGCGNACTGGATCNTGAAAAGCCAAAATACCAACAAATTCAATATTCTCTACTTCAGATGTATTAGCAATAGATGAGAATTTTTTTCCAAGCGCAATCAATCTTTTACCTTCATCGCTGGCTTTATTTATCCAAGACTCAATTTTAGCGTAAGTTTGAGCATCCATTTTTGCTCGGGAAAGCAAAATATCGGGAGCACCCATAATTGTATAAAATGTACCAGAGATAGACACAGAGAACTTATGCGTGGAGTTGAATGGAATCAAGATCTGTGAGTTACTACTTAAGCCGAAGCGAGAGACATCGAGACCTTTGTCGCGCGCTGTCTTGACAATATTAATCTCAAACGGTTTTCCTTTGAAAATCCAATTCGACATATTCTCGTCTGGGTTTTCAATCAATACATCCACATTTGCTAACGCTATTTCTAGCAGTTTGCGGTCGCCCTCACCATAAGGTTTCGGCGTGGTATTGTTATCTTTAAGTTCATCTGTCGTATAGATTCCCACTAAGCGCATATTTGCCTCGGTTAGTGTTCCGGTTTTGTCGGTCATAATCAAACTAGTTGAGCCAAGCGTTTCTGTAGCAATGAGNGTACGGACAATTCCGCGTTTTTTAGCTATATATTCTGCTCCGATTGCAAGAATTACCGTAAGAGCAATCGGCAGGGCTTCAGGCACTGCTCCTACGGCGACAGCAACTGAAAGTACAAGCATTTCCGAAATTAATTCGCCACGGGAGACACCAAGTAAAAAAATACCGACAACAATTATAATTACAATTACAAAAATAACCCACGCAAGCTTAGAAATGCCTTTTTGAATCGGCGTTTTAGCCCGATGAATACTGGAAACGAGGCCTGCAATTTTTCCTATTTCTGTTTTGTCTCCGGTAGCAACAACTACAGCTGTGGCAAAACCATCGACAGAGAGGGTACCCGCGTGCACCATATTTGTCTGTTCAGGAACAGAAGCAGAAATTGGTTTTATACTTGTAGATTTCTGTACCGGTATTGATTCTCCAGTTAAAATAGATTCGTCAACACTAAAGTTATTAGCAGTTAAAATTCTTGCATCGGCTGATATGCGGTTGCCATAGGTAAGTTTTATCATATCTCCTGGCACCAGAGTTTCTGAATCTATTTCCTGTTCGTGATTGTTTCGAATAACCCGCGAGCGGTCCTTGATAAAAGTACTAAGTTTTTGAAGGGTATTTTCAGCGTGGTACTCCCGATAGAAACCAAGACTGGCGTTAACCAAGATAGCAAAAGTAATAACTAAAAGCTCGGTCCATTCTCGGAGCACAGATGTGATAATTGCCGCGGCAATCAGTATAAAAATAAGGGGGCTTCCGAGCTGTCTCAAGAAGATGGTAAATGCATTAAGCTCTTCCTGTTTATGGAAAATATTCTTGCCGTAAGTGTCTAATCTGCGTACGGCTTCCTGTTCCGACAGTCCATCTTTGGATGTTTTTAGGAGCGTGAAAATATTTGTCGTTTCGAGAGCCCACGCATTTTTAATAAATTTTATTTTATCCATCAAGCTTATTATATCAAAATACGAGCTGGCTGACTCAGTCTAGAACCTTACCTTGTGAGACCCCACAAGGGTTCCTTGAGCGTTTTTAGTATACCAAATTGATACGTCTCAGTCAGTTGTTAAATTTTAACTTTCTGTTCTCCTGATGTTAATTCTTTTTTATCTTGTGTTAGCTCTATTTTTGTGTTCATTTCTGAGTCAAAAAAATCAGTACCATCAGTAATTAAAGAAATACTAAAACATTTACCATCCGCACTCTTTTCTATATCAGCCACTAACTCAATTATTCGTGCCCCAGTCCTTAGCTTTATTGGCTTATAAATTAAATCAAATATTATGTAGTTGTCTATATCTGAATCGGAGATTGAACTAATTTTATTTTTATCAATATAAAGTCTGAAGTTTTTAATGTCAGTATTATATGTAAACCCATTTTTTTGAAAAACTATTTTTCTGATCTCAACATCTCTATTTGAAATACTTAAAACACTTTGCCACACTATATAATCTTTTTTATAAAAAATAGTCAAATTACCTGCTGGAGTTGTGGTGCCAAAATTAATATTGGCCTCTGTAAAATGAAGGAGTTTTGATTTTTGTAAATCTTTAACAAATTTTGACTGGGCATTTAATTTTTCATAATCTTTTTTGATTTGATCTTTTAAGTTTGAATTTTCCTGTTTATCTCTGTCGTTATAATTATAAATTATTTTATCTCTACCGATATTATCGCCATGCTCAGTAATTTGTTTTTGTTTTTTGGAATACGAATCACCTCGATTGAGAAAATCGATCTTAATTTTATCTATCAGTTTATCTATTATAGAAAACATCAACGATATTATAACATAATACTGCACTACAATAGTTATTATATGTGTATCAGTCACCTGACTTAGCATATAATGGCTGCGAGTCAGGTTTTGTATTTCTAAAAACGATAACTTCTGCGCAGGGCTGGGAGACTTGGATTCGAACCAAGATATTATCCTCCAGAGGGATAAGTCCTACCATTAGACGATCTCCCAGCCCTAAGCGGAAATTAACTTTTTAAATGCATTGCCACCCTTCCAACTTTTTATTTGTTTTTCTCTTTCTCTTGCCTTACTCATGGAATCAAAATTTTCAGTATAGATAACTTTCCATGGTTTTCCTGTTTTCGTAGATTCCACACCTCCATTATTATGTTTTTTCAACCTTTCTGAAATTTCAAATTCAGTTATACCTATGTAGTGTTTTCTGTCTTTATTTTTTAGTATATATACATAGGCCATAAATGTGTCCTACTTCACCCCGCCCTAGCGGGGCAAGTTAGACGAACCCGCAATCTAAGTAGAATAATACAAATAAGGCTTTTTATCAAATTGTAAATTCAACCATAGTTCTGATACAATCATTTTGTGAAGGAAAAGTACACATTTCAAATCAAAGAATTTTTAATCTTTGGCATCAAGCAAGCTCGGGCAGCCATTTTTGCGGGGTCATTTTTTGTACTTCTTTTTCTTTCTAATCATATTCCTTTGTTTGGTTTTGCTCGGTATGATTTTTTATTTTTAGCTGCAATAGGTATACAAATAATTTTGTATGTAACAAANCTTGAAACTAAAGACGAAGTAAAAGTGATTTTCTTATTTCATATAATAGGGCTTGTGCTTGAGCTCTACAAGACCAATCCTGCCATAGGCTCTTGGAGCTATCCTGAAGCTGGGTTTTTCAAAATAGCCACCGTGCCGCTATATAGTGGCTTTATGTATGCGGCTATCGGTAGCTACATCAGCCAAGCTTGGAAAGTCTTCAAGCTCGAGTTTGTGAACTATCGCCACTACGTGCTCTCCGTTCTTCTATGTTTTCTTATATATCTTAATTTTTTTACCAATCACTTTGTTTACGATTTCCGAGTATTTCTTATCATTGCTGTTTTTATATTATTTTGGCAAACAAAAGTATATTTTACCGTCACCGAGGCAAAATATTCAATGCCTTTGCCTGTGTCGTTTATTTTGATAGCTTTTTTTGTATGGGTTGCGGAAAATATTTCGACTTATTTCGGAGCTTGGCAATATCCAAACCAAATACATGAGTGGACAGCAGTCTCCACCCAAAAAATAACTTCGTGGTTTCTGATGGTTATTATNAGCTTCATCATAGTGGCTTATTTAAAGCATTTCAAAAAAGACATATTAAAAAAGTCTTAGTCTGATATAATCTATAAGTTAATGAAAATAAAATTTATCCAAGTTTTTTTGACTCTATTTATTTCCTCAGGAATTTTGCTTTTTCTATTCCCACAATTTTTTACCAGTAGCGTTTCTTATATAAAAGGTCATAAAATAATTACAGAAAAAAAGCTTATTCTGCCTCTACTTGACACAGTTGCCTATGATTTGAAACTAAATAAATTGGCCAATAATCCACCCGTGTCTCAACCGGCCCTGCCTAGTCTTTGGCCCGTGAAGACACTTTACCCGAATGCTGGGGCCATACTCCCATTTAAACGCATTGTAGCTTACTATGGTAATTTGTATTCTACCAAAATGGGAGTCTTGGGTGAGTACAAAGAAGAGGAAATGCTTGCAAAATTAGATGCAGAAATAAAAAAATGGCAAGATGCAGATCCTAGCACAGCTGTCATACCGGCGCTTCACTACATAGCAGTTGTAGCTCAAGGTAGCAGAGGCGCAGATGGCAAGTACAGAGCTCGCATGCCTAGAACAGAAATAGATAAAGTTTTAGCCATAGCGGAAAAAATAAATGCGCTTGTTTTTCTGGATATTCAAGTCGGGTTTTCTAATGTGCAGACAGAAGTGCCATTACTACTGAAATATTTAAAAATGCCACAAGTGCATTTAGGTATTGACCCTGAATTTTCGATGAAGACTGGTATTAGACCGGGGAAAATTGTTGGAACGCTGGATGCCGAAGATATAAATTTTGCCGTAAATTATTTATCTGAAGTAGCGAAAGAAAACAATATCCCGCCAAAGATTTTAGTAATTCATCGTTACACACAGAAGATGGTTACCAATTATAAGCAAATAAAAACTTTGCCGGAAGTGCAGATAGTAATGCACATGGACGGCTGGGGTGGCGCGGCAAAGAAAATTAATACTTATGAGCAGTTTATTCACAAAGAACCAGTACAGTTTACCGGTTTTAAATTGTTCTATAAAAATGATATTCTTGAACCCGGAACTGTTTTAATGACACCAAGTGACTTACTAAAACTTAGTCCACAGCCAATATATATACAGTATCAATAGAATTTGATATTATATAGATATGAAGAAGATATATATTGTAATAAGTGTTTTAGTCATATTAATATTGAGTTTTTTAATAGTACGACCAGATAAAGATATAGAAACTTCAGAAAATAACATCAATGATGCTGGCGTAATAAGTAACGAAATGCCCGCGTTGGGGGACGAAGGTAATAACGTGGAAGAAATGTTGGTTGTAAAAGAGTTTACCATAAGTGGCAAGAACTTTTCATTCGCTCCCAGTACGATAAAAGTTGAAAAAGGCACCAGAGTTAAAATAACTTTCCAAAACAGCGCAGGCTTTCATGATTTTGTTGTGGAGGGGTATAGTGTGGCAACCAAGCAAACCCAATCTCCAGCCACTGAAGTTCTGGAATTTACCGCCGACAAAATGGGCACTTTTGAATACTACTGTTCTGTCGGCACGCATCGAGCTATGGGCATGAAAGGGATGCTGATAGTTGAATAAAAAATGGATTCTAAAGAAGAAAAAAAACAATTTTCTGTATCAGCTAGAATTAAAAGTGCGAATCATGCGTGGCGGGGAATTGGCATTTTAGTTAAGGCGGGTCACAATATGTGGGGGGCTATTTTTATCGGTGTCTTGGCTGTTTATCTTGGTTTTATCTTAAATATTTCAAACACAGAATGGCTTTTTCTTATATTTACCATCGGCCTTGTATTTATTGCAGAAGCATTCAATACAGCCATTGAGATAGATATAAATTTAACTTCACCAGAGTTTCATCCGTACGCGCGAGATACGAAAGATGTCGCCGCAGGAGCAGTGCTTATTTCTGTAATCTTGTCTATTATTGTGGCTCTTTTTATCTTTGCGCCAAAGATCCTTTTATATGTTAATATGTAAATACTATGGAAAATAATGTAAAAATTTTCTTGTCAGTCATTTGTCTTTTAATTCTAGGAACAATTGCCACAGTTTTAGTGCGTTCAAACACTCCGCCGCCGGGTCCTGGCAAACTAGACAGTTTTACGCAGTGTTTAAAGGACAAAGGAGCGGTTTTTTACGGTGCTTTTTGGTGTCCACATTGCCAAGCTACAAAAAAGCTTTTTGGCTCTTCTGTTAAGTTTTTACCTTATGTGGAATGTTCTCCAGCCAACGGACAGGGTCAGTTGCAGGTGTGTAGAGATAAAAATATTGAAGGATACCCAACTTGGGAATTTGCTGATGGGTCTCGTTTAAATGGAGAAATCCCTCTTTCACAGTTAGCCGAAAAGACATCTTGCGTTTTACCTCAATAGTATTTATGAATATAGAGAATGTGCACTACCTTAATATGTTTTTAGGTACAGGCGCAATAATTTTGCAGGTTTTTTCTGTAGTTGCTTTATTTTTACTTTTTATTGGTCCAAAGAAAAATTCCTATCTTGCTTTTATAGATAAGCATTATTTAACACTTGGCTTCCTGATCTCTTTGGGCGCATCCCTTTTTTCTCTGGTTTATTCAGAAATTATTAATTTTCTGCCATGTTATTTATGCTGGTACCAAAGGATATTCTTATTCCCATTAGTTTTCATTTTTGGTTCTGCCATTTGGTATAAAGACAGGAAGATTGTGAAGTATGTTTTGCCGTTACTCTCTGCCGGTTTTCTCATATCTGTTTATCAGAATTTCGGGTATTATTTCGCTGAAACGGGCTCTTTGCCATGCGATGCTTCCGGCGTATCTTGTTATCAGCAGTTGGTCTCAGAATTTGGGGGATACATTTCAATTCCAATGCTTGCATTAACTTCTTTTTTTGGTATTCTTACTATTGTATTGGTCGCGCACTTCTACAAGAAAGAAGATTAATAAAATTTATGAATAAATATTTTACAATCATTGTTTTTATTATTATAATTATTTTTGGCACTTGGTTTTTTTCTACAAGGAGCAGTGAAACAAATGTTACTAATCTAGGTCTAAAATTAGAATCTGAAAATAAGCTGTAAAAACAACAGAAAATAT
>C687J35174_10011170_pt1 | contig 11077 bp, 10 predicted proteins | sample RifCSPhighO2_01_FD_35174 | JGI IMG/M metagenome (IMG submission 35174) | reverse complement strand
ACCCCCGTTACAGCAGATGATATTATTTTTACCGTAGCAATGGCACAAAACTCCATAGTAAAAAGCCCCCGCCGAGCAAATTGGGACGGCGTCATAGTGCAAAAGATAGATGAGAAAACTATTGAATTTATACTGCCACAACCCTATGCTCCCTTCCTTGAGAACACAACAATCGGCATTCTTCCAAAGCATATTTGGCAAGATGTACCACCGGAGCAATTTCCTTTTAGTCAATTCAATGTTGAACCTATAGGTTCTGGACCATTTCTCGTGACAAGTATAAAAAGAAACAGCTCCGGGTTGCCCGATTCATACAAAGTGTCATCGTTTGCAAATTTTGCGCTTGGTGCCCCTTTCCTTACATCAGTTACATTTCGATTTTATTCTAATGAAGAAGCCCTTATTGCTGGATACAATAATGGAGATGTGGATGCTATCAATAGCATCTCACCAGAGAGGGCAAAAGCATTAAAGCTACACTCCGCCCATATAGAAACAAAGCCCCTGCCACGCATTTTTGGTGTCTTCTTCAACCAAAACCAAGCTGATATCTTTGTTGACGAAAAGGTGCGAGAGGCTCTAGCTATTGCTGTTCCCAAAGAAAAGATTATTGATGATGTTCTCGGAGGTTACGCCGTAGTGATTAATAGTCCTATTCCCCCTGGAATTTTAAAAAATCCTACTCCTGTGGAACTAAAGGATGCGGAAACACGAAACGCAGACGCCCTGCAAATACTGGAGAGTGATGGATGGAAGAAAGATGAGGAAACTGGCGTCTTAACAAAAGAAACAAAGAAAGACGGGATTAAACGACTTTCATTCTCTATCTCAACATCAAACACCATAGAACTTAAATCTGTTGCTTCTATTGTGGCCGATGCATGGAGGTCATTGGGGGCTGAAATTGATTTGCGATTCTTCGAAATAAGTGACCTCAATCAAAATGTAATTCGTTCACGTGATTATGATGCATTATTATTTGGAGAAATCGTTGGTAGAGAGTTAGACCTTTTTTCCTTTTGGCACTCATCACAAAGAAATGACCCTGGTCTCAATATTGCATTGTACGCAAATATTGCCGTCGACAAAATTCTCGAACAAGCACGCGCGCACATCAATCAAGAAGAACGGTACGAGCTATTTGAAAAATTTGAGCAGGACGTACAAGCAGAGTACCCAGCAGTTTTCCTGTATGCCCCACTCTTTATTTATATTGTTCCCGACAAAATACACGACTTGTCGCTCGGCTCCATCACCACATCATCTGAACGCTTTGCAAATATATATTCGTGGTATATCGAAACAGAGTATGTATGGCCATTTTTTACTCATTAACATATAAAGAAAAACGTAATTATTTACTATCATGGCAGAACATCCACAAAAAAAAGGAGCGCGTATGCGTTCACGAAGCACATCTTCCGTGAAAAAGACTGAGGCCTATGACACCAGTCGTAGTAGCCACGTCCGAAGAAAAGTTGACCGACCACATCGAGGAGGCCCACACCGATTGGCACCACGAAATACTGATAATTCTACCTATACGCGCCGAGAAGATATTGTCATTCCCCCACTTGATAAAGAAGGGGTTCGTATCGTCCCACTAGGGGGAGTTGAGGAGGTTGGTCGCAACATGACGGTTGTGGAGACACTCGATGATCTTTTTGTTATAGATGCAGGATTTCAATTTATGGGAGAAGGCGATGCCCCGGGCATTGATTACGTTCTCCCCAACACAACATATCTTGAAGAGCGTAAGAGTAAAATCCGAGCTCTTATCATTACTCATGGGCACCTTGATCACATTGGAGGCATACCCTACGTTCTCGAACGTATGGGCAACCCTCGTATATACACGCGCTACCTGACATCAATTATGATCAAGAAACGCCAGGAAGAGTTCCCTCACCTACCCGCAGTCCAGATTGAGACGGTAGAGCCTGGCGACCGAATCAAGATCGGCAATACCCACATCACGACATTCCCTGTTACCCACTCCATCCCTGATTCGATGGGTGTAAAGATAGAAACAAAATACGGTAATGTTATCCTCACAGGAGATCTTAAACTTGCCCACGAAGATGGAGTCCCTGTAAAAGAAGAAGAGGACAAATGGACAGCTCTCGGCAAAGAAAAGAATCTCATGTTCATTGCTGATTCAACGAACGCAGAGAAGGCCGGATTCTCAATCCCCGAATCAAAAGTGCATGAGACTCTTGAAGAAATTGTGAAGAATACAAAAGGAAGACTTATCATCGGAACATTTGCGTCACAATTTGAACGTATTATTAACATAATACGGTACGCTGAAAAATATAATAAGAAAGTTATAACTGAGGGGAGAAGTATCCGAACAAATGTAGAAATTGCTCAAAAAGCCGAAATTCTAAAGACTAAAGAAGGAACAATTATTCATGCGCAGGATATTGATAATTATCCTACGCATCAAATTATTGTATTAGCGACAGGAGCTCAAGGTGAACCCTTTGCCGCTCTCATGCGCATCGCCACAAAACAACATAAATTCATACGATTAAATGAGCGGGACACTGTTGTGCTATCCTCTTCTGTTATTCCGGGAAATGAACTCTCCGTTCAAAAGTTGAAAGATAATCTTTATCGAAATGGTGTCCGCCTTATGCACTATCGAGCATCAGATGTGCACTCAACAGGTCATGGTAATTCAGGAGAATTAGCATGGATAAACAATAAAGTGGGTGCTCGCTTTTTTATGCCTGCCTATGGCTACCATTCGATGCTCCGGTGCCACGCACAAGCGGTAATGGATACCGGTTTTCCTAAACAAAATATTGTTATCCCAGATAATGGATCTGTTATAGACATCATTGAAGGTANCAAACTAGTTGTCCATAAAGAAAAAGCTCCCTCTTCGATGATGATGGTGGACGGTTTCTCTGTTGGGGGCGTGCAAGATATTGTTATACGGGATCGAAAAGCACTTTCCCAGGACGGTATGTTTGTTATTGTGGCAACTCTTAATTTACGAACGGGTAAATTACGAAAATCACCAGATCTTATTTCTCGTGGTTTCGTATATCTTCGAGAGTCGCAAGGACTACTGCAAGAAACACGCCTTCTCATTAAGAAAACCATTGAGGATGCAACCAAGAATATGAACCCCGTTAATTTTGACATGGTAAAAGCAGACGTAGCTGATACTGTCGCCGCTTTTCTCTTCCAGAAAACAAATAAACATCCTATAGTTATCCCCGTCCTCCTTGGTCTTTAGAGGTATTACCGACGTTCCACCAAGAAGCTTCTGTAGTAAAATAGAGAATAATGGAATATATAGAGGATTTTTTGTATCAAGCATTTACGAGGAACACTCGCGGTGCTTTGTATTTTGTAACCTTTCTCCTCTCACTACACGTCTTCCTTGTTATTTACATTAACTCAAACTACCTCTCGACTTTCCTTCCTGAACAATATGTCGGGTTAGCCTATATATTAGGTGCCTGTGGAGGGTTCTTAGCGCTCAGCATAACCCCACTGTTGTTTACAAAGTGGGGTACCATTCGCACGCTTAAGTGTCTCCTTGTACTCGAGTTTCTAACATTCATAGGCCTTGCCGTAACAGAGAATGTTGTTGTCGCTGTTGCTCTCTTTATAGTATATTCTGCCATTCCTCTTATTGTCTTCCTCATTCTTGATATCCTTATTGAAGCACGCACTGAAAACGAGAACGTTACAGGAAACGTTCGAGGAACGGTTTTGGCAGTTGGTACAATTGCATTGATTCTCTCCCCAATGCTTACGGGCTTTATTCTAAGCGGTAATCACTACGAACGCGTATTTCTTATATCTGCTCTCTTACTTATTCCTGTATTTTTTATTATTCATCGTACTTTTAAAAATGAACCAAATCGCACATATATATCATTACACCCACGCCTACTTGTCTCTTGCATATCTAAGGCGCCCGCCATCACCCATATATTTAAGGCTCACTTTATTATGCAATTGTTCTTTGCGTGGATGGTAATTTATATTCCTCTCTATTTACATGAACATATTAAATTACCATGGGAAGTAATTGGATTTATATTTACCATTATGGTTCTCCCCTATCTCTTAGAATTTCCCATTGGGAAAATTGCAGATAGGTGGCTGGGAGAAAAGGAAATGCTTTCTCTTGGTTTTATTATCACAGGATTATCGGTTGGAACAATACCATTTATAGAGAGTAATAGTGTATTTATATGGGCAGGTATTTTATTTATGACACGTCTTGGAGCCGCTTTTCTTGAGAGTATGACCGAGATCTACTTTTTCCGCCATGTGAACAGCGCTGATTCAAATACAATAAATGGATTCCGCATGCTCCGCCCGCTTGGTTATGGCATCGGAGCGCTTATTGGGATTTTGTCGCTCTTAATTATTGATATACAATACATCTTCATTGTATTTTCAATAATTATTTTCTTTGGTCTACGATACAGCCTAACCATCAAAGACACCCGCTAAGTACCAAGACTTTTTGTTGCACTAATCTGCAATCCTATAATAGTGCCCGCACCTGACAAGCAACTGTTCCTTTACAAGTTGGCTAAGTTGTAGTTTGACTACAGCAACATCCCCTCCTGCGCTCTTGGTGAGAGCACGCCCTGTCCCTTGTTGATTTTGAGAAAGGAATTTAATAATTTGACCGCGAATATAGCGGTCCGACCCTTTAAAAGAGCTCTGTGGTACATACCGAGCAGAACGCCTCGTAAGATCCTTTTCACATTTTTTGAGCATCGCACCATAATCCATAAGCGCACTATACCAAACTCGCGGTTTACTCCTATCAAGTGTTTCCTCGACAAATGGCAAGATATCTCGGTCTAGTACCTTCCCTTCTTTATCCCCCCAAAAAGAGTGGATAAAAACGGAGCGAATGTTTGTTTCAATAAGTACTGCTGGATTATTAAAAGCAAAGGCACAAACCGCAGCAGCAGTATAGGGGCCAACTCCGGGTAATGCCTCTAAATCCTGCTGGCTCCGGGGTACTTTCCCATTGTGATTCCTGACAATAATAGATGCTGTCTCCCGAAGTGACTTAGCTCGACGATTATATCCAAGCCCTTGCCATAGCAAAAGCACATCCTTTAAACGCGCTCGGGCAAGCACATGTACTGTCGGAAATGTCTTTATAAAGGTCTTATATTTTGAAATGGTACGTTCCCCCGCCTGTGTTTGTTGAAGCATTACTTCCGAGACAAGAATATGAAAAGGATTCCGTGTGCGACGCCATGGAAAATCTCGATAATATGTCTCCCCCATTTTATAAACGGTACGCTGAAACTGTTTTTTAGCTCGGCCTGTCATCATAACGACTGTGGATTGGTGGGTATCAGAAAAAATGTGTCATGATACTATACACGGTAAGAATAGTATAACAAAGGTGTTAGGCTATTTTTTATTCACTTATTCGTTATACAGTCTTAATTATATGCAAAAAACAGTACTTCTTGTTCTTGGTGCTATCTTAGTGCTTGTGGGACTTCTTGGCTTTGTTAATAACCCCATCCTTGGTATATTCGAAGTTGATTTGCTCCACAACATCATCCACCTTATAACAGGAGCGGCTCTACTCTATGCTGGCGTGGCAGGAAATGCTATGGGAGCGCGTTTTGTTAAAATATTAGCCGTTACATACACCCTTGTAGCAATTATTGGTTTAGTTTCAAGCGACTCAATCTTAGGGCTCTTTGTAGCAAACTTTGCCGATGATGTGTTGCATGTTGTCCTTGCAATCATCTTGATATGGCTTGGTTTCTTTAATGGGAAGGAGGTTGCATCTATGACAGCATCTCCATCAGGAGAAAATACGATGGGAGACAATAACGCAATGCCTCCACGTTCAACTATGTAAGTTTTGTCGGTCTTCATGGTCTAAAACAAAAATAGCCCCTGAGGGGCTATTTTTGTTTTAGAATTTATAGATAACATCTTTACGTTCAACAACAATTCGCCATCCCATCCGCCGGGCATAGCGATAAAGCTTAGCATTGGGATTAAAGGCAATCGGATACTTTACAAGCTCGAGCATTGGTATATCTCCTTCTGTATCGCCTACCCCATAAGAACTGTTTAGTGTCAGCCCCTCGCGCTCAACAGCGCGTCGAACAATGTTTGCCTTGTTTTCAATAAGATGCACATCGACTAAATCACCGGTAAAATGATCCTCTGGTCCAAGCTCATATATGCGGCCATACACTTTGTCGAACCCAACATGCTTGGCAAAACTTTCTACAACTGTTTTAGGTGATTGTGATATGGCAAGTAGATAATATCCGCGTCTTTTAAGATCTTTGACAAGATCTCGCGTATAGCGGTACACTCGATTTTGCGAATGTATTACAACCTCCTTCGATACATCAAGAAAATCTGCGTAGTGGACCCCGCGTAAATGTTTACGGAATGACAAGACAATGGCGCTTACATATGCTTCGTAGGAACCCTCGCGCTCGAGCCATGCCCGCTCTTCACGCTGATAATCACTCCATGCTTCTTCAGGAAAAATACCACGAGCAATAAGAGTTTCAACAAGTTCAACCAATAAACTAGAACGAAAAACCGTACCATCGATATCAAAGATAGCGACTTTCCGTAATGTTTTATTGCCTACCTTACTCATCAAAATTAGTCTACCACAAATAAATATCTACTTTGATTTTGGCCACTGATGCGCCGCTTTAGGAAAGAGCATAGTTAATGGGTGTTGAGTACAATCATGTTTTCGCGCAGAACAAATATAGCGCCCATAAAGAACGAGCCCATTATTAACATATTTCCAATCTTTTTTGGGGATAAGCAATTCAAGATCTTTGGATATGTTAGTGAGTGATGTATTGTCTGTAAGATCAAATTTAATAGCAAAACGTCGAACATGTGTGTCCGTTGGTATCCCCTCCCATATATCAAAGAGTTCGCCGAGGACGACGTGCGCTGTCTTGTAAGCAATACCAGGAAATGTCTGCAATGACTCTGCCGTACGCGGTACTTCTCCGCCAAAATGAGCCTCTATTTCTTTGGCTGTAGCAATAATATGTTTTGCTTTGTTTCTAAAAAAAGGAATCGAGGAAAGTTCTTTTTCAAACTGAGAAACACTGGCCTTGGCAAAGTCGCGTGGATATTTATATTTTTTGAAAAGTGTTTTAGTAAGTTCATTAACTTTCTTATCAGTACACTGAGCGCTTAATATAACCGCAACAACAAACTGGAACGGCGTGCGATAGACCAACTCACTTTTTGGATGAGGGTACATCTTTTTTAGAAAACGAACAATGAGGTTCATCCTCTTTTTCCGCTCCTCAATTTTTGTTAGCGTCATAGATATTTATAGATTCTGCAACGCTGTAACATCAGTAAGAACTTCTTTCGCATGGTGATTGGGTTTAACCATATTGTATATTTTAGCAATAGTGCCATCGGCGTTGATCAAAAATGATATTCTATGTGCGTGATCACCCTCAGCATTAAGTGCATTATATAGTTCACACACTTCCCCATCTTCATCAGAGAGTAAAGAAAATGGCAGGTCATATTTTTCCTTAAACAAAGCATGGCTTTCTTTTGAATCGGTACTGATCCCAAGAATAACCACATCGTGTTCAGAAAGAACATCAAAAAGATCTTTGAGAGAAAGGGCCTCCTGCGTGCACCCGGGGGTATCGTCCTTGGGATAAAAATAGAGCAAAACCCACAAACCATGATAATCGGAAAGCGCCACTCTTATACCACTCTCATTCGAGAGTTCAAAATCAGGAGCTTTTTCAGACACTGAGAGCCTCATATATAAGCAGTATAACTCAAAAGAAAACCAAAAACAGCCGTGTCTACAGAACACGGCTGTTTTTGGTTTTTCCTATAGAAGAGATGCTTATTGTGCGACTTCTCCGTTCGTATCAGCCGATTGAGTAATTACTATATCGGCATCAGCGCGCAATTTTGTGACCGCTTCGCTCACAAGAGCCGCCACTTTTTGATTCTTAATTTGAGCCTCTGCTTCAGCATAAACGTCTTCAAGTGGCGGAATGTCATTATTCTGCTCCTTAGCCTGATCATAGAGAGCTACAATCTCATCTTCCGTTACCTGAACATCTGCATTGTCAGAGATCTGTTGTACATACTTTTGCGTCAAGAGTTCCCGCTCAATATTCTCCCGCAATGTCTCTTCGGTGAAGAAGTTTTTAGTAAGTTCTGTTTGAAAGGCTTCATCATTTTCAAAACGAGCTTTAATATTAGCAAATTCGGTGTCAATCTCATCGCTCGTTACCGTGATGCCCTTCTTCTTTGCGTCTTCAAGAACTAACGCCTCATTAACCAGTTGTGCTACTACCTGTTCAGCAACTGTTGCTCGAACAGTGGTATCGTCGATATTTGTTCCTTGCGCAACAAGTGTTGCCCTATTTCTTTCAATACGATCATTAACATCCTTTTCAGTAATAATGACCCCATTTACAGTTGCAACAATTTTGGCGTCACCCTTGCCACCAAGATTCGAGTTAGATGAAAAGAAGAAATACGCCCCGCCCGCTAAAAGAATGAGGATAACCGCAATAATTAAAGCGCGCATACTACCTCCCTTTCTTTTCCCCGTTGCGGAAGATGCTATATTTTCTGCAGATGTTTCTGGTTGTTCCATAATGATAAAAATAATTCCTAACTACGAGAGAACCCCCCTCGTAGCAACGTGCTAGCTTAGTTATGAAAATCCACGTATGTGATTGGGAAATTCTAAACGCCCGCCCGCCCTTTCTAATAAGTTGCTGATTCTAGTGTATCAAAAGCCAACTGCCTCGCAAGTTCAACTTGTATTACACCTCAAAATGTTAAACTACACAATGCAAAAAGTTTGTTGTTGGTATAGGTCAAAAACACCGTACATCTATAATTTCAAGCTACTATCTTATTTAAGAAAGATCTTAACCGTGAAAACATCCTCCAATTCTTTAGCCCGCTTTTCAACCAGTCTGTTTATGTCGGTCTGTGTAAGTGGCGTATGATCTGCCGTGATAGAGACCGTCGCCCCACTCTCCGTTACTTGTTGAGGTAAGGCATCAAGTTCAGCTTGTACTTCACGCCTTTTCAACTCTTCAAGATAGCTAAATATTATGATTTGTCGTTTGATATTATTTCTGAACTCTTCTGGAGTTAACAAATTTTCTTTCATACGATCTAAGAATGCCTCTTCTGAAGAGAATTTTGATTGAGCGACTTCATAGCGCAAGGTTACTTCATCCTCCGAGGCACTATGTCCTTCTTGTAGCGCACCTTGGTAGATGAGTGACTCATTGATGAGATCATCAACGCCACGATCAAAAAAAGCAGCCTCCGGAACAGCATAACCGTCAACTGATCCTTTGACTAAAGACTGTCGAACGCGTACATCAACATCGTGGCGGGTGATGATTTCATCTCCTACAGTTGCGACAATATCATTATCATTCTGCTTGGGTGTTGCGGAAATTGTGAAGAAGAAATAATAGACCAATCCTAAAATAGCAACGGCCATAATAAAACATGCTGTGAGTACTCTCCGTTTGTTTCCTCCGTAGGAAGTAGTAATACCGGGTAAATCTTTATTTTCTTCATTCATAGATTTCTAGCATACCCTAGATTAATTGCTTTTTCTATACCCACCACAGCAACACGGTGGGTGTACTTTTTTGTGAAAGTATGCTATACTATAAGTTACTTGGCNGGGAAGCCCTGATCGCACACCTCTGCCCCCCTCCGCTTGAGGTGCTGCTGCTGAGGTGGGTTTCCCGGCCTCTTTTTTATATTAATTTTTCAATGCGAATTCCCACCATTCTAATAGATTTCTGATGCGGATTTTCGCCAGACTCAAGAAAAGGAAGGAGGAGTTTTATAACACGGAGTTCGAGCTCTGACTCTTTCGTCAATATATTTTTCGCTGTAAGAGAACGGCTCTTTGTTTCAAAATCATGAAAACGAATAGTGAGTACGACTGTGCGAAATCCACGGAACTTTTGTTGCATTAACTTTTTTATTATTCGCGAGGACATAACCAAAACCTCGTGCATAATAACACGCCTATCAAGTGTATCTTTCGCAAATGTCTCATGTTCCCCTATTGAAAGAGGCCGCTCGATTTTCTTACTAACAACGTCATCGTCTATACCTCGTGCCTTTTGGTATATATCAAATCCATAAGATCCTAGTATACTCGTAAGAAATTCCCAGGTAAGTTTCCTAAGCTCTCCTATAGTTTGCCCGCCATTGCGCCCCAGAATAGCTGTCGCCTTCGGTCCAATACCAGGGATAACACGCACGGGAAGTGGTGAGAGGAATGTACTGGTTTGTGAAGGAAGAACAACCGTCAACCCATCGGGCTTATTGTGATCAGACGCAACCTTAGCAAGCATTCTGTTCTGGCCTATGCCAATAGAAGCCGTAAGCTTTCGTTCACGCTTAATAAGCTGTTTAAGTTTAGCCGCCAATGCTTTTGCTTGCTCAAAAGAATGGCAAAATGAAAGATCAATGTACGCTTCATCAATACTGACAACCTCAACAATGGATACAAATCGATTAATTATGGCCATAATAGATGCTGATTCAGTCGTATAAGTACCGGAGGAAGGAGTAAGAAAAGCAACCGCGCGTTTTCCTCTCTTCTTTGCCATCTCTGCATATTCCCATGCCTTTTTAATTGGTAAGGCACTTCGTATCCCATAAGCACGAGCTTTATAATTGGCAGTAGAGACAACACCGCGACCAGCACCGCCAGAAGGATCGGCACCAACTACAATAGGAAGACCTTTAAGCCATGGTTTATCGCGCTCCTCAATAGATGCAAAAAAAGCATCCATATCAATATGGCCGATTATTCTGTGCCTCATCAATCAACTATATCAAATAACCTTTATGAGGTGGGCGATGAAGTATCCTCTGCCTTTACTTCTTTTACACGTGCTTCTTCTTTCTGAACACGATCTTCCTCCTTAGCAATAGTCTCCTGTGCAACACCGCGTTTGACGTACAAATTAAGAAGAGAGAAGCTAGCAAGGCTCGAAAAAACAATACCGATGATATTGAATGTTAAAAATAC
>C687J35174_10011168_pt1 | contig 11079 bp, 13 predicted proteins | sample RifCSPhighO2_01_FD_35174 | JGI IMG/M metagenome (IMG submission 35174) | reverse complement strand
CATTACTGAATGGAGCGTGGAGAAAAAGTTCGCCAAGTATGCCCTGATGCGCGTGTTCCCCTTTACCGGCCGCACGCATCAGATCCGGGTGCACCTGCACCACATCGGCCACCCGATCGTGGGTGATGCGCTCTACGTCTTCAAGCGCCAGCGTCCGCCAGCGGGCATTACGCGTCAATTATTGCATGCCGAAAAAATTACCCTGCGGCTGCCCAGTGGTAAAAAGAAAACAATCACCGCTCCCCTGCCAAGTGATTTTCAATCAGTCCTCGAAAAACTAACGCCAGCACCTCAATAAAAAATCCCGAATCGTTACACGACTCGGGACCATGGTACATCTTCAAACAACCTTGGCTGTCCCACCCGGTAATTGTCCTGCCTGGAGGCGATCGCGGCGAACGAGGGTGGGCCGCACGTGAACAGTCTTCTCGGCAGCGGGGTCCTTGCCTAAACCTGGCGGCCGGCGCCAGTGCCCTTCTCGCCAGTGGCAGCTTAACTCTCGTCCGGTACCAGCGGCCGATTTCTCCAGTCCCAGCATCACCCGCTCTTCACGGCTGAATGTGTAGCAGTTTTCCACCACGCACACCTGTGCCGCGTGCGAAACTGCTCGCGGATCATTTTTCGTACCCGGCTCATATGGTGTCCACGCCGAAGCATGAGAGCTTCCCGGTGGCAGATTCTTCAGATACAGACCGAGTCCGAGAGAAATCCGGAGAAGTGCCTGCCAGATCGGCTGCAAGGCTCGAATGTTGAAGTCGTCACCACTAACTTCATCGGGCGGATCTTCCACGCAACGATTGAACGACATCCCAATGTCGAACATAACAGAGGTGAATTCAGTCCCGTGCATGCGTTCATTGATCGGATTGACCAATCGAACCGCCAGTCGGTGATCTCGCCGCGCTAAGGCCACCTCAATTTGCTGGCGTGCATCCCGGCTCAGCGGGACATAATCAGCGACTCCCTCATTAAGCAATAGGAAATGAATCGTGCCCTTAGCCTTGTTTTCTGGATCCTGCGCTTCAGAACCTTCCTTTCTTTTGGAAACAAGGATGAAAGGAAATTTCCGTCCTTTGTGATCAACGAAAGGCTTTTGGAGTTCAATACCGAACGAATCAAATGGCAGGACAATATCACCCCATGTAATGCGATGAAGAGATGTAGCTGCCAAGACCATCTGCAGCTCCGGCCGCACAGCATAGATCCGCCGGGACGAACAGGACCACTCCCATAGAAGTTGGGGCAGTTCTCCTATCGGGCCGTGGAGATAACCCCGCACTTCTCCTCCTCCCATAAAACGTTTGTGGTCAAGCACAGACTGCTGTAGTTCACCATCACGTTCTTTGGGTGTCAGACAGGTAAGCAGGGCAGGACGAAAATCCTGCCAATGTACAATTGGACCCTCGAGAGGGCAGGAAACATCAACTTCAGACCCATCCGCAGTCGATTTCAAGGCCAAGATAAGTCCTGGCCGTCGCTGCAGCGTGCTGAGAAAGTGGTAGAAACAGCATTTATCTTCCCAGACACTTAAAGCACGATCGAGGATCGTCTGTCGCCGCTGTTTTTCTTTCTTGCGTTGCTCACGCAGGCACTGCATTTCCTCGTGGGCTTTCGCCAATCGTCGTCTCTTAGCGCTCATGTCACCCTCCTATCTAGGTTCACGGAAAAGTTGTCAAAGGTCGTATGCCTGCCGAAGCAGGGCCACCTCTTAATACAGTATTGTTACAGAAATGTCAATTTTTGTGCCGAGGGCGGGACTCGAACCCGCAAGCCCAAATGGGCACGACATTTTAAGTGTCGCGCGTATGCCAATTCCGCCACCCCGGCTGGAGGCGCAGATGGGAATCGCACCCATGCATGATGGTTTTGCAGACCATCGCGTTTCTACTTCGCCACTGCGCCAGTGTCTCTTTGATATCAAAATTATTCCCTCCCCACAACGGGGAGGTTAGGAGGGGTTTTTCGCTTCGCTCGCGGCTTGAGGCGCTTCGTCTTTTTTCTCGTCCGTGCTTTCAGGCCCTTGCTTCGCCGTAGCCTCTGGCGAAGGCGAGTCTTGCTTCTCGGCCTCGGCTTTCTCTGCCTTGGCCGCCTTAGCTTCAGCAGCGGCGGCTTCCTCTAATTTCTTTTTCTCAGCTTGCTCAACCAGGCGCTTTTTATCGGACTCTTCCTGCACGTGCCGCTGCATCGCGCGAACGTCTTCCTTAAAGCGCCGGCGGCCCTCTTGGCGTAAGTACGACAATTTCGCCCGGCGGACTTTCTGCCGCTTCACAATTTCAATCTCCGTAATCAACGGGCTGTAAAGGGGAAAAATTCGCTCCACGCCAAAGTTGCCGGTCTCGCGGCGAACAGTAAAGGTGGCCGATGGCCCACTTCCCCGAATAGCCAGCACCGTGCCTTCAAAGGCCTGGCGGCGCGTCTTACCACCCTCCTGGACTTTCATTTCCACGCGGACAATATCACCAGATCGGAGCAACGGCCGATCAGTGCCGGTGATTTGCTGTTGTTCAAAATGTCGAACCAGGTCCATAAGCCAGTATCTTTCAAGGTAGATGGAAGTATACAAGGCTGGCCAGAAAAGGCAACCAGTTGAGCCTTAGTGAACAACGACTTTCACTTCACCCAAGCCCCCCTGCATGCCAATCGCCTGCTTTGTGGCGATGGTCAGATCAGCCACGCGGTGACCGTAGCGAGCCTGGTAAAATCCACCCGTGTCCGTAATCAGCACCTCCACCGCTTGTCCCGTCTGTACGTTCGTCACCGTGGCGCGCCGGCCCACCAGATGCTTCAGGTGAGCGCCAATCGCCATGGTCAGCGCGGTGTCATCCAGGGGCTGGCCATTGGCCATGCGCAGCGCCGGACTACAGCCCAAGCACCCGGCTCGGCTGTAGTAGCTCGCTTCACCCTGCAGCACCACGGGCCCCGTGCCCGTCGCGATCGGCCTGCGCTGTGCGAGGCGGGGCTTAGCCCACTGTCCCGATTGCGTCTCGGGAGAGGGATACGCCACCACAGCTCCGCTAGCCACGTGCGAATAGGCCGGCAGATTACCGCTCAGGAAAGATGCCGATTCCATTTCTTGGGCCAGCTCAACCACGGCCACTAGCTTTTGCGAGGAAGCGCTCTCCAGCGTTGCTTCAAACGCCAGTACCTCGCCGGGCAAAACAGCGAGCGTGGCTACCAGCGCACTACACAGAAAATAGGTAGTCATAGGGTAACAAAAAAGCCTGACCGAAATACTTCAGCCAGGCTCAAAACCTGCTACCCTAGCACAAAGCAGGAAATATGTCAAGACCCAAAAAAGGCCCTCTGTCAATGCGGGCCAAAGAGGCCCTTTTTGTGCTATAGTTGGCTCATGTCGTATAGATTGCTGGGTACCTGCCTAGGAACGCTCGCGCTTACAGCCATGCCCGCTTTTGCGCAAGTCCCCAGCGACACCACGCTCGAAACAAACCTCGAATCCGAAGCACTCCCCACCACCAACCCGTGGTCCTACCGCTGGGAAGCCCTGCGCAATCGGGTCGCCAGTGTATTTATCTTGAACGCCGAGCGCCAAACGCAGCACTATCTAAACCGCCTGCATCAGCTCGATCGTAAACTCGCCGCCTGCGCCGAGCTGGGCGACGAAGAATGCGTTGCGCAGGTGGAGCAGGATATGGCAGCAGTCAGGACTCAAGCCGAAAACTACATTGCGAATCAGGCGGAAGTTCGGGAGCGCTACCTCGAACGCTTTCAGGATTGGCGCGCCCAGCGCCAGGCGCTTATCACCGAGCGTCGGCAACGTGTCATTGAGGTGCAAAACTCCTCGCCTCAGCTGCGGTTTCAGCGCTCGCTGCAGGGAAGCAGCCAGCCTGCGGCTCCAACCTACGCTCCTGGTTCCGGCGAATTCCGCAATCAGCGCCTAGATTCATATCAAGAGCAATTTGAGAATACGCAAATTCAGCCACCTGCGGCCGGAGGCCGTCTGTTTGGCAGCCAGCCCACCCCTACCCCGGACCCTAACTAATGTATATGATGCGGCACCTCTTAACCCTTCTAATAATGCTACTGATTGGCAGCGCTGCCATGCCTACTGTCGCTCAAGCACCAACCCCAGAGCCCGAGGTAACTGAAATAGTAAGCGATGCGGATCTGGAAACGGACCTCGAAGCCGAGGCCTTACCCACCACGAACAGTATCGCCTACCGCTGGGAACTCATGCGCGATCGTGTGAGCAATATCTTTACGTTCAACGCGGAGCGTAAAGCGCAGCAGTTTAACCAGCGCTTGCACCAGTTAGACAGAAAACTGGCTGCCTGCGCCGAATTGGGCGACGAAAACTGCGTGACCCGCGTTGAGCAGCACATTGCCAGCCTAACCGAACGGGCGAAGAAGCACTTGACGAAGCGAGAGGAACTGCGCCAGCAGTGGCTCGAGCGCTTTGAGACCTGGCGCGAGCAGCGTGAAGCCAAAATCGCTGAGCGCAAGGAGCGCGCTGCCCAGCTGCGCGATAAGCGGCAGGAATTAAAAGTCGAGCGCAAAACCAAGCGGCAGGAGATCAAGAATCGTCGCCAGGAATTTCGCCAAAATATCCAAGACACACGCTCCGAGTTTCGCACCCAGCAACAAGACGCTCGGCAGGAGTTTAAAACAGACCGCAAACAACAACGCCAGGAGTTTCGCCAGGACGTTCAAGCGACACGCCCGCAGCGCAGCCCTCGCCCGACACGCCAACCAACACCTGCGCCCGAACGCACCGCCAGACCAGATACTCAGTGAGCGGGTGAGCGGAATCGAACCGCCGGCAAGAAGTGGACAAATTTGATCGCTCTGGCAGAATACGGAAAGCTTCGCGGTAAGCCTGATATTGTCCCTTGTCACATTTGGAGAGATTTCCATGTTTACTATCTTAGTGTTAGACGGCCTAAAATACTCACTTTCGAGCAAGGTGACCGTTCCCCATCGTCCCTCCGATTGGCTGAGCTTTGGAAAATTTACGAGTCCCGAGGAAGCACAAACGTGGCTAAAAGATATGGGTTTTACGCGCATAGCGTACTATCAACACCTAGCGTATGTATTTGGCGAGATTTGGTTGTATCAAGCCCCCTCACGCGATCATTACGATCCAAATCGACTAAAAATGCAGGACGGGCAATCCTTCGAAGAGCTAAAAGTTGCCATCATGCCCTGCCCGATCGAACCGCTTGACCTGCCAGAAAAAAGTCCTCTCTCCATGGAGGCGTAACAACCAGACCACTCCAGCCTGACCAGGGTGGTCTTTTCTTTATCCGGCCCCACTTCGCTTCCGCCAACTGGCGGAGCTCCGCGGGGCAAAATTGCTCCGCAATTTTGAGCGGGTGAGCGGAATCGAACCGCCATCTGCAACTTGGCAAGCTGCCATAATAGCCACTATACGACACCCGCGCGTAAGTCATTTGTAAGTTAAAACGTGTTGCCGTGCAAGGTATTATTCGCTAATCTCTAGCTACAACTAAATAAGCCGCGGTAGCTCAGTGGTAGAGCGCAGCCCTGAAGAGGCTGGCGTCGACAGTTCGATTCTGTCCCGCGGCACCCACCTGCGCCAAAGCTCCGGCGGGCAAGCCTCGTGTTGACAAACTAATCCCAAGGCCGCAATCTGCCCATTAGTCTTTGGAATGGTTTCAAAGACAAAACCCCTGTTACGAGGAGATGTCAGATGAGTATGTTCATTGGAGAAGCTTTGGTTGGTGACGGAAACGAAATCGCCCACATTGACCTGTTGATTGGCGACAAAGACGGACCCGTCGGCGCTGCGTTCGCGAACGCCCTGGCTCGCCAGAGCGAAGGCCACAGCAACCTCTTGGCCATCTTGGCCCCCAATCTGGCCGTAAAGCCCTCGGACGGTCATTATCACAAAAGTGACCATCAGGGGCATGCGGCAGGCAGTGCAGATGTTTGGCCCAGCACAATCTGCTGTCGCCAAAGCCGTAGCCGACTCCGTTGCCAAAGGCGTTATTCCGAGAGACCAAGCCGAGGACTTAGTTTGCGTCTGCGGTGTCTTCATCCACCCCGAGGCCTCGGACAATCAGAGGATCTACAACTTCAATTACGAGGCCACGGAGCAGGCGATCAGAAGTGCCATGCAAGGTAGGCCGACTGTTGAAGAGATGCTCGCCGGCAAAGAAAAGGCCAAGCATCCGTTCAGGGGTTTCGATGACAGTCCATCGGAAACGCCATCTCCGGCCACCAGCGACTCCAGCCCCTTAGATCTGCCACCTGGAGCAGAAGAACAGCTTGCCCCCGCGGCCAATCAGCAAATCACTGAGGGCCCAGCCGGAAGCGAAGACGAGATTGAACAAACTGCGGCCGCCGAAGCAGAAAAAGTAGCACAGGCCACTTCGGCCTAGTGTCCGACTCACGTACACTGTAACCAATCCCAGCCCCGGTTCCCACTTTTATTCCCGAGAACCGCGGGCTTTTTTTGTTTCTTTTCCAAAATGAGTGCGCCACACCACCGGGGTGGCCACGAATTTTGAGAAAAGGGACAACCCCGCCGACTTGTCCGCCGAAGCTTTAGCGTAGGTGGAAGCTTCAGCGTAGGCGGGTGATTCCTACAGGAAAGTGGGCGATGAGAGAATCGAACTCCCGCTCTCTCGGTGTAAACGAGATGCTCTACCATTAAGCTAATCGCCCAACATGTGCGGACGGAGGGATTTGAACCCTCACGGCCTTGCGGCCACACGCCCCTCAAGCGTGCCGGTCTACCGATTTCCGCACGTCCGCGTAGTCCGAGAATACCCGCTCCCTCCCCCAGATTCAAGCAATATGTTAAAACAGGGCGCGTTGCTCCTCGCTCACCTTCTCCTCCTCTGCCGCTCCAGACTGTTCAGCGCCCACTTTCCCCTGCTCAATCAGCTGCAATATCTTCGGGATTTTCTTGAAGTCTGCTGCCAGAATAGGCTTCCAGTCATTCCGGTACAGCGCTGCCGCCGGGTGATACACCGGCATAATCACGCGCCCATTTTTACGCTTCGGCTGGCCGTGGATTTTGGTAATAGATAAACCAGGGCCCAGTAAATATTCCATCGCATATCTCCCTAACGCCACAATCAACTTCGGGTCAATAATTCGAATCTGCTCCGTCAGCCAGGGGGTGTACGCCTCAACCTCCGGCGGCAAGGGGTCGCGGTTGCCCGGCGGCCGGTGCTTAATGATATTCGCAATAAACACATCTTCCCGCTTCAGCCCAATTAAACTGATCAACTCATCCAAAAACTTGCCAGCCGCTCCCACAAACGGCCGCCCCTGCAGGTCTTCATTCTTCCCCGGCGCCTCTCCGATAAACAACACATCCGTATCCGGGTTACCCTCCCCCGGCACAACGTTGGTCGCTACAGCCTTCAGCGGCAGGTCCTTAGCCAACCACTCCGCATCGAGCGCTTCTAAAGCCTTTTGTTTTTCTGCTCGGGTCACGGTGTGCCTCGCCAACGTCTCAACTTCTTCATATCCTCATAAATCAGCTTGTCATGTTTTGTCTCCAGGATAAAGTTCACGCCTCTCAAGTCCTTATGCGCCAGCATGGCCTTGAAGCCTGCGTCACCAATCTTCCCTTGTCCAATGTGTTCATGGCGATCCCGATGGGCATTCAGCTCCATTTTCGAATCATTCGTATGCACGAGTTTCAGCTGCGAGATGCCCAGTGTCTTGCGAAAATGCCGCATCATCTCATCCCACGCCGCGGTGGTTCGCACGTCATACCCCGACGCAAACAGATGGCACGTATCGAGGCACACATGAACATCATCTCTATCGAGCTTTTCCAGCAAATATGCCAATTCTTCAAACTTATCACCAATAACCGAGCCGGAACCCGCCGAGATTTCGAGAAGAAGCTTACTCGTAAGTTTCTTCTCGCCCTTTACCCTGAGCGAAGTCGAAGGGCCGAAGACCTTTTTCAACCCCCCTGCCACCGCGTCCAGCGCCTCTCGCGGCGTTGTCTCGTCAGTAGCGCCAATCCACTCGCGCGCACTACCCAAGTGGGTAACGACATATTTCACACCCAGCAGGCTGCCGCGCTCCAGCTCCTCTCGGATAATCCGCGGCGCCGCCTCCCGCAACGCCGCCTTTTTCGATGCAAAATTGATGTAATACGGCGTGTGGATATAGCTCTCGAAGCCATAATCCCGGCAGCGCTGCTTAAATAACGCTGCCTGGTCCTCGGAAATCTTCGGCGCTGCCCCGCCCCGCGGGCTCCTCGAGAAAAACTGAAAGCACTCCGCATCCATTTCTTTGGCATTCTCGGGCGCATTCTCCACGCCCCCAGCCGCCGACACATGTAAACCAATACGCTGTCCAGCCATATGTCTAACCCTAAATCCTCGTTGACACCCTGTCTACTTAAGAGCTACAAGCAAAGAAGAGTCCTTGTTTGCTCGCCCTTTACCAATCTACCGGAGATCAGCCATGAAAATGTCAGAAGTCGTCTTCTGGCTGCTAATCGTGGCAGCCTCCCCCGTCTTGTTTGTGTGTTTCTATACGTTCTTCGTCTATACAATGCTGTCGGCCTTACTCGGTCGTGATGACGATCCGGAGTGGAGCCATTAAAGGTTGATGACCCAATGACTAATAGCTGGTCAAACATTGAGTAACTTCTTTCCTGTCCAAATTATAAGGAAAAAACCATGGATTTACCCTGGATTTGGTGGCTCGGAATCGTTCTTCTTGTCGGCCTAATTGCTCTTCTCTTCTTCAAAAAACGCAGCTAAGTCTCACTACAGGAGGTGTTGTGTCATGACGCCCTTTACCGTCGCGCTCTGCCTCATCCTGGCCGCCCTAGGCCTTGGTTTAGTGTTACGAGAGCGTAAACCACGTCCTTAAACCCAAGGAGAAAAGACATGCCGTGGATTTACATAATAATGCTGATCGTCCTCGGAGCTTTTGGCGCCTTTTATATGACTGCTTGGGTGTGTTTTACTCGAGCGCTCAAAAGAAAGATTAAACAGCAGGAGCGCCGGAAGCGGCAAACTCACTTTCAGTCCGACCCAGAACTGGACGCGGTCATGTTAAGCCCTCTCTACGATGAAGTATTCGGCCAGGGCGAAAACTAAAGTGCTGCCAGCCATTGTTCCAAACTAATCCCGCCGCGAAATCCCTCGCGGTGTTTTTCTACTCACTACTCACTACTCCGCCAGCTGGCGGACTACTCACTCGTGCTATCGCGCCATCGCTTTCGCCCGCGTCTCGCGAATCACGTTCACTTTCACCTCGCCCGGATATTTTAATTCCTGTTCAATCTGCTTGGCAATATTCTGTGATAGTTTAATGGCCGCCAGGTCATCGATATTCTCCGGCTTCACGAACACGCGAATCTCGCGTCCCGCGTAAATCGCGTAGGCCTTTTCCACGCCCTCATAGCTAGTGGCGATGTTTTCCAGGTCTTCCATGCGCTTAATGTAGTTCTCTGCCGTATCCCGCCGGGCGCCTGGCCTGGCGGCGGAAATCGCGTCAGACACCTGCACGATATACGCTTCCACCGTCTCGTAGGGCGGATCTTGATGATGCGCCGCAGCCGCGGCGATAATCCGCTCATCAATGCCAAATTTTTTCATGATTTTTTCCCCAATCGACACGTGGTCACCCTCTACTTCATGATCGATCGCTTTACCGATGTCGTGCAGGAGCGTTGCTTTCTTCGCGATCATAACATCAGCCCCCAGCTCCTCCGCCAGCATCGTCGCGATGTGGGTCGCCTCCCAACTGTGCTTGAGGATATTCTGCCGATAACTAGTCCGATATTTAAGTCGCCCGAGCAGCTGCACCAGTTGCTCGGGGAAATCAATGATGCCCAAGTCATATACCACTGCTTCGCCGGCTTCCCGAATATCATCATTTATTTTATTCTTCGCTTCTTCCACTACTTCTTCAATTCTGCCCGGGTGAATGCGGCCATCTTTGAGTAATTTCTCCAGCGCCGTTTTGGCCACTTGCCGGCGGATTGGCGAGAAGCCGGAAACCATGATTGAGTTCGGCGTCTCATCCACCACGATTTCGCAGCCTGTCAGCCGCTCCAGGTGCTGAATGTTACGCCCTTCTTTGCCAATCACCCGGCCGATGAGGCTCTCGTCTTCCACGTGCACGTGGCTGGTCGTTGTTTCTGCTACGTGCGATGAGGCATAGCGCTGAATAACGGTGGCCATGATGTTGCGCGCTTTCTCATCGAGCTGCTTCACTCCTTCTTTTTCCAGCTTGCGCACGCGCTGCACGATTGCCTCCCGCGTCCGCTGCTCGGCCAATTCCATCGCGCGCTCCTCGGCCGCTTCTTTGGTTAGGCCGCCAATTTCGGCGAGCTTCTCCTCTTCGGTCGCTTGCAGCGTGGCCAACCGCTTCCGCTCGTGCGCCACCTCAACCTGCTGCTGTGCAAAGTCTTTCCCCTGTTTTTCGAGCTCAGTTGTTTGAGTCAGCAGCTTATCTTCCCGGATAGTCAGACGCTTCTCGAGTTCCAGTAACTGCGCCCGGCGGTCATCCAGCTCTTTTTCTGCTAGCCGGCGAATTTCGCGGGCGTCCTTCTCGGCCACCTCGCGCAAACTAGCCACTTGAGTTTTGGCTTGGGCCAGCTTGGCTTCAAGTTTTTTCTCAAGCGACTCGGTTGAGCGAACCCCCAGGCGCTTACGCGCCAGCCATCCACCACCTGCGCCAAGTAGCGCAGCTAAAACTGCCGCTCCGATTTCTAATAGAGACATACATAAAACACTAAGTGTGAAAACGCTATGCGGGGCTAAGCCGGAACTTTTTGCAGACGTTCAGCAGCAACAATAGTATCCACGATGCCATACTCGCGAGCTTCCTCCGCCGACATATAGTAATCCCGATCTGAATCTTTTTCCACCTGTTCCAGGTTTTTTCCTGTATGCAGAGCCAATATATTATTCAGGCGCTCCTTAATTTTGATGATATGGCGAGCGTTGATTTCAATGTCGGAAGCTTGCCCCTCCGCGCCGCCCATTACCTGGTGAATCATAACTTCCGCATTAGGCAAGATCATGCGCTTGCCATGTTCCCCGCCTGCCAGCAGCGTTGCTGCCATGCTGGCGGCCAGGCCCACGCAGATCGTGGCCACTTTCGGCTGCA
>C687J35174_10011164_pt1 | contig 11080 bp, 3 predicted proteins | sample RifCSPhighO2_01_FD_35174 | JGI IMG/M metagenome (IMG submission 35174) | reverse complement strand
GTTGCACTCCAGACTATACTTTAGGGATATTGCCACAACAAAATCAGGGTTGTATTGTTGGCACAAACATTTCATGTCCGCGCCAGTTCGGCGTATGCCAAGGCTCATCCCAAATATGCATTGATGCAAACAGTGACGGCGTGGGTGAATGGCCAGGCTGTGATTACACAACCCTCCAAGGGCATCAAGCAGGACCAGAAACAAACCTTGCAGACTTATTAGATAATGATTGTGATGGTTCAATAGATGAAGGAAGAACTTGTACATTGGGAGAAACAATCCCGTGTGGTTCTGTTGTGGGTGCATGCACATTAGGCATACAGCGTTGTGAACAAGGAACACCTCCCACTTTGGGACTGTGTAATTTCACATCAGCAGTGCAACCAAGACCGGAAATAGCAGATAGTTCAGACAATAATTGCGATGGTGCTATCGACGAAGGGGTTTCATGCGCAACTTTCCAGATAGGTCAGACTCGCACATGCGGAACAAACATAGGAGCATGTACACAGGGCATTCAGACCTGTACAAATCAGACTTACCTTGGAAATAAAGCTTGGTCAACCTGTGAGGGAAATGTGCTTCCACAAAATGAGCTGCTTGGTCTTACTTGTAACAACGGTCTTGACAATGACTGTGATGGAGTCGTAGATGAGGGATGCGGGTGTGTTGAAGAAGGAACAAACAGAACTTGTGGTTCTGGACAGGGGATTTGTACGCAAGGGGTACAAACTTGCACTGGAGGGCTGTGGGGTAATTCCTGCACTGGAGCGGTAACCCCGAAATCAGCAGAGATATGTGGCAATGGTTTAGATGACACTTGTGATAATTCTATTGATGAAGGTTGTCCGTGCATAGTTAATGGAGTTAATTATACAGAAGGCATAACAACAGTATCTTGTGGAAATCACACAGGAGTATGTGCAGAGCTTAATCAGACATGTAACAATGGTGTTCTGCAAGTTTGTAATTTTAATTCATTAGATGATTATGCTTCAAGAGAAACAGGGGCAAGTCGCTGCATAGATTTGTTAGATAATGACTGTGATGGAGATGTAGATACAGATGACAGCGAGTGTCGGGCACCAAGCACATCTAGAACAACATGTACCGATGGTACGCGTGAAGGAGAGTGTTCAACAACAAAGCCGCGTTACTGTAGCGACGGACGACTTATTTTCAATGCAGGTCGCTGCGGTTGTCCAGCTGGTCAGACCCAGCAAGCAGACGGAACTTGTGCAACTCAGGTACCAATACAAACAACTCAACAGGTCCAAGAACAACCAACCTTACTGCAAGATGGTCTGCTTGATATCCAGGATGTTTCAAGAGAAGGTAATGGTCCAGGGATGTTAATCTTTGTATTAATAATTATCCTACTTGTTATCGGAGGCGTATTTGGAGCATATTATTATCTTAGAAGGAAAAAACAGCCATTAAGGGTAATACCCTCTGCACAACAAAGACCAGTGCAACAGCGTCCTACAGCAACGCACGAAAATGTTCAGGAGCTTAATGCCTACATCAGAAAAAGGCTGGAAAAGGGGGGTGCAGAAGAAGCAATCAAGAGAGATACGCTAAAAGCAGGTTGGACTCCCTTTGAGGTGCATATGGCTATTCAAATAGCAAAAATTAACCTTCAAAGAAGACCTCAGCAGCCACAACCCCAAAGACCATTTCATCAGTGGGTACCTCCAATAAGGCAGCCACAACAGACAAAACTTTCAGAACAACCAAAGATTGTTCAGAAAAAAGAAGAGCAAATGAATATAAAAAAGCAAGAAACTAAAAAACAAAAGAAGGAAACAAAAGGGAGTAAACAAAAGAAAAGAAAATGAAAAGAAACATTATGTTTGGTATTCTGGTCTTGTTTTTAATAGTGTTTACCTTAAGTATCTCTTATGCCCAATCCCAGGAAGGAATAATCGTTATTGATTATACAAATGGTCCCCCTGGTTCTGTGGGTTTTCAGGAAGTTCTACAAACTGGTTCTCCTGCCCCACCAGAAGATGGAGGAGAAATTGGTTGCACCTTAATTGATGGAACAGCCAGTTGGGTTGTGGTTGATGGGGAAGGCCAGATAATCAGAATAGGTCAGGGAACACAAGCTGAACAAGTGTCCTCAGGAGCACAAGTCTACCTCTCAGTTGAAGGTCAGAATTGTCAAGAAGTGCAGGTAGACTTTACAATAAGGGTAGATAGTTTCCTCGGTACAGACAGTGCCGTGGATGGATGGAGGGATATAACAATCCCTATCAGAGGCGATTTTAATCAAGGATCAGGTCGCTTTATAACCGAAGTATCATTTCTTTTAGACACGCAGCTAACATGTAACGGAGGGGGTTCATGCATAGGGTTTGTTCAGGGGGCAATTCAGCCAATACGCCGTCTTTTCGGACAAGTAGCAACTTTAACACTCTATTTTGAAGCAGCCATGCAAGGTCAGCCAAATCCTATAAGGAGCAATGACATAACTGTAATTGTCCCTAGCGCAGCAGAAGTTCCAACAGTTCCGGAAGATACAAGTACACATGGTCAAGTTATCATAGATACAACCTCTTTAAGTCCAAAGACATCAACTTTTAGGCTTTCTACAACCACTAGTGGAGACTACGATGTAGCCTTTGGGTATGGTTCAGATATCTATAGCTTACAGTTTCCAGAAGACGGGCTGATATGGTTTAAAGATCATACAAATCCTTTTTATGATAATCCAGAAAGGTCAAGTCATGGAAATTACTGTGTGGGTTCAATATATTTAGCCTTTGGCAACACCCTTGTAACCACGAGTGATGATAAGGTTATAGGTACAACACTTATAACAAGCAACCGTCAATCTGAGGATGGTATATTCTTTAATGAAAAGGTGCGACTTGGGGCAAACAGGGTAAAGGCAATAAGGGTAAGGGGTGGAGAAGAATACTTCTTTGTATATCAAAGGGCAGAAGAAGAAGATTCAGGTTCAAATCCAACAAGAGGCACAAGGCTCGACAATAATCCGTCGCGAAGTGAACTATCTTCACAAGGCTATGGGTCACTTTATAGTCGTGGAAGGTGCTCAACAGATATCACCTTAGGTACAGACAGCCAGGCTATTGCAGATTACTTTGAAACACTAAAAGGTGCTCAAGGAAGACTATCACCCCAAAGAAATTCTCATAGAGAAATTAGTTCTGGTTTTCAGGGATTTTCTGAGAGCTAGTGAGTAAAAGCAGGTGCCCGGATTCGAACCGGGGATCAGAGGGTTGCAGCCTCTTGCCTTAACCACTTGGCCACACCTGCAATAAAATATAATTCTAAAAGAGAACTTTATAAAAATTCCTAAAATATGGGCCCGGAGGGATTTGAACCCTCGACCTACTGCTTAGAAGGCAGTCGCCCTATCCAGACTAGGCTACGGGCCCCAATAAGAAAATAAAAAGAACCCCGTTTTTAAAACTTTGCTGAAAAAAATTTCTCAGGAGTTGGCGTTACATTTATATAGAAAGTCCCTATAAAACAGAAAGGATGGGAAAAAGAGGTCAGGTAACGACTTTCGTAATATTAGGTTTAGTGCTTCTTGTGATTCTTGCAGTGGTTTTTTTTGGTCTTTTTCAAAGGAAGCAAATAACAGAACTTGAAAAGGCTAAAATAAATGGGATAGTCCTTGAATGTATGGGAGAAAGTCTTCAAAGAGCAAGCGATTATGCCGCGACACAGCTAAGCCAACAAATTACTACAAACCCCTCTCTAGGAATGAACCAAGAACAGTTAAGGCAGTTTCTAAAAGAAAATATAGAATACGACCTAAAAGAAAATCAGAATACAAAGCTAATTTTTTGTTTTGATGAAAAAATACCGGGGCTACAGCCTATAAGCATAACTCACGCAGCAAATATAGAGCCAACAGTAAATCTACAAGAATTAGACCCAATCCTTATAGAATTTGATATGAGTTTTCAAGTTACAATCACAAAAGGCAATCTCCAAGAGAATCTAGAAAGGTTTACAATAATGTACGAGGTTCGCTAGTATGAAAAGGTTGCTTTTCATCTCTGCTTTGATTTTATTTAGTCTGCAGTTAGGAGCCCCCTCTGTATTCTCACAAAATAGTGCAACCTGTCAAAGGCAAGCAATCTTTTGTAGTTTAGATTCTGATGGTGATGGAGTAAATAGTTTGGGCATACCAACTTCTGCCTGCCAGAATAATCTGGCAAAGGACCTCATCTACCGTTATGAAGACTGCGTCTCACAACAGATAACCATCAGTTATCCAGAAGGCTTTTCTGTGGCTTGTGAAGAAAACCTCAAGATAGCTAAATGGTCAGGTGATAGGTGGCAGGAAGTACAAACACAAAATAACGCCGAGACAAACCTCCTAACAGCAACAGTGATTGAAGGAGGGATTTATGCAGTAATAAAACAAACAAGCTGCAACTTGCCACAAGTTATTCAGCCTCCAGCGTGTCCGGCAAGTGGTTTTATTATCAATCCTCAGAGCGGGAATCTGCAGCAAGGGCAGTCTATGGAATTTAATATCTGTAATATTCAATCGGTTAATTCTGCAGACACCGAATTAACACTGCAACCAACTACCTCGGTGCAGGCGAACGCAGGTACAATTCGGGGGCGTGTACAGGAAAACCTTCCAGGGAGCAACCTTCGCTTATGGGGAAAAAACAATTGTCCAGCCCCACAGGAAATACAATATCCTGGAGATGGGTTTAGACAATCAGCCGATACTGAAGTAAGTCTGCAAGGTATTCCACTCATTTGGAAATGTGATTTTCCTCTGGCTGAAGGTATGGTTTCATCGCGAGAAAGATACCAATATTATGAATCAGGTTCATTTGACAATCCTTCAAACCAAAGGCTAAGCTTTACCGCACCACTAGGTTATAACTGTGCTGGTTATTCTGTTGGTTATTTCAAAGAAGGGCAGTCTTATTTCCAATATTATAAAAATCAGGAAATAAGTGCGATTTGCAATACTGGACAACTTATAGCATCTCAAAATACGCTGCCAAGGATTGAAGGAGTTGTTGTTCAGCCGTCAGAGTCTGGCTTGGCAGTAGGTTTTGAGATTGTACCTTCTGCTACAGTCCAGCAAACAACCGGAGAACAAAATACCTTTGTCTATATTTGTAGAAATCTGTTCAATCAGAGAACAGCTTTTGAAAGTACAGACCGTTTTGTAGCAGGTTGTGGCCTATTTGTTAGTGGCAGTACCAAACAAAGCAGCATTTCATTGAATTATCAAACAACATCTGAGGACATTGGGCAAATTCCTTTTTATATCTATGCTTGTGATAAGGATATGCTAGACTCGCAATCAGTTCAGAGTGCAACTTGCACCCAGCACGGTCAAAGAGGGACATTTACTGTTTTAACAGAGAAAAACATTAATTTGCAAGTAGAACCAGCAAACGTTCTTGTTGGAAACCAAGCCTTTGTAACCATCACCGCGACAGGACTCGACAGTCTTCAAGGTGAGTCGGTAAGATGGAAGGTATGTCAGGGACCACCTTGCACAAGGCAGGCTATCTTAACAGAGCCTCTGCAGCAGACTCCGACACGTGATTGGTCTTTCATGGCACAAGGCACAACAGCCACAGCAACTTTAACAACAGAAATAATTGATAGCTCTTTAGCAGGAGTATGGAGTCTTGAAGCAGTACTTCTAAATGAAAATTTGGATGAAATCGCTGTTTCAAATGCTGTTACAGTTGCGATATCCCAGATTCAACCAATTTCAACCTGTGGCACACAGCCAGGATTACAGGGTGAAGAAGCCTGCGACGGTGACGCATTTAGAGAAGGCGCAACATGCGCTTCTCTTGGTTTTGCAGGAGGTTCGCTAACCTGCACTACTGATTGTAGGCAGGTAAGTCATGAATCATGTCTTGGAAGGCCGCAAACTTGTGGAAATGGTCAACTCAATATAAATGAAGATTGCGATGTTGGAGAGAATGACAACATACTTCTTGCTTTCAACCAATGCAGAAGGCTTCCTGACTTTGAAGGAGGAGGAGGAAACCTTGCATGTAATACTCAAACTTGCCGTTTCGATACACAAGGTTGTTTCAATTCATTTTGCGGCGGAGACCCTAACCTAAATACAGGAGAGGAATGTGATATAAACAGCCCTGCAGAAAGCTGTACAATTGTCCAGGGATACAGCAGTGGAGAAGCAGGATGTTTTTTCAATTCGTGCACACTTGATTGGGGGACATGCCAGGGAAGGTTGCAAACCTGTGGCGATGGAAATGTTGACCTTGGAGAGAACTGTGATGGTAATAACCTTCGTGAAATGACCTGCACAGATTTTGCTTCTTACCAGAGTGGAACACTAAACTGTAACCAAGATTGTCATTATGACTTCTCTTCCTGTAGCGAAACTCCAGATACAATGCCTCCCCTTATCACCTTCGAAGAACCTACACCTCAAGATGGAGAAACTATTGAAGAAAGGCAAGTAACAATCAATGTTACGCTTGATGAGCCTGCAACAAAAGTATTTCTAGAGTGGAACCACTCAACAAATTTCACAATGCGAAGGGTAAATCGTTTTTCATACATTGCAACAGTCACGCAGTTATATATTCCTTCAAATTCAACTTATGAATATAAAGTAATTGCAAGAGATTTGCATGAAAATATAGGGGAATCTGAAGTGCGGGATGTTAGGATAGGAACAGTTATATCCTTCGCATCAGCATCTGCTTCCACCTGCACAAATGGTCAGCGCCGCTCATGCTTCCCGCAGGCAGAAGACTTTACATTTACTTATCATCAAACATGTGGGAATGGGATATGGGGTAGTTGCACTCCAGACTATACTTTAGGGATATTGCCACAACAAAATCAGGGTTGTATTGTTGGCACAAACATTTCATGTCCGCGCCAGTTCGGCGTATGCCAAGGCTCATCCCAAATATGCATTGATGCAAACAGTGACGGCGTGGGTGAATGGCCAGGCTGTGATTACACAACCCTCCAAGGGCATCAAGCAGGACCAGAAACAAACCTTGCAGACTTATTAGATAATGATTGTGATGGTTCAATAGATGAAGGAAGAACTTGTACATTGGGAGAAACAATCCCGTGTGGTTCTGTTGTGGGTGCATGCACATTAGGCATACAGCGTTGTGAACAAGGAACACCTCCCACTTTGGGACTGTGTAATTTCACATCAGCAGTGCAACCAAGACCGGAAATAGCAGATAGTTCAGACAATAATTGCGATGGTGCTATCGACGAAGGGGTTTCATGCGCAACTTTCCAGATAGGTCAGACTCGCACATGCGGAACAAACATAGGAGCATGTACACAGGGCATTCAGACCTGTACAAATCAGACTTACCTTGGAAATAAAGCTTGGTCAACCTGTGAGGGAAATGTGCTTCCACAAAATGAGCTGCTTGGTCTTACTTGTAACAACGGTCTTGACAATGACTGTGATGGAGTCGTAGATGAGGGATGCGGGTGTGTTGAAGAAGGAACAAACAGAACTTGTGGTTCTGGACAGGGGATTTGTACGCAAGGGGTACAAACTTGCACTGGAGGGCTGTGGGGTAATTCCTGCACTGGAGCGGTAACCCCGAAATCAGCAGAGATATGTGGCAATGGTTTAGATGACACTTGTGATAATTCTATTGATGAAGGTTGTCCGTGCATAGTTAATGGAGTTAATTATACAGAAGGCATAACAACAGTATCTTGTGGAAATCACACAGGAGTATGTGCAGAGCTTAATCAGACATGTAACAATGGTGTTCTGCAAGTTTGTAATTTTAATTCATTAGATGATTATGCTTCAAGAGAAACAGGGGCAAGTCGCTGCATAGATTTGTTAGATAATGACTGTGATGGAGATGTAGATACAGATGACAGCGAGTGTCGGGCACCAAGCACATCTAGAACAACATGTACCGATGGTACGCGTGAAGGAGAGTGTTCAACAACAAAGCCGCGTTACTGTAGCGACGGACGACTTATTTTCAATGCAGGTCGCTGCGGTTGTCCAGCTGGTCAGACCCAGCAAGCAGACGGAACTTGTGCAACTCAGGTACCAATACAAACAACTCAACAGGTCCAAGAACAACCAACCTTACTGCAAGATGGTCTGCTTGATATCCAGGATGTTTCAAGAGAAGGTAATGGTCCAGGGATGTTAATCTTTGTATTAATAATTATCCTACTTGTTATCGGAGGCGTATTTGGAGCATATTATTATCTTAGAAGGAAAAAACAGCCATTAAGGGTAATACCCTCTGCACAACAAAGACCAGTGCAACAGCGTCCTACAGCAACGCACGAAAATGTTCAGGAGCTTAATGCCTACATCAGAAAAAGGCTGGAAAAGGGGGGTGCAGAAGAAGCAATCAAGAGAGATACGCTAAAAGCAGGTTGGACTCCCTTTGAGGTGCATATGGCTATTCAAATAGCAAAAATTAACCTTCAAAGAAGACCTCAGCAGCCACAACCCCAAAGACCATTTCATCAGTGGGTACCTCCAATAAGGCAGCCACAACAGACAAAACTTTCAGAACAACCAAAGATTGTTCAGAAAAAAGAAGAGCAAATGAATATAAAAAAGCAAGAAACTAAAAAACAAAAGAAGGAAACAAAAGGGAGTAAACAAAAGAAAAGAAAATGAAAAGAAACATTATGTTTGGTATTCTGGTCTTGTTTTTAATAGTGTTTACCTTAAGTATCTCTTATGCCCAATCCCAGGAAGGAATAATCGTTATTGATTATACAAATGGTCCCCCTGGTTCTGTGGGTTTTCAGGAAGTTCTACAAACTGGTTCTCCTGCCCCACCAGAAGATGGAGGAGAAATTGGTTGCACCTTAATTGATGGAACAGCCAGTTGGGTTGTGGTTGATGGGGAAGGCCAGATAATCAGAATAGGTCAGGGAACACAAGCTGAACAAGTGTCCTCAGGAGCACAAGTCTACCTCTCAGTTGAAGGTCAGAATTGTCAAGAAGTGCAGGTAGACTTTACAATAAGGGTAGATAGTTTCCTCGGTACAGACAGTGCCGTGGATGGATGGAGGGATATAACAATCCCTATCAGAGGCGATTTTAATCAAGGATCAGGTCGCTTTATAACCGAAGTATCATTTCTTTTAGACACGCAGCTAACATGTAACGGAGGGGGTTCATGCATAGGGTTTGTTCAGGGGGCAATTCAGCCAATACGCCGTCTTTTCGGACAAGTAGCAACTTTAACACTCTATTTTGAAGCAGCCATGCAAGGTCAGCCAAATCCTATAAGGAGCAATGACATAACTGTAATTGTCCCTAGCGCAGCAGAAGTTCCAACAGTTCCGGAAGATACAAGTACACATGGTCAAGTTATCATAGATACAACCTCTTTAAGTCCAAAGACATCAACTTTTAGGCTTTCTACAACCACTAGTGGAGACTACGATGTAGCCTTTGGGTATGGTTCAGATATCTATAGCTTACAGTTTCCAGAAGACGGGCTGATATGGTTTAAAGATCATACAAATCCTTTTTATGATAATCCAGAAAGGTCAAGTCATGGAAATTACTGTGTGGGTTCAATATATTTAGCCTTTGGCAACACCCTTGTAACCACGAGTGATGATAAGGTTATAGGTACAACACTTATAACAAGCAACCGTCAATCTGAGGATGGTATATTCTTTAATGAAAAGGTGCGACTTGGGGCAAACAGGGTAAAGGCAATAAGGGTAAGGGGTGGAGAAGAATACTTCTTTGTATATCAAAGGGCAGAAGAAGAAGATTCAGGTTCAAATCCAACAAGAGGCACAAGGCTCGACAATAATCCGTCGCGAAGTGAACTATCTTCACAAGGCTATGGGTCACTTTATAGTCGTGGAAGGTGCTCAACAGATATCACCTTAGGTACAGACAGCCAGGCTATTGCAGATTACTTTGAAACACTAAAAGGTGCTCAAGGAAGACTATCACCCCAAAGAAATTCTCATAGAGAAATTAGTTCTGGTTTTCAGGGATTTTCTGAGAGCTAGTGAGTAAAAGCAGGTGCCCGGATTCGAACCGGGGATCAGAGGGTTGCAGCCTCTTGCCTTAACCACTTGGCCACACCTGCAATAAAATATAATTCTAAAAGAGAACTTTATAAAAATTCCTAAAATATGGGCCCGGAGGGATTTGAACCCTCGACCTACTGCTTAGAAGGCAGTCGCCCTATCCAGACTAGGCTACGGGCCCCAATAAGAAAATAAAAAGAACCCCGTTTTTAAAACTTTGCTGAAAAAAATTTCTCAGGAGTTGGCGTTACATTTATATAGAAAGTCCCTATAAAACAGAAAGGATGGGAAAAAGAGGTCAGGTAACGACTTTCGTAATATTAGGTTTAGTGCTTCTTGTGATTCTTGCAGTGGTTTTTTTTGGTCTTTTTCAAAGGAAGCAAATAACAGAACTTGAAAAGGCTAAAATAAATGGGATAGTCCTTGAATGTATGGGAGAAAGTCTTCAAAGAGCAAGCGATTATGCCGCGACACAGCTAAGCCAACAAATTACTACAAACCCCTCTCTAGGAATGAACCAAGAACAGTTAAGGCAGTTTCTAAAAGAAAATATAGAATACGACCTAAAAGAAAATCAGAATACAAAGCTAATTTTTTGTTTTGATGAAAAAATACCGGGGCTACAGCCTATAAGCATAACTCACGCAGCAAATATAGAGCCAACAGTAAATCTACAAGAATTAGACCCAATCCTTATAGAATTTGATATGAGTTTTCAAGTTACAATCACAAAAGGCAATCTCCAAGAGAATCTAGAAAGGTTTACAATAATGTACGAGGTTCGCTAGTATGAAAAGGTTGCTTTTCATCTCTGCTTTGATTTTATTTAGTCTGCAGTTAGGAGCCCCCTCTGTATTCTCACAAAATAGTGCAACCTGTCAAAGGCAAGCAATCTTTTGTAGTTTAGATTCTGATGGTGATGGAGTAAATAGTTTGGGCATACCAACTTCTGCCTGCCAGAATAATCTGGCAAAGGACCTCATCTACCGTTATGAAGACTGCGTCTCACAACAGATAACCATCAGTTATCCAGAAGGCTTTTCTGTGGCTTGTGAAG
>C687J35174_10011160_pt1 | contig 11082 bp, 12 predicted proteins | sample RifCSPhighO2_01_FD_35174 | JGI IMG/M metagenome (IMG submission 35174) | reverse complement strand
GATTCAAACGAATTATAAGAAGTGAATATTAAAGTTCATTTGGTATTTTTGCCATTCGGCCCAAATTTTGATTTTTTTGCATCTGGTCTGGCATTAAAATGGGCTCGTGTTTCAGTATCTTCTCTTCTCTCAACATCTCTATTGTTTTCTGAATCATGATTTTCATGCCCATAAGTTTGCTTTCTTCTAGTATCTCCAATAAGTTGCTCGCTACCTAAACCTTTTGTAAGCATAAGGCTGTTCTGGTTTTTTCGCCTTCCCGGATTCTTATCAATTACATTTGCAAGTCTTCTAAGTCCAATATCTACTGAGTTCACAGGAAATCTATTCACAGGAACTCCATCTCTGTTCGAGTATGAGCTTCCCGTAAAAATGTCAATCGGCCCTGATGGATTTTTTCTTTGTCTCCGATCAAAACCCGTGGTCTTGATTGGTTTTCTTTTTCCCAATATAGGGTGCCAGGTATTGGCCGGTGTTCTTTTTGCCATAATATGTGAGTAAGTCATTCGTACTATTTAAAGTTTATCTCGGCCTAGTCAACGCAAGCTCTTTTTCAAGCGCCACTTTGAGCTCTTTCCCGTTCAAATTTTCCCCATCAAAAACAACGTTTTTTTCCGTTTCAAGAACCTTTGCAATGTCCCTTTCATCCGCAATGTCAATTTTGTTTACAACAACAAGAATTCTTTTTCCCTCAAACTCTTTCCTCATTTTACTCAAAAGTTCCAATTGTTCATCAACCGAAAACCCACACCCTTGAGTTGGATCAACAACAAAAACTATTATTGAAGCAAGATGCTTCAAAGCCGCAACTGCTTTTTTTTCAATTCCATTCAAATTTGGTCTATCAAGCAAACCCGGAGTATCAATGAACTGTATTTTTCTGTATTTGAATTCAAAATGTCCAACATTGATTTGTTTGGTTGTAAATTGATAAGGAGAAATTTTCGCATTCGAACCTGTAATTCTTTTGAGAAGCGTGCTTTTTCCCACATTCGGATATCCTCCAAGCACTATTGTTGGCGCTTCAAAATCTATTGAAGGAAGTTCTTTGAGTTTTTTGGATTCTACTTTGAGTGCAATCAAAGGTTTCTCAAGTTTCTTTACAACCGAAATCATCCTTCCCTCAAATTCTTTGAGGGTTCTATCAGATTCCTCAATTGTTTTTGCGGAATAAAATTTTGCCCCATAAATGCTCCTGATTTTTTTCAAAATTTTCGAAGAACTGTTCAACGCGGAAAGATTTTGTTTAAGTTTATCAACATCCACAATAGCTCCTAAAAGATCCCTGTAAAACGGATTCATTTCCTCTATAAGCGGAAATTTTTTTGAAAGATCCAAAATCTCTTTCTGCAAATACTCCCCAAACCTCTTTGATTTGGCGGCATTCAATTTTTTTACTTTAAGCAATTTTGAACTGAATTTTTTGCCCAATTGCACTTCTCGAGCTTCATTATAAGCCCTTTGGATGAGTTCCTGGGAAGCCGGGAAAAAATTTGCGGAAAGCGGCGTGGCCTTCTTTTTTAATTGTTTCCTAGCTTTTTTCATTCTGAACAACCGGGGATATTATGTTTAACTTGTACCAGGGAGACTATAAAAGGTATTTGATCATTCCGGCGATACTTTTCGTCGTATTCATTTTTCTCGTTTTTGTTTACCCGGGAATAACTCCCGGAATTGATCTCAAAGGAGGAACCAGTATTATTGTACGAGCAAGCGAACCGCTCGAAGCGCATTTAATTGAAACCGCGCTCAAAGAAAAGTATTCGTTCTCCGAACTCCAAATAGGAGAAGTTTCATCTCCGACAAGTCACGGTCTTTACATACAATTTTCAGAAGAAACCGATTTTGCAAAAGCAACCTCATTGCTTGAACAAGCGGAATCAGAATTGAATTCCAATCCGGAAAATGCCAAGCGCCTTGCATCAGAATCCATTGCGGCTTCAGCAAAATTCTTTCCCGCAGTTGATGTAACAAACCTTTCTCCAATTGAAGCGGTTGCACAGGCAAAAACAAATTTAACCAAAGCAGATCAAGAATTACAACTCGGAATACAAAACACAATCCAAGAAACCTATTCTTTGGGAGATGACATCAAAATCCAAAAAACAGAAATAGGACCATCGCTTGGAGAAAATTTTTATTCAACAAGCATAACAGTTTCATTGATCGGAATAATTCTTGTTGTAATAGTTGTTTTCATTTTTTTCCGCGAGTTCGTTCCCTCAGCCGCCATTATCGGAGCGCTTTTTTTTGACATTTTCGGAGCATTAGCTCTAATGTCGATTTTCAAAATTCCTCTTTCACTTGCAACAATTCCCGCACTATTAATGCTCATTGGTTATTCGGTTGACACGGACATAATGCTAACAAGCAGAGTACTGAAAAGAAAGGAAGAAAATCCGCGCAAAAGAGCTGAAGAATCACTTATCACAGGTCTTACGATGACTCTAACAACTCTTGGCGCTCTTACAGTGATGACAATTCTCTCTTATTTGGGGCAGATAGAAGTAGTATTCCAAATTTCAATTGTATTATTGTTCGGCTTGTTAGCGGACATTATTTCCACTTGGTTCATGAATGCGCCGATTTTATTGTGGTATGAAGAAAGAAAGGAGGCGTCCTCAAGATGAAAGCATTTTCAAATTGGCGTGTAATCCTAATGGGAGTGGTCATCGCAATTTCTCTTCTTTCAATAGTTTTCAACGGAATCGCTCTTGGAGTCGATTTCAACGGCGGAACAATATTCCAAATCGAATTGGATGAAAGTGTAACTCCGGAACAAATGACCACAATAACTGCCGTTATGGGAGAAAGGATTGATGCATTCGGATTGAAGGACACTAAAGTTACTTCTTTAGGAGATAAATTTGTTTCCGCCCAAACCGCAGAAACAGACCCGGAAAGAGTTGAAGAACTTGAATCACTTCTCAAAACCCAGGGAAAATTCGAAGCAACCCTTAACGGCGAAATATTGTTTGCGGGAAAAGACATCATTCAGGTTTTCAAGGATCCAGCGCAAGGTTATGGTTTGACAACAGGTTCTCCCGGTCAACCGGTACAATGGCAGCTTCCATTCTTATTGAGCCAGAGCGCAGGAGAAAAATTTTCACACGGAGTTTTCCACAAGTGTACAGCGGTTTCATTCAACCAACAATCAGGTTCTGTTTATGATTGCGAAAAAACATACTTTTTCATTGACAGGCCTTCCCAAAGCGTGCTTATAATTCCTGAAAGCACTTTTTCCAAAGATTCCTCAATGCTTCTCGCGGGAAATGTTCTCGAAAATGTTCCAAGCGAAACCGATATTGATGAACTCCTTGTAAATGCAAACCTTCCATTTGTTGTTGTTTCAGGAACCGGGTTTTCCGAATCACAATTAACCCAATTAACAAATTTGTTCTCGGAAAATCCAACCGCTATTATTCCTGAAAACTTTCCAACCGCCCAAACCCAAGAACTCGAAGAAATCGGTTTTACAATAAAAGAAATTCCGCAAGCATCTCCGACAATTCCCTGGGTTTGGAGCATTGTAGGGGCAAGACAGGTTATTTCGGTTACGCCGGGAATAGCAAATCTTGATCCTTATGTTGAAAGTCCAGCGAACGCGCACATTTTTTCACAATTAGTTATTACAGGTTCAGGTTCAAATGAAGAAAACGCGCTCCACGAACTAAAAGCTTTGGAAGTATTGCTGCAAACAGGTTCGCTCCCCGTTGGAATAAAGAGCATTTCAAAAGAAACAATTTCCCCGCTCCTTGGAGAAGAATTCCTCTTTAACACTCTCATAATAGGCCTGGCGGGGCTTGTTGTTGTATCTCTAATAATCTATTTACGTTATAGAATCTCGAAACTTGTTCTGCCAATCCTTCTTACCGGAATAAGCGAAATAATAATCACTCTTGGATTGATTTCCATTTTAAAAATCAACCTTGACCTTGCCTCGGTTGCAGGAATTCTAGCAGCTGTGGGAACGGGTGTTGACGATCAAATAATAATAACAGATGAGCTTCTAAAAGGCGAAGTAGCTACAAGTGACACTCTAAAAAATCGGTCAAAAAAAGCGTTTTTCATAATAGTCGCAACCGCTTCAACAGCAATAGTCACAATGCTTCCAATACTTCTTTTGAGCTTTGGATTCGGAAAATTAAGAGGATTTGCATTAACAACAATTCTTGGAATATTAATAGGAATAATAATTACAAGGCCGGCATTTTCAGTTTTCCTGCAGGAACTTCTTAAGGGCGAACAAAAAACAGAATCGAAATCATAAAAATCCCTCAAAGTTTTTTACGCCCGTAATTCTCTTTGTAAAAACAAACCAAATCCCTATAATGAATATTGTGGTCGAAACCCAAGTAAGCACGTGAAGCCAATCCGCAATCTCTATTCCGAATTCTTTTCCGGTCCACACAACCAAAAGCACTCTAAAATAATTCAGCACTATTAGAACAATAAACCCGGCAAAAAACACCAAGATTTTTTCCTTCAAACCCGGTTTTCTGAGGGAAAAAATTATTGCGGCCAAAACACTCGCGCTAACAACGCCCGTGCAAAGCGGAACTATTGCAAAAATTCCGTTCTTCACAAAAATAAAGTTATTTAAATGATCCAATCCAAGAAAATCTGATTGCGTTCCTGCAATAAAATTCTGCAGCAAGGAAAAATCCGCGGTAAAAACAAAAAACTGGATTGCGGAAAAAATAATAAAAAATTTTCCGAAAAAAACCCATTCCTTATTGGAAAATTTCACCAGGGCACCTTTTTCAGCTTCAACTTGAACGCAATGTAATTCGATGCCTTGTGAACAATGAGTGTTACAATGCAAACCGCAAGTATTTCATAAAAATCAGGGACGTAAAGAACACTTCCCAAAATCATTCCGCCCATTGCAAAATCAAGCTGATCCAAAAACAAAACCTCTTTTCCCTGTTCAATCCCGTTTCTTCTCTTGAAAAAACTGGCAATCATATCTCCTATAATTGCACCTAGGGAAAGCAAAAAGCCAAGTAGCACAAAATTTGTTGTAAAAGCAAGCGCATGCTGTGGCAAAAATGCCGTTATAAGAAAGCCCACTCCTGTGCCGATTGCTATTCCCCAAAAAAACCCCTTGAATGTTTTCCCGCTTCCAAAAATGGGTTTTCCATCCGAAAATTTTTTCCCAAAATCAAGAGGAGTTTTTCCGCCAAAGAGCATTGCGGAACTGTTGGCAAAGTACATTGGAGCAAGATAAATCAGAAGTTTTATTACGGTTTCTTCCATTTGCCCACCAAAGATCGATTTTAATGAATTATTGCCAGATTACTCTTTAATAGAGTGACGTTTAAACGCAGCATTCAAATAAAACAAGAATTCAAATCAAATAACTGTTGTTGCAACAAACACTATTATTGCACCGGAAGTGCTTGCCAAGAAATTTACTTGCATGTTGTTCAGTTTTCCTTTTCTCTCAAAAACCGCGCCCAAAAAACTATCAACAAGGCTTCCCACAAAACCGGCCAAAATTATTATTCCTGAAATAAAAAAAGATTGGTTAACCCCGAAATAATAAACAATTCCGATAAGAACAGCAGAAGCAAGTCCCGTTGCAAGCCCCAAAACGGTTATTCCGCCGTCCGTTCCCTTTTCCACTTTCTCAAGGCTAGTGATAAGCCTTGGTTTTTTGTTTGAAAGCATTCCGACTTCCGAGGAAACAGTATCGGCAAGTGCGGCGGAAACCGCTCCAAAAAATGCTGTCCCTTGACCAAGAATAAGCGCCATTAATGCAGGCCCGGCATTTCCAATAACATTTGAAACGTTTCTCTGTTCGTGTTTGCCTCTTTCAGTTCTTCCAATATTTGTTGCCGCTTCCGCGACAACGTAAAAAACCGCGAGCGCAATAAAATGATAAAAGCCCCCTAAAAAGAAAATCAATAATCCTAGAATGTCAGCGAGCAGAATTCCTTTTCCGCTTAAAAATTTTTTTTGGAAAGAAAAAATTGTGAAAACAATTAGAATTACTCCCACAATTATTGTGTCAGTTTGTGAGAATTCCGCAAACATTCCATTCACTTGGATGCTATTATCTCTGAATTTGTTATTTCAATTCTTTTTACAGGAACAATCTTTTTCAATTGCGGATAAATTTTATTCGGAATTGTTCCGAAAACAAGTTCATCAACTATTTTCCTTGAACTTATTTTTGAAATAATATCCTTCATCATTTCATCGGTTTTCTTCATTAAACCGGCTTTCTGATTTCCGGAAGCCTTTTTTTCCGTGACAATAATCGTCTTGATTTTAAACTTGATTCCATCACTTGAGGGATAATCCTTTACAATCATTATTTTGCTGGATTTTCTCCTCACAACCCTTTTCATATAATTGTCTTTAATCATGTGTCCAATCGCATCCGTATGTGCTTTGTTTCCCACAATATTAATAACCTTGAATCTAATGTGAATGTGCTGTTTCTTCGGTTGGTTCGCAAGATCCCTTCCCGAAACGGAAATAATTCTCCCCATAAGATTCTCGGCTTTTTCTACAATTGTTTCCCCTATTTCCTTTGCCTCGAATTCCTGCGGCGCCACAATTGTATACCAGGTTTTCTTCTTCCACTTGTCAACAGTTTTCTTTTTTGTCTTAGGCTGCTGCTTGGTTATTTTTTCTTCTTTGTTTTCCTTTTTTTCTTTAGCCATAAATCATCACTTCACCAACAATGCCGCTTCTTCCTGAGTGTATCTCCATCCTTTTGGTATTTTACTTTTTTCAGAATAATATTTTGTTAGCTTCCTTATTTTGCTGACCGTTAACTGATAACCTCTTTTCGAGCTCATGTCCTTTTTGTTTGCTTCCATGTGTCTTTGCAATTTCACCGATTTTTTTATCAAATTCAAAAGATCTCTTGGAAAATCTGATGTAATTCCCTTTTCCTCGAGAATTTTTCCCACGGTTTTTCCCGTGAGTTTTTTTATGCTCGGAATTCCATATTGATCCCTTAATGACATTCCTATTTCGCTTTCCGTTAAACCGGAATTTGCAAGTTCAATTACAATATGCTTTACTTCCTCCGGCTTGTACTCTATCCAGTCCCTGCTCTTTTCATGAGCTTTAGCCTTTGAATCAGCGTGTTCTTTTACCATAAAAAATCAACAAACTTAATTTCGGCGCCATCCTTCCCTTCCGGCAAAGGAGAGCAAAATGCAAAAAATTGCTATTAGAAAATCTCCCCTGCAAACCTTTAAAAACCACACTCTAGGCTAAAAGTACCGTGCCCTTGCCTCGACTTCCTTCAAGTGTTCTAATACTTTTGAACCCTGTGAAAATGCCTTTGAGTAAGCCTTTTCCACGGTGCTCCATCCTTTCTCGAGCTTATAATGCGTTGCCATAAATGTTTTTTTGAACACCAAAACATCAACTGCTTTATCCTCAATCTTGGAACTTACTCCTCCCAAGCCGAAATCGAGGAAAACCAAAACCTTGTTATGTAGAAGAATATTGCTTGTTGTTAGATCTCCATGAATCAAATTCTGTGAGTGCATTTTTCCAATAATTTTTCCCGCTTCTTTGCATAACTCCAAAGAGTTTTTTCCCATTCCAAGAAGTTCCTCCTTGAGTGTTTTCCCCGAAACAAATTCGCTTGTAATCGAGTACTCTTTGATGTCAATCTTCCAAATTACGGGAGTTCTTACTCCTGCTTTTTTTGCCCTTGAAAGAAGCCCACATTCAGTTCTGATTCTTTCCTTCAAAATGCGTTCATCAAGAACAGCTTCGCGGTACTTTTTCTTTTCACGAACCTTAACAACACTTTCTCTTCCGAGATAAGTGCTCTTGAAAAGTTTGGCTTCCGCACCCTGTTTTAATAATTCCATAAAATTATTTTTTATGCGCAAACGGTTTTAAGCACATTTATCTGATTTGAAAGACTTGCCTTCACGCTTTGCAATGTCTCCGAAAAAATAGTTCCATTAATATAAGAAAAGCCTTCCAGTCCGCGTACAGCTTCTTTTTTCGCAACCGCGTTCTCCAAATGTGAAAGAGCATTTTCCGCATTTTTTCTTGTCAAAACAATTGCTCCCGAAACCGCACAATTTGGTTCGTTAAAATTAATCCGCGAAGCATTCTCCTGCAACAAAATCATTTCCTTCTGCATTCCAACAAGCTCAAGCTTCAATTCCTTGAGGGCTTTTTCCTTTCCGCTTGCATTCACTCCCTTGAGTTCACGTTCATAATTTTCAAGTTCTTCCGAAGTTCCCGGAACAAGTTTGCCTTCTCCAATACCGTACTTTGAATCAATATTTTGGATTGCACTTGCGCCTCCAAGAATTCCAAATTGTTGTGCCACAAAATATGCAATTAGAACAAGAACCGCGAGAAAAATAATTTTTTTGAAAATGCCCATAGGTTGATATAATGCTTTTTTTCATTTATTAATTTAGCTGATGGTTATTTTCGTTTCATTTCCCTTTTGAATAACAATTTTCTTAACCTTCATTGTCTGGCCGACATCTTCCTTCATTTTCTCCAACAATTCAGGCTTCTGAGTTATAATGGTCACCGAATCAATTTCCGTGTTCATTGAAAGATTGCTTTCAGACTTGTGCTTTCTTATTGCCGCAATAACTTCCTTTGCAATCTCGCCGGAATTTTCCGCATTCTCATTAATCAGCTCCTCATCAAGCTCAGGCCACTTCTCCAAATGAACCGATTTTTTTTCCGCAAATGCAGAAAAAGTGTTCCTAAAAATTTCTTCCGTAATATGCGGAACAAACGGAGACAACATTTTCAAAAGCTCTGTTATTATTTTTACAAGAACAAGTTTTGCGGTTTTTGCACTTTCATCATTTTCCTCATAAACTCTATGTTTAACCATTTCAATGTAATAATCCGCAAACTCCAGCCAGAAAAAATTTTTCAATGCACTCAATGCACGCGAATACTCATACTTTTCAAGCGCTTCTGTTGATTCTTTTTTTGCCCTCGAAAACCTGCTTAAAATCCACTTATCAACTTCTTTAAGATTTTTTTTATTTTTTTCAAAATCCTTAAGAGAAATTTTATCGGTTTTAAGTGCAACAAAATTTGACGCATTGTACAATTTTGTCAAAAACTTTTTTCCAGCAAGGAATTCTTTTTCCTGGAAAGGAAGATCTTCTCCCAAAGAGCCGGTAGCAGCCCAATAACGCAAAGCATCGGCAGAATACTTTTCAATCATTTCAACCGGTTGAATAACATTTCCAAGGCTCTTGCTCATTTTCCTTCCTTTAGGATCAAGCGCATGTCCTGAAATCATTATATCATTCCAAGGCAAAGAATTTTCGTGGAAATAAGCCTTTACAATTGTGTTGAATGCCCACAAAGTAATAATGTCATGCGCCTGCGGTCTCATGCTCATTGGAAATAATTTTTTGTGAAATTTCGGATCATCCGCCCAGCGTGAATTAATTTGCGGAGTTAAAGAAGAAGTCATCCAAGTATCAAGAACATCTTTTTCCGGATAGAATTCTTTTCCCTTACATTTTGGACACTCTTTGATTGGAGGTTTACTTTCCAACGGATCAACAGGAAGCTGTTTTTCTTCGGCAACAATTGCTTCTTCACATTTTTTACAGTACCAAATCGGAAAAGGAACACCAAAAAATCTCTGTCTTGAAACACTCCAATCCCATTGTAATCCTTTGATCCAATTGTCATAGCGCACTTTCATGTGTTTTGGATACCACTTCAATTCGTTTCCTTTTTCCAAAAACTTTTCTTTCAAATCCAAATATTTTATGAACCACTGTTTTGTGTTCATGATTTCTATTTCAGTTTTACATCTTTCATGAACATTAACCACATGTTTTATCGGTTTTTGATTTAGCAAAAGCCCTGCTTCTTTCAAATCCGCAATGATTTCTTTGCGCGCATCCTTGATTTTCTTTCCCTCATATTTTCCCGCGAGCTTGGTCATTCTTCCGTCTTTTGTAAAACTCATTTTCAAAGGTAAATTGTGCGCAAAATACCACTCCATATCGGTTTGATCTCCGAAAGTACAGCACATAACCAATCCGGAACCTTTTTCCGGGTCAACTCGTGCATCTTCCAAAATCGGAACATCAAAATTGAACAAAGGGACTCTTGCTTTTTTTCCAAGCAATTCTTTTTTTCGCTTATCTGAAGGATGAATAAAAACCGCGACACAGCTGCTCAAGAGTTCAGGTCTTGTTGTTGCAATTATAATATCTTTTTTATTTTCGAGTTTGAAAATAATATCATTGAATGTAGAATCCAATTCTACATCTTCTAATTCTGCCTGCGCAATTGTTGTTTCGCAACTAGGACACCACATTGAGGGTGCTTCTTTTCTATAAGCGCGTCCTTTTTTGTAAATGTCAATAAAACTCTTCTGACTGGTTTTCCTCTCGCGAGAGTCGATTGTTCTGTATAAAGTATTCCAGTCAACGCTCAAACCAAGCATTCCAAAATCCTTGAGCATTATGTCTTCGTGCTTTTTTGTTTCTTCGAGACAGATTTTTATGAATTGTTCGCGCGTAAAATCTTTTGCTCTAATGTTTTTGCTTTTTTCAACTAATCTTTCAGTTGCCAAACCATTATCATCCAAACCAAAAGGATAGAATACATTGAATCCTTTCATTCTCTTGTAGCGTGCAATGAAATCCGCTTGCGCATAAGAAAAAGCATGGCCCAAGTGCATTCTCCCTGAAACAGTTGGAGGAGGCGTATCAATAGAGTAAATGCTTCCGTCTCGTTTGTAATCAAAATTATAGGTTTTATCCTTTTCCCACTGCTTCCGCCACTTTTCCTCTATTGCGCGGAAATCAATGCCTTTTCCTTCAGCCATTCAAAACACCTTAATATTAGTAATTTCAACAGAATAAGGCTTATAATTGGTGTTTGTGAACGATGGAACTCACTCTTTAAATTGGTTCTGAAAAACTATATAAACTATGGTGCGTGAGTTGTTTTATGACAAAACGAGGTCTGGAACACAGGCATTTCATTGCAGTGAGTAAGCGAGACGGGCTTAGAGAATCGCTTCCCGGAGTCGAGTCGGCTGCTATGCGAAAAATTCTGAAACAAGATATAAGGGCATTTGGTGATGAG
>C687J35174_10011153_pt1 | contig 11088 bp, 10 predicted proteins | sample RifCSPhighO2_01_FD_35174 | JGI IMG/M metagenome (IMG submission 35174) | reverse complement strand
AAAAAAGCCGGTTATTACGGCCAGACCTATACTCCTGGATGTTATATTTAAAAAGCCTAGAGAGATCTCGTTAATATGACCCGGATTTTCTATAAAACTATACAATAGCGCCAGACTGTCCGGCTTAAAACCGGCTCCAAATGCTTGATAAAGGGCTATGAGTATCGGCAGTTGGATTAACAGGGGAAGACAGCCGGAAAGGGGATTTACTTTGTGCTCTTTGTAAAGCTGCATGATCGCTGCCGATTGAGCTTGGGCGTTGTTCTTAAATTTCTCTTTTATCTCTTTCATGAGGGGATTGATCTTGTTAAGCGCCCTTTGAGATCTAATTGTCTTTACGGTAAGCGGAAAAAAAATCAATCTGGTGCTGATAGTTAAGGCAATTACAGCCAGACCGAAGTCATTGCCAGGAATAATATTATATAAGAATATGGTCGCATTGAATAATGGCTGATATAGAATTGTATTGTATAGCTCTATCATGACGATTTTGTTAGCGAGGATTTACGAGTCTTCGAGTAGCCGAGCTACTACAAAACTCGTCACCCCGCCCTATCTGGAATCAAAGCTTTATCTTATCACATACACAGAGACGTAAGTCGCTTTATCGGCTCTCCCCGTGTGACACTACCTACCTTCAGCCCAGATAGGGCGGGGTAAGTATTTGTGGCTGTACTCATCCGCCATAGGTGGACTGCGTGCAGACAACTACCAACACTTCAAAACCCTTATCAAGCCCCTATAAGAGCCCCGCCAAAAACCTAATTCAGTTATTGCTTCTATAGTATAGTCGGAACATGTCGGATAAAATCTACAAACAGTCGGAAATAGTAGAGGAACTGCATTATGTCTAAATAGGGTCTTAGAAAAAACCTGGTAAGCTAAGATTAGTTTTATGGCTATTTTAGTCATTTAATTTGCTTAACAGGTTTTTTAAATCAGCCTTCATATCTTCGGATTCAGCTTTTCTATTCACTACCACCACTATATCATAGCCCCTATTAATATCACCCTGGCTAGATTGAACTATCTCTGAAAGCAGTCTTTTTATTCTATTCCTAGCTACTGCCTTTTTAAAAAATTTTGCCGATACTATAAACCCGAAACGAGACTTATTTGTTCTATTCTGCCTATATTTAATGAGCAGAACGTTGCCCTTTACGGCAGTTCCTCCGTGAAAAACAAAATCAAAGTCTTTGGCTTTTTTTAGCCTATTATTTTTGGATAGAGCCATCGGCTATACAGTTAGCTTGTACCTGCCCTTTCTTCTTCTTCGCATCAGAACTCTTTTGCCGTAGCGAGAGCTTGAACGAGCAAAAAAACCGTGTTTTACTTTTCTTTTTTTCTTCTTAGGCTTGTAGGTTTGCGCTTTGGATATAGTCATATGGATTAGAGTTTATAAGAAAACTGAGCCTGGGTCAACCCCNCCCTTGAAGAGTAGCTATTTAAAAATATTGTTTATTTCGTAGTAAAATTTTTACCGCCCATACCTACTCTTGCTAAAATTTATTTAAATTTTCTAATTACACTACTCTTCAAGGGTGGGGTCAATATTGAAAACCCCGCCCTTGAAATGTATATTGCTCGCAGTATCTACAGCTTGATGATTCAAGAGCGGGGTAAACGTTTCTCCACCTGTTATAAACATTATATGAACTTTTCTAGCCCTTCTATATATTAATCTATGTCTTATAATGAATCTGCACACATTTGTTTTAGATTATTAGATTTATAGCTACCGGTATAGAAGCTAAGATGTAAAATTACAGTTTAAAATATTTATTTTTAATTTTAGATTGTCATTTTAAATTTTCCAGCCAAAGGCTGGTCTGCCTATGGCACGATATTTTTTAAATTTTCAATTTCTTTTTATATGACCAATGAAGAATTATGGAAAGCTGTTCTTGGTGAAATGGAGCTTGCTCTTACAAGAGCCAACTTTACGACCTGGTTTAAAAGCACCTCTATCCTGTCCAAAGATACCCAATCGGTAGTTGTTAGCGTCCCTAACGGATTTATTAAAGAGTGGTTGGAAAACAAGTTCAACAGAAGAATACTTGACTCTATTAGAACCTTTACCCCAGAGGTGCGCGAGATAAAGTATGTTATAGGTATCCCTAAGATAAGTCTTAAGCCAGATCTATCAAAAACTATGCTAGAGAGGGATTTTGAAGAAAAAACTACCCTTGACTCAGATAAAGATGTTGACCGAACAACTAACTTAAATAAAAAGTACTCCTTTGAATCTTATATAGTCGGTTCTAATAACGAACTGGCACACGCTGCCTCATTAGCTATAACAAAAAACTTGGGCAAGCTTTATAACCCCTTATTTATTTATGGGGGAGTGGGGCTAGGAAAAACACATCTTCTTGAAGCGATAGGAAATAAGGTTTTATTAGATTATAAAGATAGTCATGTTTTATATGTCTCTGCTGAAAGACTGACAGCTGATCTTATTGAATCTATCAGGAATCGGACAATTGAAGACCTGAAGTCACAATATTCTAAGCTTGATCTGCTCATAATTGACGATGTGCAGTTTATTGCCGGTAAAGAGAAAACTCAGGATATAGTATTTTCAATTTTTAACGAGCTACATGGCAAGAATAAGCAAGTAGTTCTGTCCTCTGATCGTCCGCCAAAAGCTATTCCGGCATTAGAAGAGAGACTCAGGTCAAGATTTGAAGGCGGGATGATAGCTGATATCGGCATTCCTGATTTTGAAACGAGATTAGCTATATTAAAACTTAAAGCCACCGAGAAAAAGCATGATCTTGATGGTGATACTCTTAGCTATATAGCTACAAATATACAAAAGAATGTAAGAGAGCTTGAAGGAGCCTTAAATAGGGTTATTGCTTTTAGCCAAATATACAACAAGCCTCCCGGGTTAAAAGAAGTAAAAAGTATATTAGCCACCTATTTAAACAGTCCCTACCGTAAAACATCCCCTCAAACAGTTTTAAAGAGCGTAGCCGATTTTTATAGTATTTCAGCTGCTGATTTGATTAAAAGAAGCCGCAAAAAAGAGGTTGTCAGGCCAAGACAGGTAGCTATGTTCCTACTCAGAGAAGAAACTAAACTATCCTTTCCTGAAATAGGCCAAAAACTTGGAGGCCGAGACCATTCAACCGTAATACATGCTTGTGAGAAAATCAGAAGAGAAGAATCAATAGATGAGGTGATAAAACAAGATTTAGTTATGATAAGAGAGCGTGTTTATAATTCTTTTGATAAGTAGCTCATAAGTTACTGATTAAATAGGTTATAATTTATATAGTTTAAATTAATAACTTTTTATCCTTAACTTATTCAGAACATTATACACATACTATTATTTAAAATAGTTTTAAATAATAGGCTTTATATCTTGATTACTTAGATTTTAAAGAATAGTTATAAACATTTCCACTTCTTAATAATAGTAATAAACATTAAATAATATAATTATCATTATCTATGAAGATAACTGCCAACTATAAAAATTTAACTAAAGCCGTATCTGTAGTAGAAAAAGTTGTTTCAAGAAATCCATCTTTACCTATTCTTAATAATATTCTGTTAAAAACAGAAAACGGAAGGTTAAAAATATCAGCAACTAATTTAGAGGTGGGCATAAATTATTTTCTAGGGGCTAAAATAGATGAAACAGGAGAAATAGCTGTACCGGCAAGGATATTTTCTGACTTTATAAATAGTTTGAACGAGGATAAAATAACTTTAACAACAAAAAATACTATTTTAAATATCAATACCGATAAATACAAAACTCAGATCTTAGGCTTTGATCCTAAAGAATTTCCAATCATACCTAAAATAAAAACTGATATTTATTCAGTCATACCTTCTAAAATTCTAAAAAACAGCTTAAGTATGGTACTTGATTCGGTTGCCGTCTCTGAAACAAGACCTGAATTGGCAGGAGTTTTTATTCAATTCAATTCAAAACAATTAATATTAGCTGCAACAGACAGTTTTAGATTAACTGAAAGAGTAGTTGAAATTAAAAGTAAACAAGATAATTACTTTATTTTGCCGAGAAATACAGTCGTAGAATTAATTAGACTATTAGGAGATGTTAATAACGATATAAATATAAGATATAGTGATAACCAAGTTCTATTTTCTACAGACGAGGTAGAAATAATATCAAGATTGGTTGACGGAAATTACCCTGATTATAAGAAAGTTATTCCTGAAAAATATATCTCAAGGCTTCTAGTTAAGAAAGACGTTCTGGAGAAGCATGTCCGTTTAGCCGGTATATTCTCTTCAAATATTGCCGATATAAAACTAAGTTGTAATGAAAAAAATCTGACTATCAATGCAAAAAATTCAGATAAGGGAGAATTCCAGGTTGTTACAGAGGCAGTTTTAAAAAATGAGCCCTTTGATATCTCTCTCAACTATTACTACCTCCTAGATGGTTTAAAAATAATACCAACAGAACACGTTATTATTGAATATACCGGACAGGGCAGTCCTCTAGTTTTAAGGCCAGAACATGATGCTAAAGATCTGACCTACCTTATTATGCCTCTAAGAAAGTAACTATCAATTACCAATCAATACTAACATACCAATTTCCCAATCTATTTTATTAGTATGTTGGTAGCTATTAGTAATTAGTAGCAGCTCGCTGATAAAATCGTCATGCTAAAGAACATAGGAAATCTTTTTGACAATAAAAAATTGGCTATTAATAGATCTCAAGACCAGACAGATCAGATAAAAGAGAAGCTTCACCTTTTTTTGACAAATAAATTCGGGGAGAGTTTAAAAGGCCTTTCTTTAGTTATTAATTATAACTCCAGAGACAAAACTTTAATCATAAACTCTGACAGTAAAGTTATAGCCAATGAGTTAACCTTAAAACTATCAGAGTTAATCGGGTTCTTAAAAGAGAACAAAATTAACCTATCTCACATCCTAATTAAATAGGCAGATTGAAATAATTCCTTACTGACCACTCCCAGTTCTTAAACTGACTGTCACTCTCGGGATTGTAGGGGAATGGACCCGTTATATTGTTGCGATCAATGTAGTAAAGAATACTATGAATCCCAGAATCTGATCCACCGGATTGGTATTGGCCGTTTAACATTATCTTATCTGCAAAATAAGGATCAGGCTTATTAAACGATTCAACTGGGAATTTTTCCAGAGCTTTAACCATAAATTCATGCCACATAGGGCCGGAAGCGCTGATGCCACCGCCCTCTCTGGTCATAGACTCATTTTTGTTGTTTCCGGTCCAGACTCCGGTTGCAATAGAAGGACTATAGCCGATAACCCAAGCATCCCTATTCTCTTGTGTTGTTCCGGTCTTAGCCGCAATCTCTCTCCCGGGTATGTAAAGTGAATTTGAATATCCAAAAACTGGAGCACGGGCATTATTATCAGACAAGACATCAGTAACAAGCCTGGCGACAGAAGGCTCAAGAACCCTTTTTGGTTCTAGTTTTGATTCTTCAAGCAACTCACCGTTGGCAGATTCTATTTTTTTAATAATAAACCAGGGATTTCTAATGCCGTCGTTTGCAAAAACACCATAGGCTGAAGCCATATCTATTAGCTTAACCTCAGCTCCTCCCAGGACAAGAGATAAGCCGAAACGGGAACGGTCTTGTAGGGTGGTTATTCCCATTGACTCAGCCAGGGTAAGGGTATTATCAATTCCTGCGAGGTAAAGAGTTTTTACGGATGGTATGTTTAAAGATTGTGCCAGAGAATTTCTCAGAGTAACCGGCCCCCTAAATTTGCCGTCATAGTTGCCTGGCGAGTAGCAATCAATTCCAAATTGATCCTTCTCTGAATTTCCATCAGGAGGACAACTGGGATTAAACTCAGTTTTGACATCAAAAAGAATAGTTCCGTCCGGGTAGCCATTTTTAAAAGCAACTGCATAAGCGAAAGGTTTAAAAGACGAACCGGGCTGTCTTTTTGCCGTTACAACATTGAAATTACCCTCGTTTTCAATATCAAAATAATTTTGAGAGCCAACCAAAGCAAGCACCTCGCCGGTCTTGGGGTCTACGGACACAAGAGCGGCATTATTGGCTTTATATTTCTCCTTATTGATTTTTGAATATTTAGTAACCACATCTTCAGCAATAATCTGTAGGTCTGAATTTAAAGTTGTGGTTACTCTAAACCCATTATTTTCAACAGCTGTCTCACCATACTTTGAGACTAAGTATTCTTTAACCATAATAACGAAATGAGGGGCGGATATTTTGTCACTTCCAGCTTGAAATTTAACCTCTTCACCCCTAGCTTCAGAAGCCTCCTCTTCTGTTATATAGCCCAACTCAGCCATACGGTCTAAATTGTAGTCCTTACGCGATATAAGGTCCTCCATATGGCTTCCATAGGGCGAGTAATAGGTTGGCGCCTTTGGGAGAGAAGCAAGCGTGGCAGCCTCGTTTAAAGTAAGGTCTTGAGCCCTCTTATTAAAAAATGTTTTACTCGCCGCCTCTATGCCGTAAGCATTTGAGCCGTAGGGTATTTGATTAAGATACATCCACAGAATTTCATCTTTAGAGAATCGGCGCTCCACCTCAATGGCTAAAATAATCTCTCTAATCTTTCTACTAACCAGACGAAAGGTTGAAGACCTTTCGTCGCCAAATAGAGCCTTTTTTATAAGCTGTTGGGTGATAGTGGATCCCCCCTGTGATATACCTAAATCGCTAACGTCTTTTAGTAAGGCTCTGACAATACCGGTAATGTCCAGGCCTTTATGCTCGTAAAAACCAGCATCTTCTGCAGCTAAAGTAGCCTTTTTTATATAGCCAGGTATCTGATCCCAGGGAACAACCGTTCTTTTTTCTTCACCGTGAATATCGTAAAGCAAGACCTCTCCGGTAGAATCATATATTTTTGTTGACTCTCCGACTTTACGAGCGACAAGGGTTTCCGGGTCGGGGATAGTTCTTTGAATGTATATAAAATATGACAAAAATATTATTAAGCCAATAACAAAAAACCACACAAATAGTGTGAAGATCATTCTAAGAGTATTCTTAACTTTCAACTTTTTTAATCTCTTACCTTGTTTTTTAAGCTTTTCCACTGTGAATTTAGGGATCATATAGTATAAAATCAATTGGTATAGTGCCATAAAAAAGCAATATTTACAAGGAGAGAATTTAAAGATATTATTTATAGTATGCTTAAAGAAGAACAACTCAAGAAAAATCTAGAAGAGGCTTTCGATAGGAGCAAAGGTGACTTAGGTCGTCGTTTGCAAGATATTGAAGGTAGCGAGGACGCCAATGGCAATAAACGTACTTATGTTTTTCCTAGCGTGGAAGAGGCAGTTAAAATACTGGCAAGTCGTAAATGTAATATATATATTGGCATTGATCCAACTGGACCGGATATCCATCTTGGCCACACAATCCCACTGTTATTTCTCAAGCAACTTACAAAGGAAAAGTTAGGAGGCCATAACCCGGTGCTATTGGTAGGAGACTTTACCGCTAGAATAGGTGATCCAACTGGTAAAACAACGGCTAGGCAGCCTTTGACGGATAAACAAATAAAGGAAAATGAGCAGAATTATCTGAGTCAGGTTTGTAAAATTCTGGGGAAAAAAGAGGACTCTCTTGATGTTAGGCATAATAGTAAATGGCTAGCTAAAATGACTCTTCGTGACTTAGTTGATCTCTCAAGCAATGTAACAGTTCAGCAGATGATACAGAGAGATATGTTCCAGGAGAGACTCAGAAACGATAAACCAGTTGGAGTTCATGAATTTCTATATCCTCTAATGCAGGGGTATGATTCTGTGGCAATGGAGATTGATGGAGAGGTAGGAGGAAATGACCAAACGTTTAATATGCTAGTCGGTAGGGATCTTGAGAAGAAGTTGTTAAACAAAGATAAGCTTGTCTTTGCAACACAGTTATTAGTTGATACGACAACTGGTAAAAAGATGAGCAAGTCAGAAGGTGGACTTATATCACTTTCTGACACTCCGGGTGATATGTTCGGTAAAACAATGGCCATACCCGACAGTTTTATTCGGGGAATGTTTAAGCTTTGTACCGAAGTGTCTATGAAATGGATTGACGATAACGATGAAGACATGAAAGCTAGACCCTACGACTACAAAAAAAAGCTTGCTAAGGAGTTAGTTAAAATGTATCACGGCGAGAAAGAGGCGAAAAAAGCTCAGGAAGAATTTGAGAAAGTATTTTCTAGAAAAAAGTTACCGACCGATATTATGGAGTGGAAGGGGGATCAAGCTTTAATAGTTAATGTTTTGGTTGAGTCAGGATTAATAATCTCCAAATCAGAAGCAAAAAGATTAACAGATCAGAAAGCAGTCAAAGTGAACGATCAGGAGATAACAGACTGGAATTATAAATTGAATAGAGGAGATGTTATAAGAGTAGGTTCAAGAAAGTTTCTAAAAATAATTTAAAATAAAAACTGCCCTACCCTTAGGGCGGTTTTTATTTTATTCAGAGAACTGGCCTATTCTTCACCTTCTTTAAACTCATCATCGTCTTCAACGTCATCTTCTTTCTCATTTTCCTCGTCATCCTCTGTATCATCACTCTCGTTTTCTCCCGGCCCACCCTCAAGCGATCCCAAAAGGATATAGTCCTTATCGGTTAGCATGTTACTAGATGAACTACCCGGCTTGAATTGTTGGGGTCTCCAGTGGTTACCCCAATAGATAAAAGCAAGGCATTAATTTAAGATAATAATAAGTATTTAGATATTAAAATCAAGGGGAGCTGTTAATATTGTGTTAAGACCTATTTGACATGCTATTGGCGCAACAAATCGCAATAGCCAGTCCATCTGCCGCATCATCCGGTTTAATATCAGTCTTTAATCCTAAAATCAGTTTAACCATCTGCTGAACCTGGTCTTTGCCAGCTCTGCCATAGCCCGACACAGCCTGTTTTATTTGTAGGGGAGTAAACTCTTCTATGGGCACTCCGTTTAAAGCCAAAGAGGCTAAGAGAACCCCCCTCATTTCACTCACTGAAATTATGGTCTTTTGATTTTTAAAGAAAAATAATTTCTCAATTCCAGATATTTCAGGACGGTGCTTTTTTATAAGTCCGGAGAGGCTGCTATTGACCAGTCTTATTTGCTCAGCCCTGTCTTTTTCAAAGTGAGCGATTATTCCATAATCAACACACTCCAGCTTGTTAGAGGTTTTTTTTATAACCCCATAGCCTATGCGGGTTGTGCCAGGATCAATACCAAGTATAATCACAAAACATGTAACATGTAACATGTAACATGTAACAACATTTTTGATACACGATACAGGATATATGAATTAGTCTAAATTAGAAGCAACATCTTCAACATCATCCTGATCATCAAGGGCTTCAAACAGATTCTGTACTTGTTTTTGGATGTCTGTACCAACGTTTGAAATAGTCTGATTAAACATCCAAGAGATACTTCAATCAGGAGCTCCTCTAGTTGAGATGATTTATCTGAAACTTTATTTATAGCTCTTTTAATATTCTCATTGGGCATGTTCATGACCCGGGCTTGCTCTATGGCGTTTTTAAGCTCTTGATCTAAATTAGAATTTCTAAATTCCAAACGGTTTAAGATTTAGAGTTTGAGATTTTCTGGCTTCCTGCCTGCCGGCAGGCAGGTGTTTCGGATTTAGGATTTCGTGCTTCGGATTTAAAAATCTAGCATAGACTTATCCAAGCCGAGATGTTTCTTCCCTGCCCTTGTTATAACTCTGCCTTTCGGCGTTCTAGTTAAAAAACCCACCTGTATGAGGTAGGGCTCATAAACATCCTCAATAGTGTTCTCTTCTTCAGAGATGGAGGCGGCTACTGATTTTAAGCCGACCGGTCCGCCGTCAAAAGTTTCAGCTATGGTTCTTAGTATTTTTCTGTCAGTCTCTTCCAGACCCTTATCGTCAATATCAAGCATTTTAAGAGAAGACTCAACTACCTCGGAGTTTACGGTTTGATAGTTATTCATCTGGGCATAGTCCCGCACTCTTTTTAAAAGACGATTGGCTATTCTGGGAGTAAATCTGGACGCTCTAGCTACTGTTTTTATTCCGTTTGGATCAATCTTTATATTTAAAAGCTTAGCAGATCTGGCTATAATTTTTTCAATATCGGCTTGTTCGTAAAAATCCAGCCTGAAATTAACGCCGAACCTGGATCTAAAAGGGCTTGAGAGCATAGATATTTTAGTAGTGGCGGCAATCAAGGTGAATCTGGGAAGATCAATCTGAAGTGTTTTTGCAGAGTTGCCTTTACCGATTACGATATCAAGCTTGAAGTTCTCCATGGCCGGATAAATAACTTCTTCAACTGCACGGTTAAGCCTATGAACTTCATCTATAAAAAGAACATCGCCGTCATTGAGTCCAGTTAAGATTGAACCCACATCGCCGGCTTTTTCCAGAGCTGTGCCGGAAGTTACTCTTATGCTTGTTCCAAGCTCCTTGGCTACTAAATAGGCGAGAGTAGTCTTGCCTAAGCCAGAAGGGCCATGAAGAAGAAGGTGCTCAATCGTTTCCTTTCTCTTTCTGGCGGCGCCGATCATGATCTTAAGGTTCTCTTTTACCTTAGATTGGCCTATATATTCGTCAAAAACCTTCGGCCGCAACGTCTGATCTAAAACCTGGTCTTCTAGGGCAACCTGGGGAGCCAAGCCGGGCTCTTTAGTTTTATTGTTGTTTTGTTTTTCAATACTCATGTTTGGGTTGACCCCGCCCTTGAAGAGTGGCGTAGCTTAAAAATAAGTTAGAAATTAATATAGTATAAAATCAAATAATATGCGTCGGAAAGTATATTAGCTCGTAATACCGCTCTTCAAGGGCGGGGTTGACATTCATACTAATTTAGATTAAAATATTAGGACTATTAAATTGAACCCTTGGCTTTTGACCCTTATAATCTGTAGGCAATTGGGTCGGTGATTCATTACAGGCCCAACTGGGATACCATCTTAGCCGGATAGTTTGGTTTCGACTGGACTACTCCTCAGAACTATCCTGCCCCGCCCGCCTTTGGCGAACGGACCTTGCCTACAGGTTATAGGGGTCAATCCCGCACTTATCGGGAGATTGCAATA
>C687J35174_10011147_pt1 | contig 11091 bp, 14 predicted proteins | sample RifCSPhighO2_01_FD_35174 | JGI IMG/M metagenome (IMG submission 35174) | reverse complement strand
AAAGCATTCATAACATCATTATACTAGGATAACAAAATTAGAGCAATTATCTGGCTATAAATTTTGCTCCGCTTCAAGAAATTCTTCGAGACCGCCCTCTAATACCTTTTCTACATCACGGACTTCAACACCGGTACGGTGATCTTTGACCATCTTATAAGGATGCATAACATAGGAACGAATCTGGCTGCCCCACGTTATCTCGGTAGTTTTCGAAACATAGAGTCCTCTTTCTTTGGCCTTGCGCTCGTCCTCGAGCAGTTTGTAAAGCTTGGCTTCGAGAAGTATTTGGGCTTTCTCTCTGTTCTGTAGTTGAGAACGTTCGGATTCAACATGCACAGCAAGATTAGTAGGGATGTGTATGAGTCGTACCGCCGTTTCGCGTTTATTGACATTTTGCCCTCCCGGGCCAGACGACTTTGAATATTCCGTTCTTATGTCTTCGGGTGGTATTTGAATTTCATCGGGCTTTTCAAATTTTGGAATAACTTCGACCATTGAAAACGACGTATGGCGTAGTTGTTTAGCGTTGAAAGGCGAGATACGAACTAAACGATGTACTCCTGATTCATTCTTCAATGTACCGTACGCATTTTTTGCATTTATCTCAAGAGTGATATTCCTATACCCGCCGTGATCATTCTCATTCTTATGAATAATAGAATAGTTCCATTTCTTTTTACTAAAAAACTTCAGATACATATCTAAGAGAATTCGAGAGAAATCCTCGGCATCATCGCCACCTGCTCCAGAGAAAATAGTCATCACTGCCCCGCCCGAGTCATACTTGCCCACGCCTTTGAGCTCATTTTTAAAATTCTCTAATTCTCTAATCGTGGCTTGCGCAGTCTCTTTATCAGCCCAAAAATCTGCGAGGGTCATCCTCTCCTCTATGGCTGCTATCTTCTTTTTTATTTCTTCTGGATTAGACATAAGTATTGAGCCGAAGGCGGGAATCGGACCCGCGTTGCTACTTTACGAAAGTAATGTTCTACCACTGAACTACTTCGGCATAGTTTTTAGATACGATTTAGCTTCTTGAGCTCTTTTGCTTGGAGCTCTATTTTCTCTTCCATTTCCTCTATTTAAGGCCGAAAATGTTGGCAAAAGTGAATCGCAGTTTGGGCATATTAGACGAAGGTTATCCTCAATGTTATTACGCCAATTACCATCAATATGATCGGCCACTAGTGGAACCTTTGCCGTCTTTTGGTTTATCTTCGACCAACCACACAAACAACATTTATCGCCAAACTTTTTTCTCAAATAACGTTTAACTGGGATTGATACAATGCCTATACTCTGTAAACCACTTACCCTGCCTGCTTTCCAATCATTAAGATAGCATATTTGCTGATATCTCTGCTGACAAACATTGCTACAATATTTGTAATACGAACGCGCTGGTTCTTTTTTACACACTGGGCACTTGGGCCTAGGTTTCTTAGGATTTGGCACCTTTCGATTATACTCCAAATTATAGACCACAACTAGGTTAACGATATGGTCAGCAGTTGATAACTTATCACTCGAGAGCCAAGATCGGGGATCGAACCCGAGACCTCATCCTTCGCTTACACCCCTTTTTAATTTATAAGGGGGCTAGACTGTATCTTTTCGCCAAAGGCGAACCCTTGTCAGTCGTTCGGGCGCATAGTGCGCCACGGTCTTAACCTTTAGGCCCTTAACCGTTATTCGGGATTCACTAGAAAATTACTTTTCAAGTGGGCAGGGGGAGCGCCCCACCATGGATGTGCTCTACCAACTGAGCTATCTTGGCACAAATGCCATAATACTAAAAAAACACTTGAAGTGAAACGCACACGCACATCATTTAGATAGAAAGAAATTTACTTCTTCGAAATTTTCTGCCAGAGCCAGATACCAAGGAGAATACCGTCAATGATTATCACTAACCACGTAACAACACCGAGAAAACCGAACCCCCCGCCCATCAATCCCCAATCACCACCATATTCATATCCATATCGCATCATATTTTTTATTCTGATTTATTTTTACTTAGTAAGAAGAGAAGAGCCAGAGGCGCGCCCCAGTTGGCAAAACGTTCTATGAAGTCCCAGATCGGCTGACCGATAATAGGACGTACGAGTGCTGTCCAAAAGCCCCAGAATATAGCCCACAAGAGTATTGGTTTAATCGGTTTAAATAAGACTACTAGAGCTACGATAACGTCCATTATACCCACTAGAGTAAGTAGCATAACTGCTGTATTCGGGTCACTAATGCCGAACTTAGTAAACCATCCCAACCAATCTGCTTTACCTTGTAGAGCCAGAACTCCATGCCCAAGAAACTCCCCAGCCACACCGATTCGCAGGGCCCAAATCGCTTTATTTGTATTCGTCATAGTAATAATTATATACTAATAACATCTAGAATTATACAACAATATACCTATGACTGAAATTCGATCTGGAAATTATACATACCCATACCACAAATACCTTGTACTGGAACACCTACTTTAGGTACACCGAGATCTATTTCAGTCTCCCCTGTTTGGGGCAAAATCTTCTGAAATCCAACAGAGCGTATAACGAGCGCAGCCGAGCAGTCGTATGTGCCGTTTGTTTTTATAATAAGTTTTGTTGGAATGCCTGCTTTCGCAACAGATACTTTAGGCGAGTAACCACCTTTAGCGTTTATAGTTATATATTGAACACCGTCTCTTATTTCACTATTCTGTACTGGCTCACTCACCACTCTGTTATTTCCTAATATTGAACCGCCGAAAAAGATAATGCCGATGCTTAGAACTAGACCGAGTGTAATAATCATCAAAGCAATCTTGTGCATAAAGCGATTATATATTAAATAAAGGACTGATAATGCCGAGTCCCGCAAGTCCAGCAAGAAACGCGAATAAGCCAAGTCCTATCACCACGACGCCCGCAGATTTGAAAAAAAGAGGGGCATGTTTTGAATGCGCGAACGAAGCGGAACCAAATGAAAGAAGTACAAGCATTGGTAATGTGCCGAGAGCAAATGCAAACATAATCAGAGTCCCAGATATAAATGAGCCGCTTGAAAGTGCTACCACTTGCATCGATTGGGTAAATCCACACGGCAAAAAGAATGTACCAAAACCTACAGCAAGGGGAGTGAGGGTCTTATGTTCTATTTTTCTAAAGAAGTCAAAGATTCCAGAGTGAAGCGTAATCTTATTGTTAGCCCATACCCCTACCAGATTTAAGCCAAGAAGTAGCATAACTAGTGAAGCAATGATTCCAAGTATGGCCGTCAGAGTAAAATTAATACCTATGGCACTGCCAATTAGACCAAGGACTCCGCCCAATACTGCAAAGCTGACCAGCCTCCCCACGTGGAACAAGAGAAATGTCTTGGTGTCATTAACCTCATCTTGTGATATTTTTGCCGAAAGTGAGAGAACCAACCCTCCAACTATAGCTAGACAGCTAGAAACTGAAGCAACCAGACCAATAATAAAACTGGTTGTCGGAGTCGTTTGGCCGCCAATACCAAAATTTAAAATGCCAGACTTTTGTAACAGAAAAAATAGGGCCAGAAACGTAAGACCGATAGGTATGGCTTTCCAAATAACATCATTGGACTTAGGTTCTGGAATTGTTTTCTCTACAGAAAGAGTGTACCCGTGTGATTTTATTTTACTTGTTAAAAACTCTGCTAATTCTTCAATACTTTGACTACTATCAGTCTCTATTTCCACAGTTTCCCTTTTCAAATTAACTTGGACCTTTTTAATAAGCTCCTGCCCACCTAGAATATCCTCAATCAAGATTTTGCACGCCGCACAATGGGTACCTGAAACGTGGAAAATATACGTTCTGAACATAGAACGCATAATCTAACACAAAAAATCACACTCCGCAACTGGCTCCACTCTTTTGTGTTTGTGGTTGCATTTGTGAGACAATTTTTTGATACCCAGACGCGCTCGAATAATCGACACCGAGTATTTCTTGCAGATTTATATCTTTCCATTCGATACCTTTGCTTTTCATGTAGGATGCAATCGTCAAGTAGGTACTCGGAAACCAGTATGAATTCACAGCCAGCGCCGCTTTCCAAATATCTTTTTCGCTCACGCCTTGTGAAGCCATAAGTTCCAGAAGTCCAAGCATGGCCATCCCATGATTACAGTCAGGAAAATGAGTAGAATTGCCACAGCACGGCCTATATATACCCTTTGATACTTTCTCCACAAGATCCTGTTGTTCGGAAGTCAGATCAAAGAATTTATGACGACTATAATGATCCATTGCGCTTCCTCGCGCGATTGTCCAACCGCCTGTTGAGGCGAAGTTCCCAGCTCCACCATACGCAGGATTTGTCATTTCGCCAGATTCTAGTATCGGATTTTTGCTTGCCAGACCAAGTGCCCAGAACAGGTTGAGCAGATAACCAGCATTCTCATTTGTGATTATTAACTTGCCATTATTTTTTCCAAGAAGAAGATTTTCATATTCATTAGTAAAAACTCCTTTCTGGTTGTAGACGTCCTTGAACTTGTTGACATCAATCACGCCGGAACTAACAAGCTTAGAACCGAGACCATTCCACGTGACCGGCAATTCCACTCCAAGAAACGGCAATACTTTCTCTTCCAATTCAGATGTTTGAATTTGTGTCTTTTCTGATACTACTTTCATTGAACCTAACGGCTTATACATGATTCCGAAAGTGATGATTACCCCCGCGACGACAATAGCGACGGGTAGTACAAGAGAATTATTTTTTGTTTCCATTTTATCTTAATCACAACAATCTTCTAACTTCTTGATAATGTTTTTTAATACCACGGATTTATCCAATTTCCCCTTTGATTCCAGAGTCAAGAGTTTTCTAGAGGTTTCTTTTACCCCCAATCTGCGGATCTCATTCAGTATTTGGCGGCGCCGCTCGCATTTTTCGCAGTGAGGGATATGGAGAGCTTTAGTGAGCTTGGCGATAGCATCCCCTAATTTGAGAGATTGTTTTTCACTCATGAGAAGATATTAGATGAATAATACGAGAATACCCATAATGATCATGGCAATACCGGCCCACAAGCGAACGCTTTGCATTTTGGTTTTCTTCCACTCTTGCATTCTATCCACCACCTGCTTATCGGACGTAATCCAAAGCATTGCGGCTAAAGGCACTATCAGGATGAGGTTATACAGGAAGAGATAGCCGAAACCGGAGAAATATGTCACTTGGTCCCTAAGAAGTCCAATCACCATTAGGTACGGACCTCCCATGCAAGGGAATTGACACAAGCCGACCAGAAGCCCGAGACCAAACGCGGCTGGGAGAGAGGATTGTTCCATAAGCTTGCTCATCCATTTGTGGGAAACACTTGGAATTTTCAATTTGATGGGGAAACTGGGAAAGAACCTATTGAGAAGATTCAGGACTCCAAAGGTTATCAAGAGACCCGCCCCAAGTTTGCCCATGAAGTGAGGTGTATTGAAGATGTGCAAGACTTTAAGAAGACCCAGACCAATCAATAGATATGCGGCGAAGATGCCTGCAATGTAGGTCCCACCTATCTGGAGAATTTTCTTTCGACTCATTTGCAAACCGAAGAGGAAAGCAATCGTAATGAGTAGAATGGAGAACGAGCACGGATGCACACTATCGAGAACTGCCGCTATAAGCACAAGCGGTAGAAGCCATGCTCCTTGATTGCTCAAATTCCAGATGATGGATGAGGTCGCCGAACTATTTTTGAGAATGACCAGTCCGATAATGACAAACAGAAGAACACTGGTGATGGTAATAATTTTCCTCATAATTGTTACGGAGTTACGACTGCTTTAATCTCAAATTGAAGGTTATTTCCATTATCATCTTCAAGATAAACGAATCTATCAATCACCCCAACACCTGCCGGACCATGCGCATTCGGATCATAGACAACTTCGATATTTGCTGACTGACCAGCCTGTATAGTCGCATTTAACTTCGGCACAAATGCCATACCCGGCATGCCAAACGGCCCCTTTTTGTCTCCGTCAACACTTACAAAATATGCTTTGGTACACATACAAGAAGTAGTTAAGCTCGGCACTTTTATATCTTCACTTGTAGAGTTAATGACTTCGAATACTTTACTCACGTTTCCGTTCTTCATTGAGATTGTGCCAAAATCATAGAAGGTCTCACCGGCCACTAATGCGCCTCCAATTCTAGCCGGATGTGACTTAGTTAGATCATCAGCGCTTAATGTTACATTCTCTGTTGACTTGCTCCACCACACTAAACTTAGGACGCCAATAAGAATGATGATTATCGAGATACCTGTTTTTTTGTTCATAGAATTTAATTAATACCAATAAAGAGAAACTTGGTCTTAAAAAGAAGGACTATTTTCGAAAAGTGACAACCATCTAAGCATTTTTTGCCGGTAGGTATATATTTTTTTACTATGCAGGTAGTATTTCCATCTATATAAATATCTTTTCTGATTAAAAAAGATTTGACTGTAGAAATACAAAATTATTCCAGAAATTAGAAGCAGGGCATAAGGTGACCAAAATATTGCATTGGAAAACTGTTGCCAATTGTTTATATGGTCAAGAATATTGTCACATATAGAGAAACTGTTCTCGGCATAAGGACAACCAGTCATAGATGTTTCAGACATATGACTAAATTCGGACAAGCCAAGTATACCTATACCAATATAAGCAGATAAAATAGAAATTCCAATGAGTAATTTTATATTTTGCAAAACCATAATTTTATAATTTCATAGTTTTGATTCTTAGCGAGTTTGATACTACTGAAACACTAGACATCGCCATGGCAAATCCCGCAAATACCGGAGACAGAAGCCAACCAAAAATGGGATAGAAGACTCCGGCCGCAAGCGGAATACCAATAATGTTGTAGATAAACGCCCAGAAAAGATTCTGTTTGATTCCTCGCATAGTCATCTTAGAGAGTTTAATCGCTTTCACAAGCTTTGAAATATCGCCCCCAAGAAGGGTGATGCCGGCCGACTCAATAGCGACATCTGTACCTGTACCCATAGCAATTCCCACATCGGCTTTGGCAAGAGCCGGAGCATCGTTGACCCCATCGCCTGCCATAGCCACGATCCTCCCTTCCGATTGTAATTCTTTTATTTTGGCTAATTTATCTTGTGGTAGTACATGAGCGACCACATCATCAATACCGACAAGCGAAGCCATGTACTTAGCCGCCTTCTCGTCATCGCCGGTTAGCATCACCACTTTGATTCCAAGTTTGTGCAAATTGGCGATAGCTTGTTTTGATTCCCCCTTTATCTCGTCCGCGACCATCACAAAACCGAGAACTTTCTCCTTGGTCGCCAAGACAACAGGAGTTTTCCCCTGCGCTGTGAACTCTGCGATTTTTGACTCATCAAACGTTAAACCAAGATTAGTCATCAGTTTTAGGTTGCCCGCATAGTATTCTGTGTCCATTATCGAACCTTTAAGCCCCTTACCTTGCAAACTTTCAAAATCCGAGACGTTTTCTATCTCTAGATTTTTCTCTCGGGCATAATTGAGAATCGCTTGAGCAATGGGGTGTTCCGATTTTTTCTCAAGTGAGGCAAGTATCGACACAAGTTCGCTGTCTTTAAAATCTGACAAATTTTGGATATCAACTAGTGTTGGTTTCCCAATGGTGATAGTCCCAGTCTTATCCACGATCACAGTATCTACTTTATGAAGCTTCTCGAGAGTGGCCGCATCTTTGATAAGAATTCCCTCTTTTGCCCCCTTACCNACTCCGACAATNATNGNAGTCGGAGTAGCAAGTCCAAGCGCACACGGACAAGCTATGACTAAAATACCAACAAAAGAGACAAGTCCAAATGACAGGGCTTGGGAAAATCCAAGTGTGTTATAACCCAACAAGAGCCACGTTACGAGTGTTAAGAAGGCAATGACGAGTACAATCGGCACAAAAATACTTGAGATTTTATCAGCAAGAGCTTGTATCGGTGCTTTACTACCCTGGGCCTCTTCCACCATTCTTATAATCTGAGCCAATAAGGTCTCCGAACCGACTTTGGTGGCTTGGAATGTAAATGACCCATTTGTGTTCATCGTTGCGGCAACCACATTGTCTCCAATCTTTTTTTGAGCCGGCATCGGCTCGCCAGTAACCATTGACTCATCAACAAAAGATGCACCGTCGGTTATTATTCCATCCACAGGAATCTTTGCACCCGGTTTAATGATAATAAGATCGCCATGCTTTACTTCCTCCACTTTGACCTCCGTCTCTCTTCCGTCGCGAATAATTAGAGCAGTCTTTGCCTGGAGATTGAGCAGTTTCTCAATAGCATCACCAGTTTTTAACTTTGACCTTGCTTCAAGATATTTACCAAGAGCTATGAAAGTAATGACGATGATTGTGACATCGTAATACGTTGCGTCGACATTTATAAAAGGTCGTAGAAGATCTTCGAATGCTGTGACTACAAAACTGTATAAATAAGCTGTCAGTGTGCCAATACCGATAAGTGTGTCCATATTGGCCTTGCCGTAACGAAGAAATCGATAAAATCCCAAGAGATATGGCCGGCCCACAATAAACAGGACAAAGGTGGCCATTAAAGGTAAAAGATGATGGAAAAATTCATTGACCGTAAGATTCATTGGGAAAACAATGTCGTACCCGGACAAAATATCCCACCCCATGACAAAAATACTTAATACTGCCAGAGGGATAGCCGACACCACCCTTATTTTCATATCTCTAATCTCAGCCAGCTTGTCCGCTCCTACAATGCCCCCAATCACAAGAGAGTAACCAAGTGGTTTCAGTATACTATTAAAAGATTCTGGGCTTGTCTGACTTTCGTCAAAAGAAATTTTTGCACTTTCTGTGCCGTTATTTACTGATATATCTTTTACTCCTTCTATCTTTTTCACAGCCCGCTCGATAATACTGGCACACGATGCACAATGCATCCCTTTTATTTTGTACGTTTGAGTAGACATATTATTTATAGTGAGCTTGTCGAACTATTTTCGCTTTAACTTATAAATTTTTAGAATTTCTTTTGATGCCTGATTTTCCTGCCCATGTTTCATTTGATGAATGACGTGAGTAGATAAGTGATTCTCTAATATCAAATCCTCAACGCCTGATAGCGCCTTACGTACTGCGCTCGTTTGGGTGATAATATCTATACAATATTTTTTCTTACGAACCATCTCCTGTAACCCTCGTACCTGGCCCTCAATAATCTTTAACCGCTTGAGGGACTTACTTTTTATGACTTGTTTCATACCCTAAGTATATACCCCCATGGGGTATAGGTCAAGCAGACCATCCAGTCATTTTGTGACGTCATCCCACGCTACAAGCTTCCATCGCTTATCAATCGGGGAAAAGTATCTGCCAAGCCAGCCGTCACCAAGTAAACCAGAGTTATATTCAAACACGGTGATAGAAGCATTATTTGAAGTGTTTGTGAAGCTTAAGAGATTGTAACTCTCCGAATTGAGACTTTCTCTATGGATAACAAAGGCAGCGATCATCTTTAGAAAAATACTATGTGTTACAACGAGAAACCTTTTTTCCTTGCGCTTTTCTAAATACTCTAGAAGCTTTTTGGCGCGACCCTTCAGGTCATTAAAGTTTTCTTCATCTGAATACCGATAATCATCCTCGTGATAGCTTCTATCAATTAGATCTACGATATGCGCCACTTCCTTAACATCAGCGGGTTTGCCTACAATCTCGCTTGGATTTCGTCTCTCTATCAAAAGCTCATTCATTTCCAGAGGATTATTTATATTTACTTGCTCGGCGATTATCTCTGCAGTTTCTACAGCTCGCTCGTATGGGCTTACAAGCATCACGTCAAACTTCATGTGAGTAAGGCGCTTAGCCGTAGCTCCCGCTTGAGTTCTACCTACTTCACTCAAGCCCCCATTCTTACCCTGTCTAATATGCAATCGATTGAGCTCGCTTTCACCATGCCTAATCATGTAAAAAAATTTACTGGCCATTTGAGCATTATAGCAAACCAAGCTATGCTCTGTTATCGAGATGAGCGCTACCCGCCCGTACCGAACGCCAGCCAACCCGAGTTGCTAGGTCTTGCCTAGCAACTATAATCTGCGACTATTTTGAGGTCGCAAGGACCGTCCTTGCAATCCAATTTATCAAAATTATTAGTCATATAAATATATCAGCGCAATTTATTTACCTCTAAAAAGATGTGCTGGAACGGAAAATAATAACCATACTTATCTTTATTTTTCTGTCCAATATATTCTTTTACATTGTTGTTATTTAAGAATACCTCTATCTTTTGGGCATCTCCATCACTATATACAAAGGCAAGACTGGCCATTATGTCATCTAGAGAATGAGTTTTAACCTGGGTTGTGATTAAAGTTTTCTTTAGTAAATAGTATCTTGAAAGCCAATCTTCCATATGCATAAGTCGACCATTGCGTCTCTGGTCTGATTTTAAATCGCAATTTATCAACAGACCTGCCCAAGAACTCCTCTCATCATCAAAGGTAACACCAAGAAATAAACCCTTATCAGTAAGGAGATTTATAGCAGATTCAATGAATAATTTATATTCCTTTTCCTCCCAAGGTAATGAGTGTGACGCTAATATAAAATCAAATTTTTCTATAATCTCACAAGGGAAAGATTTATTGATAACCTTCAGGCTAGTATCCTGAAGTCTTTTCACGTAATCTGGTTTCTGCTCAATAGCTACATAGTTTATAACCAATACAGAAAGTGGAACTGCCAGCTCACCATTTCCAGCTCCTATATCCAATAATGAACTGGCATTATTGTTTAATATTCTTTTTGTTATTTCCTTCAGAAGAATCTTTTTCTTATCTGTATGAGTTAAAAATTTTTGAAAATAGTCAGAGTATATTTGAGTTAAATGTCGCTCTTTCACACAGAAAGCATATCATTTCCCCAACCCCTTGAGGTACACAGATTTCACGTATACGTTATCAGTTCACGCCCGTGAGTTATTGATGTATGACAAGAAAATGGTCAGAACTGTATTTTTATTCCCGATCTCTACCTCGCTTTTCTGTATTTATCATTCTTCATCTGGAACAAAAGTTGGAGAAAATA
>C687J35174_10011145_pt1 | contig 11092 bp, 9 predicted proteins | sample RifCSPhighO2_01_FD_35174 | JGI IMG/M metagenome (IMG submission 35174) | reverse complement strand
GAAGATGAGCCGTTTGAGCAAAACATCCTCCACATTACACCTCTTAAAAATCCGCAATTCGGTTATGGCAATCGGCTTGTAAAAGAAATGCTTTTTATGCAAGGATTCACGGATAACGAGCTCGCTTATTACGGCGGATTGAGAATAGAAACCAGCATTGACGCATCCATCCAAGCAATAGTGTCGGAAGAACTAAACAAGCATCTTGCTTTAATCAATAAAGGAAACGCCAACCAAAAAGAAAAAATAGAAGGCGCCGTTGTTGTGATAGAAAACAAAACAGGCCGAATTGTCGCCATGAGCGGCGGACACGATTTTTCAGAAACTAATTTCAATCGAGCGCTTTCCCTGCGCTCTCCGGGTTCCGCATTCAAACCATTTACCTACGCCGCGGCAATTGAATACCACGGAAAAGATTTTGACAGTATGGTCTGCAATTGTCCTTTCACAATGCCGGCAAAAGTGAGTTTCAACGGCACAGTCACTAAGTGGTGGACACCAAGAAATTTCGTGGAAAAAAATATGGTTCCTTACGGAAATATTACTCTGCTCACGGCTCTAACCAGGTCAGTCAATTTGGCCACGCTCAACTTAGCCAAAGAAATAGGAATAAAAACAGTCATCCTCACCGCCCACAATATGGGTGTGTGGGGAAATCAAGGCGTGGGCAGAGATTCAGAAAATCAAGTTTGGTTTAAGTCGCCTTACGCCGACGAAAATAGTCCCGGTCTGCAACCGTATCTTCCGACGGCTATCGGCGGCTCCGATGTGAGTTTGCTTGAACTTACCAATGCTTTCAGCGTTTTTGCGCGAAACGGCGCTTACATTAAACCAAGCATTATTATTCAAATTAAAGATTCGGAAGAGAAAATCCTGTATTCCGCAGAAAAATACCAAGAAAAAAGAGCCTTGTCTGAATCCACTTCGCGCAAAATGACCGTGTTGTTGCGAGCCGTAACAAAAATTGGCACCGGTAGAACCGCTCTAAAAACCCTAAAACAACCTGTAGCCGTTAAAACAGGCACTTCTAACGGGCCAAATGATTTGTTAATAATTGGCTATACTCCCGAATACAGCATCGGAGTAAGGTTGGGATATGATATGCCAAAGACAATAGAGATTCCTGAATATATGCAAAAAGTAAGCGGGAGCAGAAATTTGCAGGTCTCCGGCGGTTGGGTTGCCGGACCGCTATTCAAAAATATCGTTGAGGAGATGTATAGAAAAAGACCGGTTGTTGAATTTCCACCCGAGATTGAAAGCGATTTGGAAAACCTTATTGCAAAACACCATCACGCTCCCGCGCAAACGCAATTATCAGATTCCGCTCAAGACAAGCCAAACTCTCAAACTCAAAAATCCAATTAAACTCCGTACAAAAACATTTATGTGCGAGGTAAACGCCAAAACCGAGCAATGCTCGGTTTTATTATTCTAAAGTGTCCGCCCTGTAGGATTCGAACCTACGACCGTTTGCTTAAGAGGCAACTGCTCTACCAGCTGAGCTAAGGGCGGTCTGTACCGATATTTTATGTCCTTTTTGCCTTTTTTACAATCTTTTGCAATATTTTTAAAACATACTCGGTGTCTTTTTTGGTTGTCCGTCTGCCAAGGGAAAAACGCAACACACCGTTAATGTACGACTCTTTAACGCCAATGGCTTTCAAAACATGGGACGGCTCAACCGCGTGCGAAGCGCAGGCGGATCCGCTCCCCGCCCGAATCTCGTATTTATCCAATTCAAGCAGAAGTTTCTCGCTGTTTGTTCCGGGAATTGAAATATTTATATTGTTGGGCAACCGGCCGCCGCCAAGCGCGCCGTTTATTTTTATCTCCGGCATTTTCTCAATTATCTTTTTCAAAAAATAATCTCTTAATACCGCGACTTTCCGGCTTTCTTTGGGATTTATCAATCCCGTACGAGACAGAGACGCGCTACGCGCCTTCGCGGCCTCGTTCGGGATCAACTCAACCGCTTTTGCCAAACCGACAATAGCCGGCAAGTTTTCGGTTCCCGCCCGCAATCCTCTTTCATGCTCCCCGCCAAAAATCAATGGCGCAATGAGTGTCCCCTTTCTTACATACAAAACACCTATTCCCCGCGGACCATAAATTTTTGAACCATTAAAGGTTAGGAGATCCGCGCCAAGATTGTTTACATTAACATCTAAATATTCCGCCGCCTGGCAAGCGTCGGTATGGAATAACGGGTAAATTTCCGAACCGATTTCTTTTTTAAAATCTCTGATAACTTTGGCGATTTTTTTAATCGGTTCTATCGTTCCGATCTCATTATTGGCATACATTATGGAAATTAAAAATGTTTTTAGCGATAATTTTTGTTTAAGGTCATGAAGGTCAACCACCCCTTCATTGTTAACTTTTAAAAAAACTGCTCTGAATTTTGGCGCTAATGATTTTATTGGCTCCAGTACGGAAAGATGTTCAATGGGGGTTGTTAAAATTTCCCATTCCCCCTTTCCCGGTATTTTAGCGGTACCCGCAATAGCCGTGTTATTCGCTTCAGAAGCCGAACCCATAAAAAATATTTCCTCCGGATGCGCGCCTAAAAAGCGCCCCACTTTAACACGCGCGGTGTTTATTTCTTTTCTGGCGCGCCGTCCGGCATCGTTAAAAGAAGACGGATTGGCATAAATATTAAAAACCCGCGCCATCTCTTTTTTAACTCTGCCATCAATGGGCGTCGCCGCCGCATTGTCTAAATATATTTCTTTTGCCATTAAAAAACGGCCATTGGCCGTTTTTTAATTTAACACATTTATTTACTTATCGCAACCCGCCCGTTCTTCTGTTGCGCGGCCAAAAAAAGACAGAAACAAGACCGCCAAAAAGTCCTATGTCTCTTATTAAAACCTCATTCATGCCATGAAAAATCATAATGCCGACAAGATAAAGAGAGGCTAAAAATGAAAAAATACCTATGAAAATATTGGTAAGCAAACTTATTGCAGCCAATATTTCAAAAATTCCGCTTATAAAAATAAGGTCGCTTCCTTGCATTTGAAAAATAGCGATAAAATTGATTATTTTTTCCGGCACCCAGGCGTTTAACCAATAGTTCGGATGAATGAATTTATCAATTCCAAACCAAAAAAATACAAATGATAATCCGAGCCGCAGAAAAATATTTGAATATTTCAGAGAATAAAACATAGGGATTGACAAAAAATAAGAATTGGTGTATAATGATACTATCTTGGAACTGCCGGTTGCGTTGCATTTTGCGGCATATCATTCTTAATCGGAATTTCCTGATTAAGACATAAACACTTTAATAATTATACAAATAGCTATTATCGGCTGCAATAGGCAATCGGACCATTGGTTTCATAAAAACACTTCCCCGCGTAAAGCGGGGAAGTGTTTTTATGAACCGCGGGTCGTTTAAGCCACGCAGTTGGTTTCCAAAAAAGCAAATGCTTTTTCGTTAATAATTTTACTTGCAATGTTGCTTCTCATCCTTTCTATATCCAAATCTTTCGGTTTTTCTATCCCACCCCGCAACATAGCCGATTGGATCGTTAAATTCAAAGTTTGCTCCAACTCATCGGCAGAAACTGTAAATTTTTTATCTTTTATTATTTTGTGGAGAATAAGAGTCATTTTTACCTGCTTCTCGGCATCGTTCCGCCAACCCTTCTTTAATTCCTCCTGGGTTTTTCCGATATGCGCCAAGTACGGACCTAATTCCATGCCGCTATTGTGCAAATCATTATCCAATCCGCTCATCATTTCTTCAAGCTGCCGTTCTGTCATTATCTCCGGAGTTTTAATATCAGACATTTTAATAATGTTGCTTAATATCTCCAGTCGGACTCTTTGCTGTTCCTTCATTTCTTTTTCTTGGCGTATCCCTTCTTTTATATTGGCGGAAAGTTCTTCTAAATTTTTGAACTTCCCCAAATTTAAAACGAAATTGTCATTAAGTTCCGGCAATTGAACACTTTTTATGTCAATAACCCTAATCGTGAAATCAAGTTCTTTGCCGGCTATGGATTTTTGAAAATAATCCGCAGGGGCTTTAAGAGAAAAAAATTTCTCTTCGTTTTTTTTCATTCCAACCAATTGTTCCTCAAAACCGGGCATAAAGTTTTTCCCGCCGATAATTAAAGGGTGGTTTTTGCTTATCCCGCCTTCAATAACCGCACCGTTCAGCTTTACTTCAAAATCAACTTCAATCCTGTCCCCTGTTTGAGCCGGCTCATCTTTATCAATCAGCTTGGCTCTTGATGCTCTGACGGCTTCAATAGTATCATCTATTTCTTTTTGCTCCACGCTTATCTTATTTTTTTCTGTTTTTATTTTTGAGAATTCAGGCATTGTAAAATCGGGGAAAAGCACAAGTTGGACTTTATAAATCAAGTTATTGGCGTTATTTTCTTTTATCTCCAAATTACCGACATCCAGTGTGTCTAATTTTTCTTTGGCTATCGTCTCATCCAAGCTTTCCCGAAGAGCCAGTTGAAGCGCCAATTCACGAATATTATTTGGGTCAGTGTGTTTTTTTAATAAATCTTTGGGAACTTTGCCTTTTCTAAATCCGTCTATCTTTAAATCTTTGCCGATCTCGCCTTCGGCCTCGTTGAAATATTTCTGCAAATCATTTTTATCCATTTCCACGGTTAATTCCGCCTGGCCATTTTGTATTTTTTTTAATTCTGATTTCATATCGTTTGTTACATGTTACATGATATTTGTTATTATTCCTCTTTCTCTGTTTCTTCCGCTTTCGTTTCAGCATCTTCTTTTGCCGCCGCTTTTTTAAATTCCAAATTTTCTTTTGGCGAACGGACATCAATTCTCCAACCGGTAAGTTTTGCGGCCAATCTCACATTTTGCCCCTTTTTGCCTATGGCGAGAGAAAATTGGTCATCGGCAACTTCAACAAGCGCGTGTTTTCTTGTTTCATCTATCACATTAACGCTTAAAACTTTTGCCGGAGAGAAAGAATTCGCTATGAATTCTTTCGGCTTTTCGCTCCATAAAATAATGTCTATCTTTTCCCCCGAAAGTTCATTGATGACGGTCTGTACCCTTACGCCTTTCTGCCCCACCAAAGAACCAATGGGATCCACCGCTTCTTCCTTGGAAGCGACGGCTATTTTGGTTCTTGAACCCGCCTCGCGGGCAGTTGCTTTTACCTCTACCGTTCCGCTGTCTATTTCGGGTACTTCTACCCGGAATAATTCCAAGACCAACTTAGGATGCGCCCTGGAAAGCAAGACCACCGGACCGCGGGGAGTTTCTTCCACCTTTAAAATCATAAACCTGAATCTTTGGTTGATTTTATAATTATCAGTCATAATTTGTTCAGCCGGAGTGAGCAATCCGTTAGTTTTGCCCAAATCAACAAAAACCAAAGCGCCCTCTTTTCTCTGCACCACGCCACTTATGAGTTCTCCTTCTCTTCCTTTAAATTCCAAAAATATCGCATCGCGTTCCGCCTCTCTTAATCTTTGGATAATTACTTGCTTAGCCGTTTGAGCGGCAATGCGTCCAAAATCGGTATGCGGTTCAAGTTGCGTTACCATCTCATCACCCACTTTTAATTTTTTATTTACTTTCTTGGCGTCTTCAAGAGAAATATGTTTTTCGGGATTAAATTTTATTTTGATTTCTCCGTCTTCCATTTTTTCCACTTCAGCATCTTCCTGTTTTCTTCTGTCTCTTGTTCGGTCAAAATCCTGAAAATCCGGCTTATCTTCAATTATTCTCGTCGGCAGAGTACCGGTAATATATCCTTCTTCATCAACACCCTCCACAACAAAGTGAGTTTGGTTTATATCCATTTTGCCGGTTTCAAGATCAAGTTTTGCTTTTATGATCTGCCCTTTTTTGCCATAGTCCCTTTTATAGGCGGCGGCAATCGCCGCCTCTATTGTCTCAAGGACGCTTTGCTCGGGAATTCCTTTTTCTTCGGAAATTTGTTTGATAGCCGATAAAAATTGTTTTGTATCCATGCTTATTTTTTATTGATTTATAAACAATAAGCCCGCGAGGCGCGGACTTATCATAGAGTAAAATCAATCTGATGTTTCAATGATATCAAAAGACAAAAAGAAAGTCAAGCGGTCGTTGTTCTAAGCTCTCCCCGCCAGAAAGATTTATATTTGAAGCTGGTATAGGAATAAAAAGGTTCAAAGGAATAATACAAAGGTGAGCTTTATATTCGTATTAATTATACCATAGTTTATTCCTTTGAACTTTCCTCGGCAGAGTGTCAGCCATCTAATAGATCTGATAAATTTAAACATTTTGTTTAAATTTATCAGATTGTCTAAGTAGCGCAGGTCGGGCTTTTTTCTGAATCAGCAGACCGAAGAAAAAGGCCCGACGGAGCACTCGTTAAATTATTAGGTACAATCGGAGTAAATATTATTCAAACAGGCGGGGTTATCCACAAATTTTCTCTTTACAAAGAGTTTACATCCGATAGATTGATCCCGTACGAGGCAGAGGCGCGCTGTGTGCCCTCGCGGGATTGAGACATCGGGCAACAAATGTTAAAATGAATTCTCCTCGCGGCTTGCCGCGAGGTATCAAGAGGAGGCTTCGCCTCTTGATACCGCCGCAGAGTGGCGGAGTATTCACCCTTTTAGCTTCGCTCGGGCAAAATGTAAATAAGAATTTCCATTTTGCCCCTCGCTCGCTAAAATAAATTATGAAGTTTCGGTTTTGAGATATAAGTTTGGAGTTATAAATTTCTAATGTCTCAACAAACAATAAACAAAAAGGAGGAAGAGCTTGAAAAAAAATTGCTTGAGATTGAGCAAAGTAGAGAAGATGACAAATACAAAAACTTGGCTCAAGGTCTGAATTTGCCTTTTTCCGATTTAAAAGCGGTGCCCATAAACACCGAGGCGCTTCTTCTTCTCACAAAAGAAGCGTCTCAATCGTCTAAATTGGCCGTCATCTCCCGTTCCGGCATTAAGATTGCCGTAGTCGCCACGGACCCCAATTTACCGGAAACCAAAAAAACCATGGATTCCTTAACTGCCCAAGGTTTTAAATTAACTATTATTATCGTTACGCCAAAAACCTTAAGCGAAGTTTGGAAAAGATACGAAACGGCAATAACCAAAGAACTTTTTGAAGTCGGGTCGGTTGATATTAAAGAATCCGAACTTAATCAATTTCAAGACCAAATTCAAAGCGTTGCCGATCTTAGAAACAAAGTAACGCAGATATCGGCGACAAAATTGTTGGAAATCCTTATTGCCGGCGCTTTAAAAATAGGCGCGTCAGATATTCACTTTGAACCGGAAAAATCCAACACCCGCCTTCGCTACCGCTTGGACGGCATATTGAGCGACATTGTCGCATTGGACAGCGCTCCTTATGAAAAAATTATTAGCCGCGTTAAGATTGTTTCCGGATTAAAATTAAATATTCACAATTCTCCTCAAGACGGCAGATTCACCATTCACCAGCAGGATGTGGACATTGAAGTCAGGGTATCCATTCTTCCCAGTGAATTCGGAGAAACCATCGTCATGCGTTTGCTTGATCCCCGCACCATAAAAGAAGGTCTTGATGAATTGGGAATTCGCGAAGATTTATTAACTGTCATAAAAGAACAATTAAACAAGCCAACCGGAGCAATTTTAACCACCGGCCCTACCGGTTCCGGAAAAACAACTACCCTGTACGCTTTTATTCGCCACTTAAACAGTTCGGAAACAAAAATTATTACAATTGAAGATCCTATTGAATATCACATTGAGGGCATATCGCAGACGCAGGTAGATGTGGCAAGAGAATACAATTTCGCAAATGGCCTCAGGGCAATTGTAAGACAAGATCCCGACATTATCCTTGTCGGAGAAATTAGAGACGCCGAAACGGCCGATATAGCCCTTCAGGCGGCATTAACCGGCCACCTGGTCCTTTCTACCATTCATACCAACGACTCGGCCGGCACCATCCCCCGCTTGATTGATTTAGGCATTAAACCGCCCATTATCGCCCCCGCAATAAATATGGCAATGGCTCAACGGCTTGTCAGGAAATTATGTCCAAATTGCAAAACAAAAGGCAGTTTACCCCCCGAATCCTTGAAAAAATTAAAAGAGGCCATGGAACCGCTGAAAAACAGATTTAAATTTCCCGCCATAAACGACTCCTTGCAAATATATTTCCCGGGGAAATGCAAAGAATGCAATGATTTGGGATACAAAGGAAGAGTTGGCGTCTATGAAGCCTTCATTGTATCCGACGCTATTGAAAAATTAATTCTCAAATCACCGGCAATTTCAGAAATTAAAGAATTAGTGGCATCAGAAGGAATGGTTTCCATGCTCCAAGACGCTTATCTAAAAATGTTAGACGGAATAACTTCAGCGGAAGAAATAGAAAGAATTATCGGCTAAGCGCGCACAAACGCAAAAGCTCTTTTAACCTGTAGACAAAAGCCCGAATTTACAAAACGCGGGGCAGGATACTTCCGAGGAGTAGACCAGTCGAAACCGAACTATCCAAGCTAAGATGGTATCCCGATTGGATCTGCGTATGAATACTTTGATCCATTTGCCTACAGGCTAAAAGAGCCTTTCAAACCAATTAAAACTCACTAAGAATCTTCATATTTTAATCTAAAATACTATGAGTGTCAACCCCCCAACATTACTTCCAAAATCCAATATTGACGATAAAGTATTGGATCAGACCTTGCGGCCAAGCAGGTTTGATGAATATATCGGACAAGAAAGAATAAAGGAAAATCTAAAAGTCATTATCGGGGCGGCCCAAAAAAGAAAAGAACCGATTGAACATCTTTTATTGCACGGGCCGTCCGGATTGGGCAAAACCACCTTGGCCTATCTTGTCGCCAAAGAACTCGGAGCAAATATAAAAATCACTTCGGGAACAGCGCTTGAAAAAGCCGGGGATGTCGGATCAATATTAACCGGTCTAAGCGACGGCGATGTTCTTTTTATAGATGAAGTTCACCGCCTTAACAAAACCATTGAGGAGGTTATATATCCCGCCATGGAGAATTTTAAGTTGGACATTATTATCGGCAAGGGCAATTCGGCAAAAACCCTCCAAATAGATCTGCCTAAATTTACTTTAATAGCCGCTACCACCAAAATTTCTCTTCTCTCCGCGCCTTTCCGGTCAAGATTCGGCGTTAATTTGAAATTGGATTTTTATAAGGATTCCGAAATTGAAAAAATCATAGCGAGATCCGCTTCATTATTAAAAATTCCCATAGATTCCCATGCGGCCGCAATTATCGCAAAATCTTCTCGGGCAACGCCAAGAGTGGCCAATCGTCTCCTAAAAAGAGTGCGCGATTATGCTCAAATGAAAGATTTGCCCGAGATAAATGCCACTCTTGCAAGTGAAGGTCTTAAAATGCTGGAAATAGATCACTGCGGACTGGAGGAAACTGACCGAAAAATTTTACTTACGATTGCCGATAAATTCAGCGGCGGTCCGGTGGGTTTAAAATCCATCGCCGCCGCAATATCAGAAGAAGAAGGGACAATTGAAGATGTTTACGAACCATATCTTATGCAGCTTGGTTTTTTGGATAGAACACCAAAAGGAAGAATTGTCACTCCAAACGGATTAAAACACTTAGGACTGCCGTCTAAGCGCGAGAGTTTAAACATTTAATATTAACCATGTCCGGACATTCAAAATGGAGTCAAATAAAACATAAAAAAGGCATAACTGACAAGAAAAAGAGTCAGATTTTTTCTAAACTTTCAAGATTAATTACTTTGGCCGCGCGGAAAGGAACAGACCCAAAAATTAATTCAGAACTTGCCCGAGCCATAGAGCATGCTCGTTCTTTTAATATGCCCGGCGATAACATTGAGCGGGCAATTAAGAAGGTCGCTGACAAAAACCAAGCTCAGCTTGAAGAACTATCTGTGGAAGCTTTGGGACCAGGCGGAATTGCCCTGCAAATTAAGGCCATCACCGATAACCGCAATCGCACGCTTTCTGAAATTAGAAAGATATTATCTGATTTTGAAGCTAAAATGGTTCAGCCGGGAAGTATTCNGTGGCTGTTTGATCAACCCCCGGTTTCCATAGAAAATGCTGAACTGCAAAATCGGATTGATAAGCTTTTTGAAGCCCTTGACGATCAGGATGAAGTTGAAGATATTGTCTCAAATCTATCAGAATAAATAATAATCCAAAGAGTTTACCTGTCAGCCGGTTGATTGGTCTTATGATTATATTAGGAATTGATCCTGGAACAACTCAAATAGGTTTCGGCATTATAGAAAAGAAGAACAATAAGCTTGCTTGTGTTGTTTATGGAATCATAAAAAATACGGGAAAAGATAAGCCCCGCGATTATCAAAATACCGCCGAAAGATTATCTGACTTAATAAAGAAATATTCCCCCGACCTAACTTCGGTGGAAAGATTATTTATGTTCAAAAATCAAAAAACCGTTATGACGGTAAGCGAAATGCGGGGAGTGATTATGCTCACTCTTGCCAATCATGGCTTGCCGATTTATGAGTTTACTCCCCTTCAGGTGAAACAGGCGGTTTCAAGTTATGGACGCGCCGATAAAAAACAAGTGGAAAACATGGTTCGCTTAATCCTCGGATTAAAAGAAAAGATACGGCCCGATGATGCCGCCGATGCTTTGGCTATTGCAATTTGTTGCGCAAATTCATACAATTGGCAACAAGGATAAAATATAAATTAAGTTTAATTTAGGATTTTTTATGTCCGCCAGATACCCACAAGGAAGCTGGTCTTCATAAAAAACCCGTGTCAGTCGCCATGGCAATTAACGACTTAGCTAACAGCTTTTTAAATCTGTTAGCCGAAGAAACCGACAGCACAGAAGCTGAAGAGCCGCTCAAGGATGACGAAGAAAAGGAAGAAGAGGAAGAAGACAAGGATGATGATGATGAGAAAGATGATGATGAGGAAGAAGATGACGAAGAAGACAGCAATTACTAATATAAAACCCCCGATGAGTTTGTCGGGGGTTTTATATTAGCGAGCGAGGGGCAAAATGGAAATTCTTATTTTATCTAACGAAGATCAAGATAGGAATTTATTCATATCTTGTCTGAGTGCTGATAAAAGCTCA
>C687J35174_10011142_pt1 | contig 11094 bp, 10 predicted proteins | sample RifCSPhighO2_01_FD_35174 | JGI IMG/M metagenome (IMG submission 35174) | reverse complement strand
CCTTATATTTAATAGCGATTGCATGGCATTCACGCTGTTTTCCGCAAAGATGCAGAATCTCATCAAAGAGAAAGGATTTATCGAGCCTACGCTGCCCCAGAAGATGGGAATTCCCGAAATATTGAAAGGAAGCGACGTTCTCATAATCAGCCCTACCGGCATGGGCAAGACCGAGACCGTGTTCCTGCCGTTGCTGGATATCATAAGCACGAGAAAGCTTGCGCCTGTATCCGTGCTCTACATAACCCCGCTTCGTTCGCTTAACCGCGACCTCATGGACAGGCTGTTCTGGTGGGCTGACAGGCTGGATATAGAAATAGGGGTGCGCCACGGCGATACGTCGGCAAAGGAAAGAGCCATGCAAAGAGAGATGCCTCCGTCCGCGCTCATAACCACGCCCGAGTCGCTCCAAGCCATGCTCACGGGCAAGAAGCTTCGCGAGCACCTGAAGAACGTGCGTTATGTCGTGATAGACGAGATTCACGAACTCGTGAGCAGCAAGCGAGGGATCCAGTTGGCTGTCGGACTGGAGCGCCTCAAAGAATTATGCGGCGAATTCCAGCGGATAGGACTATCCGCCACAGTCGGCTCGCCGGATCTTGTGGCCGATTTTATAGGNCCAAANACNGTGATCNTACGGGCGGANGCCGACAAGCAATACGACATAAGCGTGGAATTCCCAAATCCAAAAAAAGAAGACGTGGANTTGTCGGAAGAACTTGCCATAGGGCCGGAAACTACGGCACGCCTAAGAAGGCTGCGGGAACTTATAATGTCCCACAAGAGCGTTATCATATTCACAAATACGCGAGAAACTGCCGAAGTGCTTTCCTCAAGGCTGGCAACTCTTGACAAGGAACTAAAACACGCCGTCCACCACGGCTCGCTCTCAAAGGAGAGCAGGATAAAAAACGAGATAGCTTTCAAGAAAGAAGAGCTCAAGAGCCTCATAGCCACGTCGTCGCTGGAGCTGGGCATAGACATCGGCTCCGTGGATTTGGCAGTGCAATACATGTCACCAAGGCAGGTGGCGCGCCTTGTCCAGCGCGTAGGCAGGAGCGGGCACAACATAAACCGCGTCAGCAAGGGAATAATAATATCGGGAGACGAGGACATTTTTGAATCCGCGATAGTGGGCAAATTAGCCTCGGAAAAGAAGCTCGAGCCGATAAAACTCCACGAAATGGCGCTGGACGTGCTCGGCAACCAGATAATCGGCATGACCATGGATAATTACGAGATGACGCTTGATCGCATGTACGCAATAGTGAAAAGGAGCTACCCCTACAGGAACCTTGACAAAAAAGAATTTACAGGCATAGTGCGGTTCATGGAAAGCATAATGATGGTATGGATAAACGAAACGCCTTCCGGCCTTGCTGTAAGAAGGAGGATGAAGGCGTGGAAATATTATTTCAGCAATCTGTCCACGATCCCGGACACTAGGCAGTACCGCGTGGTGTCAATTATCGGCAACGAACCCATAGGCTCGCTGGACGAGGGGTTCGTGGCCGAGCACGGCGTGCCCGGCGAGAAGTTCATATGTTCGGGCCGTGCATGGAAGGTCGTGCAGGTGGAGCGCGACCGCGTTGTCGTGGAGCCCGCCAATGACATACAGAGCGCCGTGCCTGCATGGGAGGGCGAGCTTATTCCAGTGCCCTTTGAGATAGCGCAGGAGGTCGCGAAGCTCCGTGTCTACGCATCGTCCCATACCGGGGAAGATATCATGAAGAAATACCGCGTGGACCGGGATTCCGCCAAACGGATGAAGGAATCTATGTCCAAACAGGACTTCATTCCCGACAATGACAACTTTCTCATAGAAGCCCACAAGGACTTCGTGATCATACACTCCTGCTCGGGCTCCCTTGTGAACGACACTATAGGCCGCTATCTTGCGGCGATGATAAGCAGNAGCACCGGCGTATCNTGCAACATCAAGACNGACCCGTACAGGATAATGCTCCAGTGCGCACTGACTAAGGAGAACGTGAGGGATCTTCTTGAAAAAGCCGTTGAGATGGAGCCCGTGCTACGCGCGGAACTGGAGCGAAGTTCCATGTTCAAGTGGCGCTTCCTGCATGTCGCCAAGCGGTTCGGCGTGGTGGCGAAGGGCGCGGATTTCCAGCGCATACACCTGAACAAGCTCATTTCAGCTTATGCCGATTCTCCCATATACAAGGAAGCCATGAACGAACTTTTTCTGGAAAAAATGGATATTGCCAAGGCGGAAGAGCAGGTAATAAAGATACAGGAAGGCAAGATAAAGCTCGTCCTGAAAGAGGGGCTNTCNCATCTTGGCGAACTCGGCCTTGTTCATCAGTTTTCNGAAATCATGAAGCCCGCCCTGCCGGCCGAGGAGATAGAGAACGCGTTCAAGCGCCGCCTTCTCGGCACNAGGGTGCGGCTGACTTGCATGAACTGCTACGACTATTCTATAGAAAAAACTGTCAGGGACGTGGAAAAACAGCCCGAATGCCCGAAATGCCGGGCGCATTTGATGGCNGTAGCCCATAAAAACAACCGTGATGCGCAGGCACTGGTGAAGAAAAAAAAGGCGCGCAAGGAAATGACCGAAGAGGAAACGAAAGAATTCGCCCGGCTGCGCCGCACCGCGGACCTTGTCATAGTATACGGCAAGAAGGCGGTTGAGGCCATGGCAGGCCGGGGCGTTGGCCCCGAAACGGCAGCGCGCATACTTGCAAAGCTGCATACGAGCCGCAGCGGCCTTTACAAGGACGTGCTTGAGGCGGAGAAGACGTTCGTGCGGACGAGCAAGTACTGGCGCTAACCTTTTTACTGTCGCGAACGAATCATAATCATGAAGTTCTGCCTTCTGGACGCGGATTATTCACTGGACGAACGGCCTAATATACGGCTCTTTGGCGTAGACGATAAGGGCAATTCCGCCATGGTTTTGGATAGCTTCGAGCCGTATTTCTATGCGCTTGACAAGGCCGGATTGAAAAAAAGCCTTCAAAAAATCAAGGATATCAAGAACATTAAAGACGCCAAAATGACCATGGGGATGAAGNCAAAAAAGTTTCTCCAAATTTTCTGCGAAAGGCCTTCTGAAGTAAGGGACGTTGTCAAGCTGGAGACGGATTGTTTTGAATATTCCATAAATCTCTACAAACGCTATCTTATGGACAGGAGATTCTATCCCATAGACTGGATAGATGTCAGNGGCAGCGAAAGAAAAGGCATCGGCTTTTCCATGGTCGTCGAAGCCAAATCCGTGAAAAAAATACCTGTCGGGAAAGCGCCAAAGCTGAAAATAATGGCCCTTGACATAGAGGCCATGGCAGGAAAAATAGTCATGTTCAGCGTTGCCGATAATGCCGGCTATCGGGAAGCCGCCTCTTCAGAAAACGAAAAGGAACTGCTGACAAAGATGCAGGAAATCTTCCGGCAGAGGGACCCTGACGTCGTTGCCACATACAACGGCGACCAGTTTGATTTTGACACGATAAGCCAGAGGGCGGATGCGAACGGCATGAAGTTCGTCATTTCCCGCGACGGCAGCCCGCTGTATTTCAGAAAAAGCATGTGGGCATCCTCCGCCAAGATAAAGGGGCGTGTTCACATTGACCTCTACGCATTTGTAAGCCGCCTCATGTACCAGCAGTTGCAGTCCGAGGTTTTCACCCTTGACGAGGTTTCAAGGGAACTTCTCGGCAGGGGGAAGGAAACGCATACGATGGAGCAGCTCGAGGATATGTGGAAGAACGAAAGGAAGCAGATGGAGAAATATTGCATCAACGACTCCGAGCTTGCCCTTGGGCTGTGCGAGAACCTGCTTCCGCAGATTTTTGCCCTTTCCCGCGTTTCCGGCCAGATGCCTTTTGATTCCTCACGCATGACGTTCGGAGCGCTCTCGGAATGGTATCTTGTGCGAAAGGCCGCTGAAAAAGGAGTNATATCCCCGAATCCCCCGCATTATGCCGAGGCTCAGGCAAGACGNGAAAAAGTTCCTATAAAAGGCGGATATGTAAAGGAGCCTCTGGCCGGACTGCATTCCAATATAGCTGTCTTCGATTTCCGCTCCCTCTATCCCAGCGTCATAGTCTCCTTNAACATTTCCCCGGAAACGCTCAACGAAAAAGGNTGCAAGAATTACAGCGAAGTCCCTGGATTCAGGCATAGATTCTGCAAGGAGCGCACTGGCTTCGTTCCTGACATGGTCAAGGAAATACTTGAAAAAAGGGCGNGGATACGGAAGAAGCTGAAGACCTTGAAAAGCGCCGAACTCCACGATCAGCAGTTCGGGCTCAAGATTCTGGCGAACGCAACATACGGCATGTTCGCAAACCCGAACGCCCGTTGGTACAGCTACGAATGCGCCGAATCCTCCGCAGCGTACGGCCGCCACTACATACAACAGGCGATAGCCGAGGCCGGGAAATGCGGCTTTGTCGCGCTTTATGGCGACACGGATTCCTTGTTCGTGAAGCTGCCGGGCGAACGCAACGTCAAAAACGAGGCGAAAAAATTCCTTAAGCGGATGAATGCGAAGCTNCCCGGCATAATGGAACTCGATCTTCAGGGCTTCTACCGGAAAGGGCTTTTCATCCCGCAAAAATCCGGTGTCGCCGCCAAGAAACGATATGCCCTTCTTGACGAGAAGGGCGCCGTGACCGTGCGCGGTCTTGAAGCCGTGCGCCGCGACTGGTGCGGCCTTGCAAAGAATTTGCAGCGCGAAGTCATACGACTTGTGCTTGAAGGCAATCAGAAAGACGCCCTGAAGGCTGTGAAGGATGCCGTAACCCGTGTCGCAACTAGGCAGATAACCATGGACGAAATAGCCATAAGTACGCAGTTGTCACGCTCGCTTGAGCAATACAAAACAAAAAATGTCCATTCCATCATCGCCCGCAAGCTGAAGGAAGCGGGCAAATCCGCCGAGGAAGGCACGATATTCAGCTACGTCATAAAAAAAGGCGCAGGCTCCATATCCGACAGGGCAGAGCTCTCGCACACGGTGGGTAGGGACGACTACGATGCGGATTATTACATCAATAACCAAATCCTGCCGGCGGCGTTCCGCATACTGCAGACGCTTGGCTACCGGCAGGAAGACCTTCTTGCCGGCGGGCCGTAAAGATCTGAGCGGGAATAAAAAGGCTCTGGAAGTANAATTTCCATGGCATATCAGCTTCCAAATCCTCTCGGCAGCAAAAGCGCGGGCGGAACGTTTGCAGGATATCNCGTTGATAGGCAAGGAAACACTGTAAATCTTATTCCTGTGGATGAGACGCTTAATTTCCAAGAAATGAGGGCAAGAAGAAGGCATGTTGAGCCCTCATCANTGATAAACGGAAATTATCCTGCCTATCCGGGCGTTTCTGTATTCACGACAATGNGCATAATCCCGGATACCTATCTTGCGCTTGTCCGGCAGGAAANGCNGTCTGGAGACACTGTCTTGAAGCTTGTTTCGGGCTATATGTCTAAGGCACATATGCCGAATCCTTTGGCTGTAGTAAAAGAGGAATTATCCGAAGAAATTCTTCCTGTGACTCCTGACGGCAAAGTCATTAGAATTGCGATTGGCCGTGAAATTACCGGGGAGCCGTTTGCCGACAAAATCCAAAGTCACAGCTACAGATTGCAGGCTATTCAAACGCCTGACTATATGCCAGAAGGCCTTCTCTCGCCGGTAACTGTTGAGGGCAAAGCATTGGAAGGGCGCCCAAAAATATTCATTTGGCTTCCGGAAAACAATGTTCAGCTTGTTTACGGTTATGATTTCGANGGAAATAAGCTCATGGGTATGGGCGCTTCCCTCCATCANAGCGAGGACAAGCCCGATTCCGCCAGAAAAATGCTGGATGCAGTGCCTCATCCTTATGGCATATATCTTGTGGGCTTGGAAGGCAATGCCTTGACTTCTAACATCTATACCATGCAGGAAGGCATGCTTGTGGNCGTAAGGCCTGACGGGCTTCTTTTATCCGAAGCGTTTGCCCCTATAGAAAACGGTTTCGTTGACAGGCTAAACATACCACTCCAAGAATATCTTGGCATGCATGGAAGATGGATATAATGGCTGCACTATATATGCCGCCAGGCTTTTCTGTCGTTACTGGCGTTGATAAAGTACGTCACTACGCCGAAGGCTTGAAAAATGGATATAACATCGGAAAATCTAATAGACCTTCCCCTCAAGTAAAAGTATAAAAAAATATCATACATAACATAATATGACGTGCGAAACCTGCGGGAGTCTTGGCAGAGCAGCGATATGCCTTGATGTACCGAAGATGGATGTTTTGCACGCCGGCAATTTCTTATCCCTTGAAAAATGCAGTGACTGCAGCTACTTGTGGGCTACCGCTTTATATGAACCATTCGCCAGCTTCAAATACGCGGTTCCGTGGGAAAGAACCCCGGAAGATTGGCACAAAATATATAAACTTGACAATGGCCGTACCATGGCACTCTGGATAGATAGGACTCTGGTAAATGCCTACCCGTTATTGCAGCCGAAGGATAGTGCTAATGCAGGCCGCCATAAGGAACGCGCTTATGGAGCATCCCCTTTCTTTGAGATATATGCCACGCCTCAAGAAGTCGCGCAACTATACGGGCAGAACAATATCAGAGGAAGAGAACTTCCTGATCTTGATTTACTCCTAAAATAAAGCCGTTTTCATGTTTTTAAACTATGCCCTCCATGGGTTATCTATGGGCATAGTCACGGATTTCATAAAGAAGTTCCCGACCGGGACGTTGGTATATCTTTACGTCGTGGCTGCACACAACGTGCCGTTTAATTTAATCTTCCTCATTGCCGTGATGNTCTTGGACGAGCTTGATGAAATCATCNGCAAATTCCGATAGTCATAGGCGTATTATCTTTCCCGGAAACGTGACGCCGTCAAAAGGCGTCCAGCCGCATTTCGTCTTCATGTCAGCGTTTCTTATGACGGTTTCGCCTTGCGTGCCAAGAACGGTGAATTTTGCCGGAAAGCCTTCTGCTATGCGGCCGCCGGCTATGTTGAAAAATCTCGCCGCGTTATAGCTAGTTATTTTTGCGGCGGCGCCCGGGCTGACGTATTTTGCCCGCAGCAGCCACAAAACAAAATTGCCGTACGTGTCAAGGCCGGGCATGCCGGACGGCGGGTTCGGGGACATCTTCTCCTCCAGCGTGTGCGGCGCGTGGTCTGTTGCCAGCATGCATTCNCCCCGCCGCACGGATTCAAGCAGCGCCGCGCTGTCGCTACGGCTCCGCAACGGCGGATTGGCTTTGAACAAAGGCCCTGCCGCGGTATCCCTGTTAAAATATATATGGTGCGGGGTCACCTCGTGCATAAGCCCTTGTTCCCGCGCTATCCCCAACCCTTCCTTGGTGGAAACGTGCGCTATATTCCCGTTAACGTGAGTTTTTCTTATGATGTCGGAGGCCTTTGATATCGCTGAAACCTCGGAGTCGGGCGGCCGCGCATCTGTGTGGGATTCGCTTTGCGTGAAAAGCGCCTCGTCCTCGCAATGAAACGTCACAGGCTTGCCGGTAGCCGCTATGATCCGGCACGCTTTCTCGGCATTCTCCCGGTCAAGCGCCATGCCGCCCGTGCTCTTGGCCGTGTAAATCTTGTATCCCACAGCCAGCCTTGCGTTTTCCCGTATGAAATCAAGGTTTCCAATCCCTGCGAAGTGGCGCACATCCACTTTCGCCTTCCGGGCAACCGCGATTTTTCTGAGCAATCTTTCCGGCGTCGTCACGGGCTCGGGAAGGTTCGGCATATCCAGCACTGTATGAACTCCGCCGTTAACCGCAGCCTCGCTGCCTGTAAGAAAATCTTCCTTGTGCTCCCAGCCGGGCTCGCGCAGATGAACGTGCGGGTCTATGAATGCCGGAAAGATATAATGATCCTGCAATATAGTGGTAACGTCGTGCGAACGCAATTCCTTGCCCGAAACTTTCTGGATTACCCCGTTGCTTATCCCAACGTATCCTTCATATACTCCGTCAGTCGGATCCGCTATCCTGCCGTGTATGACCCGGTCGTAGTCCATTAAAAACAGATGCATCTGAAGCTTTATAAATATGTATAGATATAATGTATATGGTGATTGTATGCAAACTACCATACGCTTGGAGGAAGACGTCGCAAGGACGCTGGAAGACATAAAAAAGAAGGAAAATCTGCGCTCATACAATGAGGTAATAAAAAAGCTCATACGCGGCAGGGAATTAAGCATGTTTGGGGCCGACAAAAACTTGAAAAAATGGAATGAGAGGGAAGACCGTGCCGATTCAAGATGAGCGAGTGGTCATAGATACATACGCATGGATAGAGTACTTCAGGGGAAGCGCTTCTGGCGCCAAGGCAAGAAGGATAATAGACGGCGAATACGAACTTCTGACGCCTGCTGTAGTGATAGCCGAACTGAGCGATAAGTATAGAAAGGAAGGAATGATTGATTGGGACGCTAGGAGGCGGTTTGTTTTGCTGAAAAGCGCAATAATTTCGTTGGATGAAACCGTCGCTGACAACGCTGGAGAACTGAAGCAACAATTGCGAAAGGAACATAAAGACGCTGGAATTGTAGACGCCATAATTCTGGCGCACTCAATTTCAACAAACGCCCGCATTCTTACAGGGGACTCTCATCTTAAGTCGCTGAAAAATTCCATTGACATAAGCTGTGAATAACGCTCTATGATGCTTTTCCCTATTCCATCTTTTTGAGCTTCCCGCGAAAATCATCTAGTCGTGGATAGTTTTTTCTTGCCATCAATGATGCCAGTTCATCTTGAACCCTGCCAAAAACCGAAGGCCCTTCCTCGATGAAAGCCGTGCCTATCTGCACGGCCGATGCGCCAGCAAGTATGAATTCAAAAGCGTCCCTGCCGGAACTGATGCCGCCAACGCCGACAACAGGTATTTTCCCGTCCAGCAACTCATAAAACTTTCTCACGTTGGCAAGAGCCGCATATTTTATGTATGGCCCTCCAAGGCCGCCGAATCCGCCCTTCGGCCTTATTACCGCCATCTCCCTGTCCGCATCTATGACAAGAGCGTTGCCTATGGAGTTGATAGATGATATAAACGCGGGCTTTCGTTTCTTTAATATTGCGGCCGCTTCGTCAAAGTGCACGAAGTCGAAATACGGCGGAAGCTTGACGCCCATCGGCTTCTTTGAAACCCGAAGTGCCTCTTTTAGAACTTCGTCCATCTGATTGAAGTCATATCCTATCTGCGGCTTTCCCTTGATGTTCGGGCAGGAAAGGTTCAGCTCTATTGCCGAACTTTCCGAATCGTTGAACGCCTTCAATATCTGGATATTGTCCTCAAGGCATAGCCCTGACACGCTTGCTATGACAGGCTTGCCGAAATTCTTCAGGGCGGCGGCAAACTTCACGTATTCCTTGTACCCGAGATTGGGCAGCCCCATCGAATTTATGGATCCGGCGTCCAGCGTGTAATATCTCGGCTCCTCGTTTCCCTGGCGTGGCTCCTTCGTGCATGATTTCATGGTTATTGCAGCCGAGCGCGATGCAGCTATGGTCTCAAGCTCCTTCAGCGTGACGTCCTTGGGCCCGGCTGCATTGAATACGCAGGAGCGAAGCTCCATGCCTGCGATTTTCACGGAAAGGTCAGCCAAGCTTTATCGCCCCGTATCTCCTGTAATATTCGATCCAGTTTGTCTTGTCCTGAAGGTTTAGGCCCTNGCCCATGATGCCAAAAATGTCCTTCATCGTAAGTATCGGAAAGACCTTTATGCCCGCATCTTCCATCTGCTGCGTTGCGCTCTTTTCTTCCACGCGCTCCGCATCGCCGAGCTTCTCCTGCCTGTCAACCGCCAGCACAATGCCGACGATCTTGTGGTCGCCGAGCATTGCCAGCTTTTTCATCGCGTCTGCCTTTGTCCCGCCGGTGGTTATGACATCATCAACCATCAATACCTTCGCTCCCGCCGTGAAATGGCCGGCGCCGACTATCACATCGTCCATGGCTTTGTCGCCATAGCCTTTGCTCTCCTTCCTGTCATAAAGATAACGCTTGTTTATCCCATGCAGTTCATAGAGCCCCTCGCATGCAAGGCATGCGANGCTTATTCCGGCGTACGCAGGCCCGAATATGAAATCGAAATCTTCTATCCTGCNTTCGTCAAGAAGCCGTTTGATATGGCCGGCATAAGCTTTTTTCAANCCTTCAAGCGACTCGCCGTCAGTCATGCCGCGCAGGTTTATCATGTTTGGCGAACGCCTNCCGCTCTTGAAAACAAAGAACTCTTTCTCGTGCTGCGCCATGCGCACCGCGCCCTTCTGCAGAAGCAATTGCAGGAAATCCTTCTTGNCCATGTCAGAACCTCTTTGATATGCTCGCGAACGCCTTCGCGCTTTCTGCCGGCTTTGCCGAATCGCATATCGCCGACCCTATTATGGCGTAGGACGGGCCGTCTATGCTCTCAAACGCCTTGGCAAGATCCCCGCCCTGAGTTCCTATTCCAGGAAAGCAGAACTTCTTCCCGGGAAACGAACCGCTTATCTCCTTCATCCTTTCCGGCTTGGTGCCGGGAACCACAAAAAACTCCACGCCCATAAGCGATGCAGCCGAATATATCTTTTCCGGAGCAGCGTCATTGATGTAATCAAAAAAATCAGGATGCGTCATCTCCCCGCCGACCATAGGCGCGATGCCGTTCTTTTGAAGCGCGGCTATCCAGATTTTTTCCGTTTCCGCTCCGGTAAAGGGAAACAATATAGCCGAGTCAACGCCTGCATCTTTCATCGCCTCCGCGAACTTTGCCCCCATTGCAGGTATGTCATTGCCTGCTTTTTGATGGTCGTATATTACCGGCATGCCGCATTCTTCCTTCACGATTTCCGTTGCATTGCCAAGACCAATCCCGAGCGCGATGGAAAACCCGATCTTATAGCCCACGATGCCGTCAATGCCGCACGTGGCCGAAATTATTTGTTTCAGCCGCTCCTTGGAAGAACTGTCGCAAGAAACTATTATTCCGTGGTCCCTGTCAAACATAATCTTACATCATGAAGAATTTTTTTAAAGCCGACAAGCCGCATTTTTTAAGCTTTGCACATTAACTAACTTCATGGACTCCGAAGTCAGAGAGAAATAC
>C687J35174_10011138_pt1 | contig 11095 bp, 15 predicted proteins | sample RifCSPhighO2_01_FD_35174 | JGI IMG/M metagenome (IMG submission 35174) | reverse complement strand
TCTTTGTTTGTTGTGTTGTATGGCAGCAACACCACCGGGAGCGAAGAAACGCAAAATGGATTATATGGTTGATCAGAGTACGTTTGATGAGTTTGTGAAGGCGTGTGGTAGGAAGGGATTTGCTCCACAGATTATTCTTGAACAGGCAATGCGGAAGTTTACGCAGCAAGGGCAACTGTAATTTTTTTAGTCGATTTTAAAATTCTTTGGGATGGGAGAGAAGAAATATCTTTCTAGCAGGATTAGAATATCTTGTTTATCTATGTTATTTTCAAATGATTTTTTTATATATTCTATTGTCTCAACTAAGTCGGTGTTATCTTTACAATAGCAATTAATAATAAGACTCCATTTACCTGAAACTGTTTTTACATAATAGATATTTTTTCTTTCTTTTAACTTTTCAAATTGATATTGGCTCATTTTATTTTTCAATTTTATAAGCAGAACATAGGTGTTCAGACCAAAACGATGTTTATTCGTTCTCGCGTAAAATCCTAAAATTATTTTATGTTCTAACAGCTTTTTAACTCTGTATCTTACAACATCAAAATGTACGTTTACTTTTTCTGCTATGTCTATTATTCTTTCTCTCGAATTATTACTCAGTATTTTTAATATATTTAAGTCCAGTTCATCTATTTTTATTTTTTTTGAGTATTTGTTAGTAGAATCGATATTTTTTTTAGATTTTTCATTTATACCCATTGAGTATATATGTAAGACATCAGGTTTTAACACCACTTTCTGAGCTATTTTTCCATACCTTTCAAGTTTTAATTCTTTAATAGTCCTATCTATCTCTGACTTATTTTTTGCTAGAATCTGCAATTCAAAATCATAGACGCTAGGGACAGCAGTTAGCGAAATTATTTTTGAATGATTTTTTATTTTATTTATATATTCTTTTTCTTTTTTTAACTTATTTTTAAATACGATATATACAGTATAGAGTTCATAACCTAAAGAATTATAATTTATTAAAGGTATATATGAAAGGAGATATTTCTCTTTTTTGAGATTGTTTATTCTTTCTCTTACTCTATCTTTTGATATTCTTGTTAGTCTTGCTATCTTTGAATAAGGAAGACGACCATTATCTGCGATGGTATCAATTATTTTTAAGTCGCGATTGTCTAGTGTGTAATCCATTAGTCCTTAATTAGCTTATTTCTCTTATAAATCTTCCTTTTTTGCTTGTTTTTTAATGAAAAGTAATAAATATTGGATATTCTATTATCTCCTATGACTGAAAATTCAGATAAAGAGGAAGAAAACAACAAGGAATATGCAGAAGGATATTCTAGAGGAAGAAGCGGAGATTTTATCAGAGATTCTGCTGAACAGGTTTGGCACGATGATGATATTGAACATAAAGGATATGAAGCTGGACAGCAGGATAGAGAAGAACATGGTTGGAAGTCTGCGGATGATTGTGGTTCTGGAGAGACTAAAGATGAGGGTGGTTGCTTTTTGACTAGTGCTTGTGTGCGGGCTAAAGGATTATCTGACCACTGTTTGGAGCTTAGCGTTTTAAGGAACTTTAGAGATAAGATCTTGCTTCCTAGTTCTGAAGGAAGGTCTGCTGTAAAGGCGTATTATGCTTTCGCTCCAGGTATTGTGCGGGCTGTTAATGAGCGAAGTGATTCTTTGCGATTGTGGGAAGGAGTTTATTCAGATATTCAATCTGCGGTACGTTTAGTACAGCAAGGAAAGTTTAATGATGCCTTTAGAGTATACAAAGATATGAGTTTGAAGTTAAAGGGTCGTTATCTATGACTGATTTTTACTCCGAGTCTTTAGATAAAAATGGGTGGAGAGGTTATGGTAGAGCGTATACTCAAGCATATGAGCGAGGATTAGATGGAGATATTATTACAGATTTTATTGAATCTCTTTACGGTGAGAGTTACGTTGGAGAAGCCTATGAATCTGGAAGACGTAAGAGATTAGGGTATCCTTCGGAAGAAGTTTTTCATAATGACTAATTAGGATTTAGCTACCTTATTCCAGAGAAATGTATGATATTTTTGATAGTTTTCTGCTAATTCTCTGCTTTCAATTACAAAGACAAAGAGGTTTTCTCCAAATATAAAATTGGCTACTTTATAAAGAGTGTATTTGGTTAAAAACATGTTTGAGAAGACTATTGTTGAGAATGGCGAATCTGTTCTCTTTAGTGTTTACCACATTACTCTTTCTTAATACGCATCTTTATTAAGTTCTGTTTTTCTTGAAAAAGATGGAAGCGTTTATTGCTGAGCTTATTTTGGCGTTTATACAGGGATTGACTGAGTGGTTTCCGGTATCTAGTTCGGGGCATTTGGTGTTGTTTTCTCGGTTGTTGGGGTATGAGAATTCTATTGCGTTTGATGTCGCTGTGCATTTTGGGACTCTAATGGCTGTGTTTGTGTATTTTGGGAGGGACGTGACGGATATTGTGGAGGCGTATTTACGGGGCAGATGGAAGAGCAAGCAGGCGGTGATGGGGTATTATCTTCTTATTGCGACTATTCCTGGTGCGTTGATTGGGTATTTTTTACGTGCTGTGTTTGTGGGCGCATTTTCGAGCTTGACTGTAGTTGCTTTAGGGTTTGGTATTACTTCGCTTTTGCTTTTTATTGCTAGTTTGGATTTTTCCGCTTCTGGGGGGTTTGGTGGTTGGAAAGCGTTTTTAATTGGCTGTGCTCAGGCGTTTGCTATTTTGCCCGGTGTATCGCGGAGTGGGAGCACGATTGCTTCGGGTCTTTTGTTGGGGTTGAATGAGAAGGAGGCAGTGAGGTTTTCATTTTTGATGGCTATTCCTATTATTTTTGGTGCGGGTCTTTTAGAATTGGGGAACAGTCGATTGCCCCCTGCTTATTTATGGGCTACCTTGGTTGCTTTCGGTGTGGGATTGGCGACGATTCATTTGTTATTGCGCTTTTTGGGGAGATCGAGAAAGAACTTGCGATGGTTTGCTTTGTATGCGTTGCTCTTGGCATTGACATTGGGTACCTATTTGTTAGTGGCATAATGCTTAAAAAGAGGTCTTGTCTTTTTAGTGCATGAGAGAGGTGATGCAACGACTTACTTTGCCAGCTGATCCTTGTGCATGTAATGCTTTTTTATCTCATTATCAGGGTTGTGAACTAGTTGTTGATACTTCTGATGGAATGTATCAGGGGATTTATACTCCTCTGGAGAATTCTATGTTTTCTTTACGAAATAGGATAGAAAGACATTATCTTTATTTTGCTGATGTTCGTGATGCCTTTGTTGTTGGGGTGAGACCTAGGAATGGAGATAATAATGATTTGATTATTCACGCTAATGGCTTACGAGGTATTGCTTTTACTTCTTTTCTTGAAAAAGTTGAGCCGAGTTTATTCGACGGTGGCCTTTATTCTGCGAATGCCTGAGGCGACGGCTTCTTCTTTGATGATTTTAAATGAACCAATTTCTTTGGTGTTGGAGACGTGGGGGCCGGTGCAAATTTCTTTTGAGAACCAGCCAGTTTTTTCTTTGGGATCGAGAATGGTGTAGACTGAGACGAGTTCAGGGTATTTTGCTCCGAATTCTGATTGAGCGCCAGCGTTTTGTGCTTGAGGTAGAGGCATTTCTTCTCTTTTAACTGTCAGAGCGGCGGCTATTTTTTGATTGACCAGGGACTCTATCTTTTTTAGTTCGTCGGAGGTGAGTTTTCGTGAGAAGTTGAAGTCGAATCGCAATCTTTCTGGAGTGATGTTTGAGCCTTTTTGGTGTATATCGAGGGAGAGCACTTGTCTTAGGGCTTCGTTAAGAAGATGGGTGGCGGTGTGGAGCTTTTTGGTTGCTTCTGAGTCGTCTGCGAGACCGGATTTGAAGGTACCTGTGGAGGCAGTTCTTGAGAGATCTTGGTGTTTTTTGAATTCTTCATTGTATTCTTCGAGGTCTATTTTTATTCCTGCTTCATTTGCTAACTCTTCTGTCATTTCTATAGGGAAGCCGAAGCTTTGGAAGAGCAAGAAAGCTTCTTTTCCGGTTATTATTTTGTCTGTTCCTATTTCTTTGAATTTTTTGAGACCTTTCTCGAGTGTTTCGTTGAATTTTTTTTCTTCCGCTTCTAATTCTGTTTCTATGAGTTTGTGATTTCTGTGCAGTTCTTGATAGTCTGGATAGAGAGGGAGTATTATTTTTGCTAGTTTTGCTGTGAAATTGGACTGTATGTTTAGTTGTCTTGCGTATCTGATTGCTCTCCTTATGAGTCTTCTTAGTACGTATCCTTGTCCTATGTTTGAGGGTTTTATGCTTCGTTCGTCTCCGAGAATAAAGACTGCGGCTCGTATATGATCGGCTATAATGCGCATTGCCTTTTCATTTCCTTTATATTTCTTTTTTGCAATGGTTTCTATTTCTTTGATTAGAGGGAGGAAGAGAGAGGTTTGATAGTTGTCTTCGAGGTTGTTAAGGACTGCTAACGTTCTTTCGACACCCATGCCAGTATCGACGTTTTGTTGTTTTGCTTTTACGTATTTTCCTTCTTTTGTTTTTTCGTATTCCATTAGGACATCGTTCCAGATTTCTACCCAACTCTCATTGTCAGGATCGAATTTTTTAGGTGCTGGTTTTGTAGATGACCAGTAAAACATCTCGGTGTCTGGACCACAGGGACCCGATTCGCCTGCTGGACCCCACCAGTTGTTCTTTTTTGGGAGGTAGGCAATTCTTTCTTTGGGGATTCCTAGGGAGAGCCAGGTTTGTGCGGATTCTTCGTCTTTAGGGGCGTCTTTGTCACCTTCGAAGACTGAGACAGCAAGTTTTTCTTTGGGTATGCGCAGTGTTTTTGTTAGGAATTCGTAGGAAAAGGAGATAGCTTCTTTTTTGAAGTAGTCTCCGAGTGACCAGTTGCCTAGCATTTCGAAGAAGGTGTGGTGCGTCGTGTCTCCTACTTCTTCTATGTCTCCGGTTCGAATGCATTTTTGGACGTTTGCTAGGCGTTTTCCTAGCAGGTGTTTGTGGCCTAGGAGGAACGGGACGAGGGGATGCATGCCTGCAGTGGTGAAGAGGACGGTGGGATCGTTTTCAGGTATGAGAGAGGCGGAAGGGAGGTGTTTGTGGTTTTTTGATTTGAAGAAGTCTATGAATTCTTTTATAAGTTCTTGACGGGTTTGTATCATGGAGGTAGAGGAGGAGGGAGATTTATAAATTTAGCGTACAGAAGTGCCCACTATATTTACATAGATGACTGCAGAGCAGCTATCTTTCTTTTGAGTGTTTCCAGTTCATCATCGAGGGAGTTGGTGCGTTTTTCTTGCGGCTGGTGAGGGAAGAGTGGGGGCGTTTTTTGTATTTTTAGTTCGGAGTGGGGGAGGAGTTTGTCTAGAAGATCGAGATGTTCTTTTATTTCTTCCATTTTTCTTTTTAGTTCTATTTTGAGAGTGAGTTCTTGTTTTCTGTATTGGGTATAGGTTTTTAGACGCTTTAGTGTTGATAGAAGGTTTATTTGAGCTTCAAGCATGGTTTTGTGACCATACCGTTTTTCGGGGCTTGATAAGCGGATGTATTCAGAGCTCATTCTAGTTTTTCAAAAATATTTTGAGTTACGTCCTGGATTTTTGATTTAATTGATAACACCTCTTTTTCCCAGGACGACAATTCTTGTTCTTCACGCATCTTTATTTCTCTTACTTTTTTTAACAATGAGTCTATTTGACTTACTTTTTCTTGTGTTTCTCGTAGCGCTTTTCGTGCCGAATGGAATTTATCTATTTTGATGAAGATATCTTGATTTTTTTGAGAGTCGGAAGGAGCTCTTGGAGAGCTGGGGGCGAATGGGGATAGTTGCATTCTTTCAGGGGGTGCAGGCATTCTTTCGGGAGGTGATTGTCTTCTTTCTAGAGCTGGGGGAGTTCTTTGGAGAGGCATCATTTTTGGTGTTTGTGCTCTTTCTTGANGCATTTCTCTTNTTGGTTGTAGTTTTGGAAGCTCTGGCTTCTTTGGTTCGAAGGTTATTTTTTCNGAGGGAGACCATTCCTCCATTTCCACTGTTTTGAATTCTTTCTCTTCGTGTTCTTCGTGCGGGTTGTCATGTTCTAGTTCGTGCTCGATTTCGTGTGTCAGTTCGTGATCTGATTCAACTGGGGTAACGGCGTCTTTGATTGCTGACTGTGAGAACCCTTTTTTCATGGGAGAATCGGGGAATGAAGGTAAATTGTGGGATTCATATTCGTTATCGTGCATTTCGAGTGAATCTACGGGGTTTTTTAAGGGTGGTAGATCGGGCAACCTTTTTGTATCTTTTTTATCCCAGAACATAGTAGTATTTTTGTATGATTATTTATATAGGTTTATATTCATTCGATAGTTACAACAATTGAAGGAAACGTTTTTAATGATTGTTTTTTAAAGAAGTAGTATGAATATAGATCTTCTTAAGAATATTGTGTCTTCGGTAGTAGGAAAGCAGTCTGTTGGTATTGTGGATTTGTTATATGGGAAGAGGAATGTTAATGAGTTTTTGATTGCGAAGAAACTGAAGTTGACTATTAATCAAACGAGAAATATTCTCTATAGGTTATCTGATGAGGGTTTGGTGAGTTTTATTCGAAAGAAGGATAGTAAGAAAGGTGGGTGGTATACGTATTTTTGGACTTTGAATTCAGGGAAAAGCTTGCATAAGTTTTATGATAAACTTCGAAAAGATATGGAATTAATGCAACAGTCTCTTTCGACGAAGAAGTCAGAACAGTTTTTCAATTGCCCGAGTTGTGGTAAGGAATATTCACAGGAACAGGCACTACTTCATAACTATACCTGTCCTGAATGTGGTGAGGTTATGTTGGTGAAGGATGTTTCTAGTGAAATTGCTGAATTAGAAAAATCACTTGTTCTTCTTAAACGTGTCTTGGACGAGGTTTCTACGGAAATGTCTTTGCTCGATGAGAAGGAAGCGAAAGCGAAAAATAGGAAACTAAAGAGGGAAACTAAGAAGAAGACCGATGCACGTAAGTTGGCACGCAAGAAATTGACAAAGAGTAAATTGACAAAGAAATCGGCAAAAGTAAAAAAGAAATCTAAGAGGCGATGAATCGATTAAATTCTGGGAGCTTATTGCGTAGGCTTATTTTTGGTAGTGCTACGTTTCAACTTATTGTTTTGACTTCTGTTATTTCAGTGGTTGTTTTTATTTTAAGTAAGATTTATTGTTCCTCTGATGCTTGTGTTGTTTGGAACTCGGTTGCTCTGCGCCCTAGTTCTATTATGGTTGGAGAGAAACTATGGACTCTGTTTACCCATATGTTTGTGCATGGAGGAATATTACATTTGTTGATGAATATGTTTGTGCTTTTTTCTCTTGGAGGACTATGTGAGAAGATTATAGGGAGAAAGAGATTTATTTGGTTTTATCTTTTGTCTGGTATTTTTGCTGGCGTTTTGTCGGTTTTGTTAGCTGGCTTTTTTGGTTATGGTATTGGAGAGCGGTTTTTTGGATCTGCTAGTGTGTCTATGGTGGGGGCATCTGGCGCTATTTTTGCTATTGCTGGATTGTTTATGATGTTGCTTCCACGGTTGAAGTTTTCCATTATTTTCTTTCCGTTTTTCTCGTTACCGGCCTACATCATGGTTCCCTTGGTATTATTTTTAACGTGGGGTATAAGTATTGCTGCTGCTCTTCCGATTGGTAATGTAGCTCATTTTGGTGGTTTTTTAGCTGGTGTACTCTATGGGTGGTATCTTAGGTATCAATATGGACGAAAGATTGAGCAATTGCAGAGGTTTTTTAGATGAATAGGATCGATTTTAGAACACAATTTTCTGAAGCTATTGACTATTTGAAGAGGTGTAGATGGTGTATTTTTTTGGTTATTTTCGTGTTTTTCTTTTTCTCATTTATTGGTTTTGCTTTTCGTAATCAACTCCATATGCTTGATCCTTATTTGAGAGAGGTATTTTCACGAGCGGCCGATACTAAAGGATTTTATTTATTTTTGTATATTTTACAGAATAATGTGCAGGCTTCTTTTTACGGTCTGGCAGGTGGAGCTTTGTTGGGTCTTTTTCCTATTATAACGACTGTGCTTAATGGTCTTGTTTTGGGCTACGTAGGTGGTCTGGTGATTGACACATCTTCGGTGGTTGATCTTTGGAGATTATTGCCCCATGGTATTTTTGAACTTCCGGCGGTGTTTATTTCTTTGGGTTTGGGTATTTACTTGGGCTTGTTTTTGTTTAGCGGTTCTCCCCGTAAGGCTTTTTTTGAACGATTGTATCAGTCTGCCAATGCCTTTTTAGTAATCGTTTTTCCTCTTTTGCTTCTTGCTGCTGTTATTGAAAGTGTGCTTATTGCTTTTGTTTGAGAGGGATTAGACAAATGCTTTTATACTGGTTTTTGGTGTATATGAGATGGATGTGAGTCGTGAGAGTGTAGAAGCGTTGGATGAAGAGTTTGAATTAGAGGGAGCAAGGAAAGTGGAGGCGGCATTGTTTATTTCTGGGAGGTTTATGAGCGTGCAGGAGATTGTGTCTCTAACTGATGTTAATCCAATATTGGTAAAAAAGATTCTTGATGATTTGAAGGCAGTGTATCGGCAGTCAGGAATTGAGATTGTGCAGAAAGATTTTTTATGGAAAATGGATGTGGCGGGGGAGTATACCTGGCTTGTCAATAAACTAGCAACGGGCAATTCTGAATTTTCGAAGGGTGAGCAGGAATCGTTGGCCATTATTGCGTATAAGCAACCGATGAAACAGTCTGTTTTGATAAAAATCAGGGGTAATAAAGCCTATGATCATATTAGGAGATTTGTGGAAATGGGATTGGTAGTGAAGAAGAAAGCAGGACACACTGCCGAATTGAGCTTATCTGAAGAGTTCTATGACTATTTTCATATGAATAAGGGGGACCAACTTCCACTAGAAGGCGGTTGATTCCATGGGTTTTGTTGATTTTGTATTTTTCTTTTATATGTTTGTCGGGTTGTATATGTTGAGCCTTTTTTTGTTTATTTACTTTCCTAATCGGAAGCTGCTTTTTGAAGATGTGAAAGGGAAGGCTGAGGCAGTGAGCATTGTGGTTCCGTGCTATAATGAAGAGAAACATATTGGTCAGACTATCGATGCTTTGCTCGCACTTGAGTATCCGCGGGATAAGATTGAGATTATCGTGGTGGATGATAAATCGAGTGATGGTTCGGCTTCGGTGGTTAGGGGGTATGCTCGTACGCATTCAAATGTACGTCTTATTGTGAATACGAGAAATTCGGGCGGTGCTGCTGAACCTACGAATATTGGTATTAGGGCTGCACGATATGCGTATATAGCGGTGACTGATGCTGATTCTAGTCCTGAGAAGGACGCGTTGCTCAAGATGATTGGATTTTTACAGCGGGACGAGAAGGTTGCGGCAGTTACGTGTGCTGTGTTGTCTAAGCAGCCACGAACGTTTATTCAGAAGTTGCAAGCCATTGAGTATGCAGTTATTGCGTTTAATCGGAAGCTTTTAGATTTGGTTGATGCGGTGTATGTTACGCCTGGTCCGTTTGCACTCTATAGAAAATCCGCTTTAGTGGAAGTGGGATTGTTTGATACGAAGAATTTAACACAGGATATTGAAATTGTGTGGCGTTTGCGTTCGCATGGGTATCGGGCGCGTATGTGCCTTTCAGCTCGAGTTTTTTCAACTACGCCTTCTCGGTTTAAAGCATGGTTTAAGCAGCGCATACGATGGAATATAGGCGGAACTCAAACACTTTTGCAGTATAAATCTTCTTTGTTTCAAAAGGGAATGTTGGGAGCTTTCATTATTCCTTTCTTTAGTTTTTCTCTTTTTTTAGGTCTTTTTGGCTTATCTTTATTTACGTACCTTTGGACGCGGCGTTTTTTGGTTTCTTATTTGTCTACTAAGTATTCGGTGTATGCCAATACGGCTATTTTGCGTTTAGGGGATTTGACATATACACCCTCGGTATTGAATTTTTTTGGTGCAGTTTTATTTTTATTAGGTATATGGTTTACTTTTTTGGCTTTGGGTATTATGAAACAGCATCAGTTTTCTAAGGCGAGTATTTTTAGTGTGTTTTTCTATATGCTTATATATCTCATGATCTATCCGTTTATTATGGTAACTTCGGTGTATAAATTGGCGAGGGGTACGTACTCATGGTAGTGTGGGGAGGAAAACATGCTTTTTGGCAGGCGCTTGTGTTCACAGTCATTGTATTTGGTCTTGGTCTGCTTATGGGCTATTTTCTTGAATTATCACGGGCACGGACTGTGCAAGGCGTGCTGTTTAATTCGGAGATAAATTTGCTTGATGAGCAGTTGAGTGCTCGTTCTTTGAATAGTTTTAATACTTCTTGTGAGGCTGCTTTGCAGAATGTGCTTGCGTTTGCTGATAGAATCTATTTGGAGGCAGTGCAACTTGAGGAATATGATGCTGCAAGCAAATTTGATAAAAGTCTTGCATTGCTGCACCGGAGGTATGATCTTTTGCGATTTATGTTGTGGCTGCAGGCTATTGAGCTGAAGCGGAATTGTGAGTCTGATGTACACACGGTGGTGTATTTGTATGAGTATGGTGCTGAGGATATTACTACACGAGCTTATCAAGCGACTTATTCGCGTTTGTTAACTGATGTGAAGGAGCAGTATGCGGGTGAGGTTATTTTAATACCGTTGGCGGTGAATACTGATTTGCATTCGGTGGACTTGGCTTTAAGTGCTTACTCTTTGGAGCGTTATCCGGCGATCATTATTGATGAAACGCATGTCTTGAGCGGTATGATTGAGTTGCAGGAGATTCAGTCTTATCTGGATAAGGATGGAGGCAGGAGAGGGAATGCTCTCATGTCTTCGGCAGCTTAAGGTTCTATGTGGTTGATAACCATAATACATAAAAAGTAAGCTGGTGTTTCTTTTTGGTGGAAGATTCAGTGGTTGATGCAATTGAGGAAGGTAGGATTGTTCGAGTTAGTGAGGCGTATGCGAGGCAGGAAGGATTAATGGTGTTGCGTAAGCCCAAGATAGGGTACGATTTATCAGGTATTGCGGCAAAGAAGCAGAAGGAAGAGAAAGAGTATATTTCTATGGATACGTTCAGGAAGCCGTTGAAGAATAGGCAGAGTGATATTGTGAA
>C687J35174_10011134_pt1 | contig 11097 bp, 11 predicted proteins | sample RifCSPhighO2_01_FD_35174 | JGI IMG/M metagenome (IMG submission 35174) | reverse complement strand
CTTCCCTCATCGTCTAATTTTTTTATACCCATCCCATAAAAAACCTCCCTAGGTTTTTCTTTGGAATAAATTGCGACCCCGCTATACCCCTTTTTGATTTTGGGATGCGAAAAATAAGAAAAATATCCTGGAATATTTCGCACATCCTCTCTAAGTTGATCTGGCTCCGCTTTTGTTTCTTGTAAACATAGAATATCTGGTTTCCCTTTTTTAAATAGAGGAGTAAAAAAACCTTGTTTAGCTGTAGCCCGTAATCCGTTTGTGTTCCAGGAAATTATTTTCATATTAAATAATGATAACATACAATATCTAAAACATGGTTTACTTCTTATTGTGAAATTTCTTATGGATGTCTCGCAGGTGTTTGTCTGTAACATGTGTATAAATCTGTGTCGTAACTATACTAGAATGTCCAAGTAGTGATTGAACAGAACGGATGTCTGCGCCGTTACTAAGTAAGTCCGTGGCGAAAAGGTGACGCATCGTGTGCGGGGTTACTTTTTTAGAAATTCCGGATTTGATGGCGTGCTTCTTTACGATCCGTTCGATAGACCTTCTGGTTAACGGACCGCTTATTTTGTTTTTTCCTTTTTTTGAAATCTCATTATCAATTTGTACAAAAAGGGCTTCACTCATATCTTTACGGTTGCTCAGATATTTTTTGATAGCTTTTTTTGCTTCATCCGAAATAAAAACTACACGTACTTTTCCGCCTTTTCCACGAATAGATAATTCGTCTGAACGTAGATTAATATCAGAAGTCAACGAACATAATTCTGAAACACGAAGACCGGTAGAAAACAAAAGCTCCAGTATGGCTTTATCGCGAAGGTCTTTTAGATCGCCACCATTTGGAGAGTTCAGTAGTCTTTCTAGTTCAAAATGAGTGATGAGGTCGAGCGATCTCTCAGAAACTTTAGCTAATTCTATCCGTTCTGCTGGCATAGATTTTACTTCTTGTCGGGCGAGATATTTAAGAAATGCTCTTAGAGCAATGAGATAATAATTTTGAGTTTTCTTAGACAATGTTTCTCTCTCTTTGCCCGCTGTAGCTTTAGTGAAGGTGGGTTGCCGATTGAGCCAAAGACGAAATTTCCGCACAGAAGAATCAGTGATGTTGGCAGAATTGTCATTTTTTATAAAATTCAAAAAACGAGTGAGATACCGGTCATAATTCTCCACAGTGTGAAATGAACGACCCCTTTCTATTTCTATGTATTCCAAGAATTGAGTTTTTAGCTGTTTAAGAGATGCCATACGGATATTCTAGCATTTATGTAATGTCGCACAATATATTTATACAACAAATAACTTTGTCATATAAAATCCTGAGGATTGCAATTTTGATTGTTTTGTGCTAATATGTGTATATGTTAGCTACTAAGAAAAAGCAAGGAATTATAAAGAAAAATCAGATACATGATAAAGATACAGGCTCCCCAGAAGTGCAGGTGGCTGTTTTGTCCTCTGCTATTGATGAATTGGCGAAACACCTAAAGAAACATAAAAAGGACAATCACTCTCGCCGTGGACTTATNAAGATGGTGGCTGATAGACGTACTCATTTAAAATANCTAGAACGAACAAGTAAGTCTCGTTACAACGCTCTAATGAAGAAAATGGAACTCGTTTAAAAGGAAGATTTTTNAAACTCTTTCTTCGCGTACTTTTTATAAAGCACACATAATTTTTTACTAAAAATTTGCTCTGTTCGGGCTGTCGTGCCACACAAGGCTTTCTCAAAAGTACGCCTGCGACAAATTTAAAAAATCTGCTATACTTATATATATGACAGTCATAAAACATAAAGAACAAAGAGTTGGTGTTTTTATTGATACTCAAAATTTATATCACTCGGCTCGCAATTTATATAAGGCACGAGTTAATTTCGGCGCGGTTTTGAAAGATGCAGTTGCCGGTAGGAAACTTGTTCATGCAGTAGCCTATGTTATTAGTACGGAAGCAGGGGATGAAAAGAATTTCTTTGAAGCGCTGCAAAAGCTCGGCATTGAAACTAAAACTAAAGATTTGCAAGTTTTTCATTCTGGAACTAAAAAAGGGGACTGGGATGTGGGGCTAGCTGTTGATGCTATTAAAACTGCACCCCGCTTAGATACTGTCGTTATTGTCTCTGGTGATGGCGATTTTGTGCCACTAGTGGAATATTTACAAACCATGACTCAAGTGGAAGTAATTTCTTTTGGCAAATCTACTTCTTCTCGCTTNCGCGAAGTAGCNGATGACTTTGTAGATCTCTCTCTTAATCCTAGGAAATATTTNATAGGGATAAAATAGGATTTGTAGNAATATTATTATTGCAAGTGAATAACATCGAAGTCCGTTGCTTTTTGATATAAAAATGCTACACTGTAGTAATATTTATCAGTTAATCCGTTCGCGTCTAGACACAAAGTAGTGTTTCAAAATTATGAAACAACACTGTAGTCTGGATACGAACTAATGTAAATTTACAAAATATTAATTTTCTTTCGGTACNGATTTTTTGAAGCTTAAAAAATCTCATCGAGTTTGAAACTCTCAGAGTCGAATGACCTGAAATTCTCGCCCCGTCCGACTCGANAATCCTTCAGAAATTTATATTTTGTAAATTTATACAAAAATTTATGCAAAAAAAAGAATACTCGGTAGAGATTGGTGGAAAAGTTTTAACAGCTATTTTCACAGATTTGGCAGAACAAGCGCATGGTTCAGTGATGTTGAAATATGGGGAAACGATAGTNCTCGCAACGGCGTGTATGTCCAAGGACAAGCAGAACGGTCTCGGATTCTTTAATTTAACAGTGGATTACATGGAGAAGTTCTATGCCTCGGGTAAAATTTCTGGTTCTCGTTTTATGAAGAGAGAAAGCAAGCCCTCTGAAGAGGCAATCTTGACGAGCCGAGTCATTGACCGTACTCTTCGCCCACTTTTTGACCACTCAATTCGCCACGCGGTGCAGTTGATTGTGACAGTGATTTCCGTTGATGATAATGATCCTACAATTCTCGCGGTAAATGCCGCCTCTCTTGCTCTCGCAGTCTCAAATATTCCGTGGAATGGTCCTGTTGGATGTGTCCGAATTGGTAAATACGATAACGAAGATCTTAAAATTAATCCATCACAAAATCTCCACCTAGATGATTCTCAATATAAATTTGACCTGACTGTTTGTGGTAAAGATGGCAATATAAATATGATTGAAGCTTCTGCGCATCAGACCAAAGAGGAAGAATTAGAAGAGGCCCTTAAGAAAGCCAGTGAAGAAATTACTAAATTAGAAGATTTTCAAAAGAAAATTGTTACGGAAATAGGTCACGAGAAAAGGGTAATAGAAAAGGAGACTATTGACCCAGAGTCCTTGGCTTTATTTAATGAAAAAATATTACCTCAAATGCCCGAAGCTATTTTCGCCGGGGCAGGTAAAAAGAAAATAGATGACTTGCATAATGTTTGGAACAAGATGGTNAAAGAACATTATAGCGNAAAATATCCCGAGCGAGAAGACTTTGTAATGGAAGATGATTTGTTCGATAATACGGAAAATGAAATACTGCATAAAAAAGCGATAAAAGAAAACAAAAGAGCGGATGGAAGAAAAATGGACGAGCTTCGTATTTTATTTGCGCAAGCTGGCGGACTATCTGCCATTCTACATGGTTCAGGAATTTTCTATCGTGGAGGTACGCACGTTCTTTCAGTNCTGACTCTTGGTGGTCCGGAAGACAGAAATTTAATTGATGGTATGCAAACAAAAACTGAAAAAAGATTTATGCATCATTATAATTTTCCGCCTTATTCAGCGGGGGAGACAGGTCGAGCAGGTTTCACTAATCGTCGAGAAGTCGGGCATGGAGCTCTGGCCGAAAAAGCGCTCGCGATGGTACTGCCTTCTCCTATGGACTTTCCATACACTATCCGTGTAGTCTCTGAATCCATGGCCTCAAATGGTTCTACCTCTCAAGCTTCAATTTGTGCTGGAACTCTTGCCTTAATGGATGGCGGAGTGCCAATAAAAGCGCCCGTGGCGGGAATAGCAATGGGTCTGATGTATGAATCAGATGATAAATATAAAATTTTGACAGACATCCAGGGGCCAGAAGATCATCACGGCGATATGGATTTCAAAATTGCAGGTACGAAGGATGGGGTTACAGCGATACAGCTTGATGTGAAGGTGGAAGGAGTACCGATAAAGATATTGGGTGAGGCCATGAAGCAATCTAAATCCGCGCGGGTAGCCATCATAGATAGAATTGAAAAAGAAATTCCATCTCCGCGTAAAGACATATCTACTAATGCGCCGAAAATACTTATTATTAAAATAAAGCCAGACCAGATAGGAATGGTTATAGGTAGCGGAGGTAAGGTTATTAAAGAAATTAAAGAAAAGACCGGTGCTGAAATAACTATTGAAGATGATGGTACTGTGTATTTCACTGGCAAAGCTGGTTCAGCTGAGGCAGCAAAAAAAATAGTTGAAGAAATTACTCATGAATATCAAGTGGGCGATACGCTAAATGGCGAGGTGGTGAAGGTTGCAGACTTTGGGGCATTTGTACGGCTCAATGCTTCTACGGACGGCATGGTGCATATCTCGGAATTGGCCCCATTCCGTGTAGAGAGAGTTAGCGATATAATAAAAGAAGGGATGATTGTGCCGGTTAAGGTTATAAAAGTTGATAGAGATATGGGCAGGATAAGTTTATCTATTAAAGAAGCCGACATGAATTTCTTCAATGGAAAAAGATAATGAAATAAAACCAAAGATTACTACAACTTATGCCGAAGATATGGCNAAGGTGCTTGAAGAGGATCAAAAAGGAGGATTGATTAAAAAAATTATTCACGGAGAAGAAGAATATCAGAGAGAAAAAAGAAATTTATCTCCAGAGTCAGCCCAAAATAGATTCTTTATACTGATTGGCGCTCTTTTTGTTGTAATTAGTGTGGTTACTTTGTTTTTTCTTTTTTTTAATAAAGACATATCCACTATTACACCGGAGAAGAAATTCACACCTTTGATTTTCAACGACAAAAACACCTTTTTGGAAGTAAAAGATTTCANTAAAGATGAAATAGTTCAAACTGTTTTAAATGAAGTTGANAAAGTTGAAATCCGAAATGGAGGAGTGGAGGGGATTTATCTTACCCACGATAAAAAGATAATAGGTCTCCGAGAATTTATAAAACTTATAAAAGGCAATTTCCAACCAAAGGATGATCAGTCTCGAGCTGATATTGCAATTAACAATGTGCTTGTACAGGACGATTTTTTGATGGGTGTTGTGGTTGGTGAAAAAAAATCTTCTTCGGAGGCGGACAGGGACTTTTTTGTTCTTATTAAAGTGCGTTCCGTACCCGATGTTTTCGATTCTTTTCGTCTTTGGGAAAAGAAAATGTTTTTTGATCTGCATGAATTATTTGGCATGAGTCTATCNAGTGAGGTTGAGTATCTTCTTACTAAAGATTTTGAAGATGGAATTGTGGAAAATAAAAACGCGCGTATTCTCTACAGTCAAGATGCCAAAATTGTCATGGCATATATCTTTGCAGACGATAACTCTGTCATTGTCACGAACACCGAAAATGCCGCGCATGAAATAATGCTTCGTCTCGCTTCAAGTCGAGTCAAAAAATAAACTATATAAAAGCTGAAATAAAAAATCACAAAGCTGTAAACTCATTGCTTTGCAAATTTAAAGTGCTATGATTTAGGTGCCATGTTAGATAAGAAAAAAATTAAAGAAAAATTAGAGAAAGAAAGAGATGTACTTCTTGAAGGATTACGAGATATGGGTAAATTAAATACTGAAACGAATGAGTGGGAGGCTACTCCAGAAGAGTTGAGTGCTCCGGAATCGGACCAGAATGATATGGCGGATCGATTTGAAAACTTTGAGGCGAGAAGCTCCATGATTCGAACCTTAGAGCCCAGATTAAATAATATTTTGAAAGTGTTGAAGNGATTAAATAGAGAATCTTTTGGCAAGTGTGAAATATGTAAAAAAGATATTGAATCAGCGCGCATGGAAGCTAATCCTGCAGCAAGAACTTGCAAAGAACATCTAGAAAATTAAGATGAATTACAAAAATTCAAAAAATTTTTGCNTCTTNGCCCCCGGAGTTGTCAGGACAGGGAACCCACGACGCTATAAATTTTTTAATTTTCGTAATTCAACATTATGAGCTTCTCTAGAGTATATTCTGCGCAAACACACCTGTTAAAAGGTAAAATTGTTACTGTAGAAGTTGACATTACAAAAAACACATTACATGCTTTTACTCTTGTTGGACTTCCTGACAAAGCCGTGGATGAATCGAAAGATCGCATGAGCTCGGCCTTAAAGAACTCTGGTTTTAAGTCTCCTAAAAATCAAAATCAAAAAATAGTNATATCGTTATCTCCGGCCGACCTAAAAAAAGAAGGTCCGTATTTTGACTTAGCAATTGCTCTTGCGTATTTACTTTCAGCNGAAGAAATAGATTTTAACCCAAAAGGAAAAATATTTTTAGGAGAACTTTCATTAAATGGGGANCTTCAGCCTATTAAAGGAGTACTTCCACTTACAGAACAAGCAGTACGACAAGGTTTCCAAGAAATATTTGTACCAATTGCAAATGCTTCGGAAGCAGCGCTTGTGCAAGGGATTACGATATATGGAGCAAAGACGCTAAAAGAAGTTATTGACCATATTTCTAAAATAAATTATGACAAGAAAGGAAAATCTACCGAAAAAGAAAGACCGAAAATTTTAGCACAAAGGCCGACAGAAATAATTCACAAAGACACAATTCATGACATAGATTTTTCTGACATTAGAGGACAAGAGAGTGCAAAACGTGGACTTGAAATTGCAGCTGCTGGAGGACATAATATTGCATTTTCTGGACCACCCGGTACAGGAAAAACTATGCTGGCGAGAGTATTTTCACATATATTGCCAGAGCTTGGGAACGATGACATTTTAGAAATTACAGGTATTCATTCTATTGTAGGATTATTGGAAAATACGCTTGTAACAGAGCCACCATTTCGTGCGCCACACCATACTGCAAGTTATGTATCCATGATAGGTGGTGGATCAAATCCAAAACCTGGAGAAGTGACATTGGCGCATAAAGGTGTGCTTTTTCTAGATGAATTCCCAGAATTTGAAAAAAGGGTACTGGAGGCGCTTCGTCAGCCACTCGAAGATAATATTGTTTCTATCTCTCGAGCGCGAGGTTCAGCAATTTTCCCTTCGAATTTTATTTTAGTAGCAGCCATGAATCCTTGTCCGTGTGGGAATAAGGGGAATAAAGATAAAAATTGCATTTGTAGACCAAATGANTTAGAAAGATATGCACGTCGCATCTCAGGCCCTATTATTGATCGTATTGATTTATGGGTTACAGTAGGGAATGTGGATTATAGAAAATTAAGTGACGAAGCTGGAACAGGGGAAAAAACGCAAACAATAAAAAAGCGCGTAAAAGATGCGCGATTCATTCAAGAAAAAAGATTTTCTACCCGAGGCGGATCCNCCTTTGGCGGAAAGCAGTCTTCAAGAAAACTGNAAACAAATAGCGATATGAATGTCAAAGAGCTTGGTATTTTTGCGTCGCTTACGCCTTCTGTTAAACAACTTTTAAATGACAGTGCGGAAAGGCTCGCACTTTCCGCGCGTGCGTATCATCGCGTGATCAAAATCGCCCGCACCATTGCCGATTTAGAGAATTCTTCCGAAATAAAAGCGAATCATATCCTTGAGGCGATACAATATCGGCCGAAAGTCGTGGAGTGACCGTTCTGGAAGTTATCCACAGTTATATTATTGACAGTGAACGCTCGTTCACTTATACTATTTAGGTCGGTCGTTATNAATTAATCTTTGTAAATAGGTGCTCCGGCAAAAATTNTTGCGTCTTCGCCCTCGGAGACAAAAGGTCAGGGNACTCACGACGCTTAGAATTCTTGCCAGAGCACCTCAACATAAAATCATATGTCGCAAACACAATATTTAAAAATGTTAGAAAAGGAGATACAGAAGATCAATAGAAAAATTGATTTTAAAATTCTCCAAGGAGAAACGTACTGGAAAGAAGCGCAAGACCACAAATTGCTTTTGAGAAAAGTTCGTTACCACACTAGAAGGGGTTTTATAAGTAGACTAATTAATCTGTTTTTTAGAACCAATATCTATGCGTAACCCGCACCAAATTCAAATTGAATCTTTTTATGGGCGAGAGAAAAGAATGCCCACGTATTCTGAAATGATGAAGCTTTTTGGTTTCAAATCCAAGAATGCTGTTTATAAAATTGTAAAAAAACTTGTAGAGGCAGGATTTGTAGCCAAAGATCATTTAGGAAGATTGATTCCGACTGAATCATTTGGGGAAATTCCCATGCTTGGATTTGTTACTGCAGGATTACCAGCTACTGTGGATGAAGAATTGACTGATACTATAAATCTTGATGATTTTTTAATTCAAAAAAAAGAATTTACCTATATGCTAGAAGTTGACGGCGATTCTATGATTGACGCTCATATAGAAAAGGGTGATATGGTGTTGGTGGAGCGTGCGAATCAAGCCAAGGACGGGGATATAGTCATTGCCGAAGTGGACGGGGAATTTACTATGAAATATTTCCGTAAAAATAATACTACAGTTTGGCTTGAACCGGCGAATAAAAATTATCAAATGATATATCCAGAACATAGCTTGAATGTTATAGCTATATTGAAGGCGGTAATTAGGAAATATTAGTATACATAAAAAACAAAAATCCCTATTGGGGGATTTTTGTTTTTTATCTCGAGATAAAAGGTGAACCTCTTGATGCGACGTTGACTCGGACGTCCTAAAAAAGTTATTTTTTCAGACGCTCCTCGTTCGTCGGTATAAAATTATGCAACCGTATCTTTCAAACCTTTTGCAGGTCGAAATTTTGGAACTTTCTTTGCCGCTACCTTGACTTGTTCTCCAGTTTTTGGGTTACGAGCCATGCGAGCTGCGCGAGCCTTTACAGAGAAGATTCCAAAGCCAGCGATTGAAACTTCACCGCCCTTTTTAAGGGTGTCAATGATAGCTCCAAACAATCCGTCAACGATTTCTTCAGCCTGTACCTTTGTACCGCCAAGCTTTCCATGTACCCAGTCAGCTAATGCTTGTTTATTCATATGTTTTTTAGTTATTTTTATAATTCTTTCGACCAGTTTGCCCTTATAATTACTACCCCTGTAGTCTCCTTGCATTATATATCAAGGGTTTTTTTAGGCAAGTGTTATAAAATTGATTAATTTTATCTTGCGTACTCAATGATTCTTGTTTCTCGTATCATCGTTACCTTTATTTCTCCTGGATATTTGAGTTCTTGTTCTATTTTTAGAGCAATATCGCGAGCCATTAGCTTGGCTTCGGCGTCGGAGATTTTTTCTGGAGTGACGAAGATGCGGATTTCGCGACCAGCCTGAAGCGCGTAGGATTTCTCCACAGCAGGGAAAGTGTTTACTAATGCTTCAAGTTCTTGNAGTCTCTTTAGATAGTTTTCTACCGAGTCTCGGCGCGCGCCAGGACGGCCACCAGAGATGGAGTCAGCTGTTTGAACGATTATTGCTTCGATTGTCTCATAAGGGTAATCCTCATGATGGCTTTTCATCGCAGTGATGATGCGTTCATCAGCGCTAAATTTTTGTAAAATTCTAATACCTATCTCAATGTGCGTGCCTTGTACTTCGTGATCGAGTGCCTTGCCGATATCGTGCACTAATGCTCCGGCTTTCGCTATCGCGACATCCGCGCCAAGTTCTTCGGCCAGCATGCCGGCAATGTGCGCCATTTCGATAGAATGCTGAAGAACATTTTGTCCATAACTAGTACGNAAATACAATCGTCCGATAATGGCTACGATACGCGGATCAAAGTTAAATATNCCACATTCATAGACTGCCTGTTCACCTTTTTCTTTAATTATTTTATTTATTTCCTCCTTTGCTTTTTCTACTAGTTCCTCTATTTTTGCTGGCTGAATACGTCCGTCTAGGATTAAATTCTCCAACGCAAGTCGCGCGACCTGTCTTCTGATTGGATCAAATGAAGAAATGACAATAGACCCCGGAGTATCATCCACAATAAGCTCAACACCTGACGCTCGCTCAAAAGCTCTGATATTCCTGCCCTCTTTTCCTATTATCTTACCTTTGATTTCATTATTCGGGATAGATACCACTGTTGTCATAAGCTCAGAAGCTGTGCTTGAAGCCAAGCGCTGAATAGAGGTTGCTAGTATGTCTTTGGCTCTGCGATCCAGTTTTTCCTCGTTGCTATTTTCCAGTTTTTGAATTCTAATCAAAATATCTTCTTCGTATTTTTTCTCAATATCCCGCAAGAGTTCTTCTTTGGCTTCTGTCTCACTCAACTTTGCTACTCTTTCTAATTCTATTCTTTTTTCCTCTTCTATTTTTACGACTTTTTCCTGAATTTTTTTTACTTCTTCTACTTTTATTTTTATATTATCAATTTCCTTATCTATCTCTACTTGCCTTGCGTCCAGAAACTCATCTTTTTTGATAAGTCTTAGTTCCTTATCTTTCCACTCATGTTCTTTCTTTTTTTCTTCCTCTTTTAATTCCACGAGCTTCCCNTCTGACATTTTCTTTGCCTCGTCCGTAATTCTCTGCGCTTCTTCCTTGGCGCCAACCATCATTTGCTTGATGTCTATTTCAATAGATCTCCTCTTTCCCAATGCGACTATCACTCGCAGGTAATATCCTACAACAACACCAAAGAGAAGCGCCCCGGCGCTGAATAGAATTGTAATTAATGTTATACTCATAAGCTTTAAGTCAGCTTACAAGAACATGCCACTATATTTGCGGTTTTCTTTCTTCAATACAAAAGATTTGAAAATTTTCTCCTAGAAACTTCATAATATATGGAATATTCCTCTAAGCCTGACTATAAATTAAGCGAAATAAATTTGTAAAATGNAACTTGTTTAGTATAACAGATAAAGAATAAGGTGTCTAGTTGTGTAGATAATATTAGTATAGTGTGTTATAATCAAGTATTATTAGTTTTAATAATATAAAATTATGAAAGAAGGTGGATTATTC
>C687J35174_10011129_pt1 | contig 11103 bp, 9 predicted proteins | sample RifCSPhighO2_01_FD_35174 | JGI IMG/M metagenome (IMG submission 35174) | reverse complement strand
GTTGCGGTGAGCAAAGACAAGTGTGCAAGAAACAAGGATTTAGACAGAACTTTTTTAGACGGCATTCATTTTAGTATAGCGTATTGAAAAAATCTTCCAAAGATTTTGTTTCCTGTATTTGAGTCTGCATATTTTTAATTATTATGGTGCCGTTATTAAGTTCCTGTTCACCGGCGATGATAGAGTAGGGGATTCCCTTTTTATCGGCGTATCTTAGTTGTTTATCTATTTTCGCGTTTTTATCCAGCCATGCCAGGCAGTTTTCGCCTTTTTCTCTTAGTTTTTTTGCAATTTGCTGGGAATATTCAAAGTATTTGCTGTTGTTCTGCGGCCAGATTGTAATAAAGTATTTTATTTCTTTATCAGATTCGGGGAGCAAGTCCCAGTTTTTCAAAAACTCCAGCAATGTGTAGTCTCCCATGGCAAAGCCTGTGGCCGGCAAATCAAAATCACCGAAAATGTTGATTAATTTGTCAAATCTCTCGCCGCCGAATATTGACCTGCTGTTTTTCGGATTTTTATCAAATACTTCATAAACCAAGCCGTCACTGTAATCAAAACCTCTGATGATAGAAGGATTAAATCTACAATATACACCCAGATCCGAAGCTTTTAGCATCCCGAAGAGTTCCTTTATTGATTTATAACCCTCATTTTCATTTAATATGTCCTGGGGAATTACACTGCTTAAGGATTCTAAACTGCTGTTCATAAAATTTTCTACTTTTATACATTGTGCATTGTCCAGTCCGAGCTCTTTTAATGAAGCCAAAAATTCATCTTTCTCCATTTTACTTCTTTTATCCATCAGTCTTCGGACTTTTTCCTGTTTTTCTTCATCTAATTTGAGGGTGTTGTTTAGTAATACGCTAATTAGTCTTCTATCGCTCAATAAAAGTGCAAATTGCTCCTGATTGGCGCCGAATGCCGTCATAATGTCAATTATAATTGAGAAAATTTCAAAATCCGCGGCGACGCTCTTTTCTCCGAAGACATTTACTTCCAGTTGGTAAAACTCCCTCCCCCTTCCTAGTTGAGGTTTTTCGAACCGCCAGTTATTTCCTATCATGAACCACTTTATCGGTTGGGCTAACTCTTTGTATTTTTGAGCGATCATTCTTACGGTTCCNGGAGTTAACTCCGGTCTTATTGCCAGTTTCCTGCCACCCTTGTCTTCAAAAGAGTAGAGCTGGTCTCTTACAATTTCTTCACCGGTTTTGGCTGCAAATATTTCAAAAGGCTCTAGAATAGGGAAGTCGTATTCCTCAAATCCGTACATCCTGCAGACCTTTTTCCAGGTTTCAAAAATATAATTTCTGGCGCGCATGTCTTCAGGATAAAAATCCCTTGCGCCTTTATATGGTTGTGTACTTAGTTTTTTGTTTTTTTGATCCATATAAAAATATTACCACTTAATTAAATAATTAATGCTAAAATCGTCCTAGAAGGGGAAGATGCTCGATCGCACAAAATGATTCTGCAATCTTCCCCTTCTATGCTCTGCCTAGCTCATAGTTTGCACTTCACTTTCCGACAGATCGGGTTAGTGATTAGTGTTACCACTCGCGGTCACCGGTGTGATCCTTGGACATGTTTGTCACCTCCTTTATTTCGGGGTGGCCGTTAGCTGAATCGGCAGAGTGATCCACTTTCGGCTGGTTGCTTTCTCTAAACTTACTATTGACCTTTCGAGAAAAGCCCAAAGAAATACTTTTTTTACCTAAAAAGTGTTTATTTGGATTCTTCTCATCATTCTGATTTTCAATATACCTGCAAATTCTCCCGCAAAGTCGTCATTTTATCCAACAAAAAAAACCGCCTTTCAGCGGTTGAATCTGTTTAATAGTGGTATATAAAAACTAAAGGGTTTTAAGAAACAGAAGAAACTACCGCCGTTAGGTGGTTTTTGCTCCATCTGTAATGATATCTACTTGTCCCTTTATACATAATGGAGATATTGTAGCAGATTTTGTCAAATTGTGAGANTAAAAAGCGTAAAATATATTTTAGTTAATAACAAAGGGTAATTATGAAATACGTTTTGAATATATTTATTTTACAGTTAAAAGATCTAATTGGGTCACTATGGATATGGCTTTGTTCATATTTATTTGTTTTTCTTCTTTTACTTGTAATTTCACTATTTACTGGTAAAAATGTTTTCAGTATTTTCGGGGACGCAACATCGTTTCCGGTGCATAATGACCCGAGCTTAGCGGGAATTTCAGGCAGGTCGCTGATTTTGATAAATATAGCCGCTTACTCGCTTGCAGGACTTTATTATGGATATTTTAAATATGTTCCTGATGGAGCGATTTATAAAAAAGGAAAGTCCGTTTTTTTAGGAGCCGTTGCAGTACTGGTAAATTTTTTAATTTTTACATCTTTAGATTTATTAATTCCGTACGAGGTGGAATTTGTTAAAGTCTTTTATAATTATTTAATAATTTTTTTCGTGCTGACACCTGTATCTATTGAAATAGGGTATAAATTGTATATAAAGAAGGGATATAAACTTCATTTATGGAAAGCTCTATTTACCAGTTTTTGTGCAGTTCTAGGTCTGACTACAGTCAAAATGGCACTGATTTTATTGACTAATGCAAAACTGGAATTGACGGATATTTTATCTTTAGCCATTGTGTGGATAATAATTGGTTCTGTTTACCAAGAACTGACTTCGGAAAAATATCATCCGGATTTTCCTAACGCTAATCAAATATTTTTTAGGAACCGTGATAAAGGAATTGTTTACTGAGGAAACGGACAGACGAGCTGGTAAAGGGATAGGTTTGAACCCGTCTGTCCGCCCACTATGTTCCCGCCTCACAGGCGGACCAGGACTAGTGGGTCTTTTGTCCGGGGNTCTGGCGACGTCGCGACTTTTAGCTGGTGTTGGCGTTGTGCATTTTGACCTTCTCCCTTCTTATAAGCTATTCTCATATTCTATTTTTTATTTGTAGCTGTCAACGCTTACATTTTTCAANTGTTTCTTACACCCATAAAAACATGTGGTAATATATCTTTACGGAGAAAAGATTATGGAAATTACTTATATAGGTCATTCGTGTTTTAAATTAAAAGGGAAAAATTTAACTGTAGTTATTGATCCTTATGATCCGGCAAAAGTCGGGTATAAACTTCCAAAACTGGAGGCGGACGCTCTTCTATTGTCTCATCACCATTTTGACCATGATTATGTTCAGGGTGTTACCGGATACAAACTATTGGTAGACGGTCCGGGTGAATATGAAACCAACGAGGTTTTTATTTACGGAATTCCGACATTTCATGATAATAAAGAAGGAGCTGAAAGGGGTAAAAACACTATATATTTAATTGAAATGGATGGGGTAAACGTTTTGCACCTGGGAGATTTAGGTCATGAGCTTTCAAAAGAAACTCTTGAGAAAATACCGAATGTAGATGTCCTTTTGATACCGGTAGGGGGAAAATACACTATAGACGCTTCAACCGCAGTGGAAGTAATTTCTTCAATAGAGCCTTCAGTAGTTATACCTATGCACTATTCGACTCAGGATTTGAGTTTTAAGGAGGAATTACAAAAACTCGATAAATTTTTGGATGAAATGGGAGTCGAGAATAGTATTAAAAAAGAGGAAAAGCTGAAAATTTCCAGCAAAAGCGACCTGCCCGAGGATACTGAGATAGTTATTCTCACTCCACAACATTAGAAATTTTATTTTGCTAGTGAAAAGTAATTTTTAACAAAATTATTTTATTAACATAAAGTAATTATTAATATAATTATGTCTGCATATGCTATTAAAGACCGCACACCAAGTGTGGGAGTTCCGCCACACGATCTTGAAGCCGAGAAATCGGTTCTTGGAGCATTGCTTTTAGATAAAGATGCCGTAGTGAAGATAGTAGAAACTTTGAGACCTTCGCATTTTTATAAGTCTTCCCATGAAAAAATCTATGAGGCAATGCTGACTTTGTATGAGAAGCGCGAGCCAATTGATTTAGTTACAGTTCCTGCCGAATTAAAGAGAATGGGGGAGTTGGAAAGTTCGGGCGGAGTTACTTATTTAACGGAGTTAGTTAACGCGGTGCCGACTGCCGCAAATGTGGAATTTTATTCACGCATGGTTTCTGAAGATTATGTGAAGAGGTCAGTAATGAAAGCGGCCTCCGAAATTACCGAATTAGTTTATAATGAATCCAATGTTGATGAGCTTTTAGATAAATCCGAACAATTATTGTTCTCGGTTTCCCAGCAGAGGGTTCATCAGGATTTTGTACCGGTAAAAGAAACTCTTGGAATAACTTTTGAGAGGCTTGACGAGTTGAGCAAAACAAGAGGTGCTCTAAGGGGTGTTCCTACAGGTCTGGCCGGACTGGACAAAATGCTTTCGGGTTTGCAGAGGGAAAATTTAGTAATTTTAGCCGCAAGACCTTCAGTGGGAAAGTCTTCTTTTGCTGTTAACATCGCCCAATTCGCGGCTGTTTCTCATAAGGTGGGTGTGGGTATTTTTTCTCTGGAAATGGGGAAGGAATCTATTGTGGATAGAATGATTTCAGTTCAGGGAGATATAGATAATTGGAGGATTACTACCGGAAATCTAGAGCAGGAAGATTTTGAAAAATACGGTATCGCGGCGGGTGAATTGTCTGAAGCACCTATATTTATCGACGACACGCCGGGTATAGGAGTAATGGAAATGAGAACAAAAGCTCGTAGACTGCAACTTGAACACGATGTGGGTCTGATTGTTGTTGATTATTTGCAGTTGATAAGAGGGCGTAATCTGGAAAGCAGAGTACAGGAAGTGTCCGAAATCTCACAATCTTTAAAAAATCTGGCGAGAGAATTGAAAATTCCAGTTTTGGCGGTTTCGCAGTTGTCGAGAGCAATCGAACAAAGGGGGGGAGAAAAAAGACCTCAGCTTTCCGACTTGAGAGATTCAGGTTCTATAGAACAGGATGCCGACGTTGTGATGTTTTTATATAGACCCAATGAAGAAGACAGAGAGAATTATAAATTGCTTTTAGCCAAGCACAGAAATGGCCCAACCGGTGAAATTTCTTTATTCTTCAAAGCTGATAGAACTAAGTTTTTTGAGGCGGAAACGAAGCGGGGCGAATAATAACCCGATTACTTTTTTGGTGCTATAATCTCAAAAGTTTGAGGTAGCGAGCCGTGGTGGCGGAATGGTATACGCGGTAGTCTCAAAAACTACTGGGCCTCAAGCCCGTGTGAGTTCGACTCTCACCCACGGCACCAATTAACAGTTCGTTGCTCAAACTTGTAAAATTTTTATGGAGTTTCTATGTTAGTCACAGAATTAAAAAACGGAACAATATTTAAAGATAACGGCTTTCCGTTTACAGTTGTGAAATACGAACACGTAAAATCAGCAAGGGGAGGGGCTACAGTAAGAATAAAGGCCCGCAATATAATTACTTCTCAAGTTTTAGAAAAAAGCTGGGGTTCGAATGAAAGAGTGGAAGATGCTGATGTTATGAGAAAAAACGCCCAATATTTGTATAGAGATACTGGATATGTATTTATGGATCCCGAAACTTTTGAACAATTTAGTATAAATGCCGAACTATTAGGGGATAGCGTAAAGTTTTTAAAAGAGGGTGAAAAAGTTTTCGTTCAATATTTTGAAGGCAAGCCAATTTCTGTCGATCTGCCTATAACATTAACTTTTGAGATTACCTATACAGAGCCGGGATTTAAGGGAAATACGGTGTCAAATGTTTTAAAGGAAGCAACTTTAGATAATGGTACGGTAGTTAAAGTTCCGACTTTCATAAAAATAGGGGATAAAGTTAAAATAGATTCAAGATCTGGTGAATACGTGTCAAAAGCGTAAAATCCCTATACTTTTGAAAGTTTTTAAAAAATGTATATTCCTGAATTTATTACTATAAATCAATTTCAACTTCAGCTTTGGACGGTCTTCGTTTTTATTGCCTTTGTTTTATATTTGTTTGTTGTGTGGTTTGAGGGCAGGAAGGACGGTTTTGATATAGAAAAGTTGTTTGACACTGCCTTTTTAGGTGCATTATCCGCATATGTATTTTCGAAAATTCTTTTTGAGTTAAGTCTAAGGTCTGCTGTTGTTAAAGATATCGACGTGGAAATAGGCAGTTTAAGCGTTTTAGGGGCAGTGCTGGGGCTTGGTTTTTGTTTAATTGTTCTTTCAAGAACCTGGAGATGGTCGGTTTACAGGTTGCTGGATGTTTTTTCTCTCTCGGTTTCTGCTTTTCTTTCTTTAAGTATATTATCAAGCTTTTTAATTTATAAGAATATAAACGGTTTATACGCTTCGGTTTTATTTTTAGGACAGTATTTGATTTTAACCAGGTTCAGAAATTCGAAACTTAAGTCAGGGTTTGTGTTTTCATATTCGATTGTAATTTCGGTCTTTATTGTATCCCTATTGTTCGAAGAATATAGAAGTTTGATATTTATTTTGTTATTGATTACAATGAGCTTAGTTAATTTAATTTTCAGGGAACGAAAAGATATGACTGGCAGACCACCTATATCACAAAATCTTTTAAATTCTTTAAAAAATGTGCTTCTATCTAAAAGGAAGCAGCTTAAGAAGGAACAAAGAATTTTGGATCAGATTGACCCTGCAAACGATACAGACAGAGATATCGATAATGCCGACCCTATTGATGAAGCGGTGCTGGAAGATACAAGCAAAGAAATTGTAGATTTGAGGAGAACTAGTGCTGATAATATGCAGCAATTAGTGAGAAAAGCGTTGGCTAGAATGAGAATCGGCAATTACGGTATCTGTGAGGTATGCGGTAAACCGATCGAAGAAGCCAGACTTAGAATTTACCCGGAAGCAACAACTTGTACAGAACATATGGGCAAGGAATAATGAATGACTCACTTTATAACTGCTCGTTTTTATTGTCCTTTATAAGCCCCAAAGTGCAGGTATTATTTATTCTTCTATTTTTAATGTTAGTACTGGTTTTTCTGCGAAAAAAGGTTGATTTTGAGAATCTAAAGAAGAAAAAAATTTATTGGTTGCCGCTGATATTAATTGCTCTTGGCGGGTTTATTAATCTTTTTCAGCGTTTTTTTTACGGGTGCATTTATGACAATTTATCATTTTTTGGCCTGTTTAAATATAATATATGGGATTTAATCGTTGTGTCAGGTTTGTCTGTGGTTTTTGTTAAAAACGAATGGTACTTTCGTACAAAGTAGTCTTAATTTGCTAAAGTAATAGGCTAAAAAAAATGATTAATTTCAAATTAAAAGTAATTTATGAAGATGAATGTCTTTTAGTGATAGATAAACCTGCCGGTTTAGTAGTAAACAGTTCCTTAACGGCTAAAGATGAAACACTTCAGGGATATATCGAGCAAATGAGCGACTTTTCAAAGGTCGATCCAAACTCCGAATTTAATTTGAGGAAAGGGGTTGTGCATAGGTTGGATAAAGAAACCTCCGGGGTTATTTTAATCGCGAAAGACGAAGACACTTTCAATTTTCTTCAAGGACAGTTTAAAAACAGGGAAGTCCAAAAGGAATATAGGGCTGTAGTCTATGGGGAAATTAAAGACAAAGCGTTTGAAATTAACGCGCCTATAAAAAGAAATATAAAAAATAGGACGAAATATTCTGTGTCGGAGAGTGGTAAAGAAGCAATGACGGCATTTTGCACCATAAATAATGTAAATAAAAGTAATAATGCATACACCTGCCTGAAAGCTTTGCCAAAAACGGGGAGAACTCACCAGATACGGGTACATTTGTCTGCCATGCACCATGCTGTAGTGGGTGATGCTCAATACGCAACGAAAAAGCAATTAGAATCTTCATCTGAGGATTTTAATAGAATGATGCTGCATGCTTATAAAATATCGATATTGCATCCAAAAGACTACAAAACTAGGGAATTTACTGCCAATTTACCTGATGTATTCCAAATTTGCCACCTTTAGTAAATAAGATATCAAAAACCTTTAAATATATGTAAATAAGTTGTACTATTCTGGAGATATTAGTTTTATGAAAAAATATTCTGCCCAAAGAAAAAAGATTAAAAGAAATGCGGCCGTGACGAAAAAAAGTTACCGTAGCGCAATACCCTTCATTCTTTTGTTTTTGATTTCGGTCTTATTTTTGTCCGGTGCCGGTTTTTACAGAAGTATAAGTCTAAAGTGGGCGTCTGCTGATTCATCATCATCTTATTCGTTGCAGGATAAAAACTTAGCCAGTTTGCTGGTTGCCGAAGTTAACGTGGCCGAGGATAAACCGACTGACATTAAAAATATTCAGGTATTTTTATTCAATAAATCCGACAGAAAGACTCTTATATATGAAATTTCAGCCGAAAGTGTTTTTGACATTCCCGGAAAATACGGCGTAGAAAAACTTTCTAAGGTATTTGCTTTGGGGAATTTATCTGATAACGGACAAAAGGAAGGTATAAATCTACTGCTTAAAAGTTTGAAAAAGATATTAGGAATAAATATTAACCGGTATATGCTACTGGATTCGGATGACTATCAAAACTATAAGAACCTGATAGAAAACGATTCTTCTCCTTCGATCATTAAATTAGCCAATACTTTAGGAGTAAATTCACACACAACTGATATGTCTTTGTCCGATCTATATGAAATGTTTAATTTTTCATTAGAGTCCGGGCAGGAAGTTTCAAAGATTACAGTGGATCTATCCGATGAGTTTTATATGGAAAAGCTGGATAAAATGACCAGAGAAGCTACGTTTGATTCTCTTATCTCCCTTGAAAAGAAAGGTGTTTCAATACTTAATGGGTCAGCGATTGCAGGAGTGGCCACTTATGGCTCTAGGATCGTTGAAAATATGAGCGGATACGTTTTGTCTTCTTCTAATGCCCAGCGTCAATATGAAGAGAGTATGTTGATTGTGGATGATTTCTCATCGGAAACTGCAAAGTATATCTCGGAGTTTTTCGGTTTTAAAAATGTTGTACTGAAGAACCAGGCTTTGGATATTCTTGAAAATGAAATTGCCCGTTCTGATATAACATTAATTTTAGGATTTGACATTGCGGATACACTGTAATACTATAAATTCATTGTCTCTCTCCTTTCTTCACCCTCGCCCCAAATTAGGGCGGGGGTTTTGATGTTTTTTATGAGCGATTTATATCTTTTTCTACCATTAATTATTCTGTTCATAGTGCTGTTTATTTTGTTCTTGAGGTTCACTCTTTCAAGGAAAAGATTTGCTATTAGAAAAAACGAAAACTTAGTAGTTTTGGAAGTACAAATGCCAAAAAATATCGAAGATACCAGCGTACAGCAAGCCTCATTGGCAGCCGAAAGCATGTATGCAGCACTGCACGGCTTACTGCATGAGGATCCCGACTTGCAGGAGCATTTATCTTTTGAAATTTATTCAGGACCTAATGGGGTTAGATTTTTTGCTGCAGTACCAAAAACGATTTTAAAGTTCGTAGAAAGCCAGATTTACGCCCAGTATCCTCTGGCAAGTATTTCCTATGCGGAGGATTATGCCTCATTCCAGCCAAATGATATGGAGTATGAAGTAAGTACTTTGGCCTTAACTAAAGAGCAGTTTTTTCCGATCCGCATGTTCAGAGATTACGAAACCGAACCGTTATCGGTGATAACCTCTACAATGTCCGAAATCCAAAAAGGGGAGGAAATATGGTTTCAGGTATTATTTAAGCCGATTCCGGACATATGGCAAAAAGAAGGGTACGATTATGTAAATGCATTGAGGGAAGGGACTTTAGTCAAGCGTCCAAGATTCGGATTGGGAGGAATATTGCACGCTATAGTAAACGAATTAATGCTTATAGGTTACACGATGCTTGAGCAAATATTTAGGAGCCCGACGGCTACAAAAACACCCGCAAGAACTGATACCTTAAAACCCGCACTTCCGAAACTTTCACCTGTTCAAGAACTTGAATTGAAATCAATAGAAAATAAATTGTCCAAAATGGGATTTTTGACACAAATACGCTTCGTGTGTATTGCGTCTTCACGCGATAGAGTGCATGTTAATATGAGGTCTATGTCAGCTTCAGTAAAGCAATATGCTACGGCTAATTCAAACAGTTTTATATCACTTAGTGAGCCTAATAAGGAAGAATCGCTGGTATTATTCAAAGAAAGAGCTTTGGATGAATCTAAAAGTTTTGTCTGTAATATTGAGGAGCTTGCAACTATTATGCATTTCCCGTCGTCTATTATGGAAACCCCCAATATTTCCTGGATTTATTCTAAAAAGGCAGAGCCTCCCCCAAATCTTCCGACAAAAGATTGCAATTTGATCGGGGAAACTATTTATAGGAGTTACAAAGTGCGGTTTGGTATAAAAAACGGAGATGATAGGTTGAGGCATATGTACCTGATTGGAAAGTCGGGTACAGGTAAATCAACACTTTTTGAAACAATGATTTCCCAGGATATCGCTGACGGCTATGGAGTAGGGGTTTTAGATCCTCACGGAGAAACAATAGACAGGGTTCTGGAGTATATTCCCGATCATAGGATAAAAGATGTAATTTATTTTGACCCGTCCGACGTAGAAAAACCGGTGGGGTTGAATTTGTTGGAAATGGAAGACATGTCGCAGAAAAACCTTATGGCCTCGGCACTTGTGTCGGCTATCAGGCAGCACTTTGATTATTCATGGGGTCCGAGGCTGGAATATTTGTTGAATTATTGTATTTTAACTCTCTTGGAAGTTCCGGGAACATCTATGCTTGGTATTACAAGACTTTTAGAGGACGATAATTACAGAAAGTATATTTTGCATAACGTAAGAGATCCCGTTACAGTAAGGTTTTGGGAAAACGAATTTAGAGATATGAAGGGTAATCAAAAACTTGTTACTGAAGCTATTGCTCCTATTCAAAATAAAGTAAACAGATTTTTGGCTTCTACTACAATCAGAAATATATTAGGGCAGAGAAAATCCACGTTAAATATTTCGGACGCGATGAATAACGGGAAGATCTTGTTAATGAATTTATCTAAAGGAAAAATAGGGGCGGATAATGCCAATTTGCTTGGGGCTTTGATAGTTTCCAGAATACAGTTTATGGCTCTGCAGAGAGCGAAAATACCTTATGC